>Ga0272441_10000688_pt1 | contig 75261 bp, 56 predicted proteins | sample SSMProp6N_FD_193582 | JGI IMG/M metagenome (GOLD analysis project Ga0272441, IMG submission 193582) | Marine sediment archaeal communities from Little Sippewissett salt marsh, Falmouth, MA, United States - SSM-Prop-6N | ecosystem: Environmental > Aquatic > Marine > Wetlands > Sediment ...
AAGATCGCATTGAGGCAAAGGAATAAAAACCGCCGGGAATCCGTCAGTCCGGAAGGTCGAGGGAAATCTCTGTTTTCCCCTTGACAAAACTTATCATGGATGTCCCTATTTTCCCACGCCTGACGTTATTCAATAATCCTGATCCCATATTCTATTAAATCATACATCCCTGCGCTGCAGACGCCACCTCTTACCCACCGTCGTCAGATGCTCGACGGTAATCGGCTTGCCTTGCCATCCCGCATCAAAATCTATGTCTTGAGAGCGGGGCAGGGGTTTGCCGGCTTTGACCAAGTCGCGAATCAATATTCGAGACGGTAGGACGGCGGCCTGTCCCACGAAGATCGCTTCCCGGCGGCGAAGACCGGAAAGCACCTTTGTCAATCCAGCCAGAGAATCTGGCAGTATCCCTTGGACATGGCTACGATCTGAATCGTTTGTGATACGCATTACGATCCACGAATTGCACTGGGAAAGCACAGTCGCCTCCACCTCACTCGGTCGTTGCGAGACGAGCATCAGACCAATGCCGTATTTTCGTCCCTCTTTGGCAAGACGCCTGATTGCATCCTGGGCGGCTTCGTATTGCGCTTCACCACGATTCGGAACGTAACGATGTGCTTCCTCACAGACAAGTAGAACCGGGTTACTTTCACGTTCCTCGCGCGTCTGCCAGAGTTTTACGGAAAAGAGGGTTCGAGCAATCGCCGAACTTGCCGCACCTGCCACTTCGTTTGGAACACCGGACAAGTCGACGATTCGGATGGGATCGTTGTCACCAAGGAACTGTTTCACAATAGCAGGAAAAGGGTCTATGTTATCATCCCATTCCTGCATCATGAATGCGAGTCGGGAGTCATTTTTTAACACGTCTATCTTGTTGAGTATGGAGTTCCATGAGTCCTGTTTGCTTGCCTGCGGAGGCATATTGGTACTGTTCTCGACATGGTGGATGAATCTTTCCAGTTTGTACGGAACAGGTGAATCAACATTGATGTCCTCTTCAGTGAGACTCACGACACTCGCGGCATCGCGCCGGGCTGATAGCAGAGCGGATTTTACGATATTTGCTTGCGATGTTGCGACGAACTCTGTCTTTCCGATCAGTAGATTTATTGTCTCTTGGAAATTCAGAAACCAGTAAGGTAGGCGAAGTGAGTCCTCGTCTGTGCATAGTCTGACATGACCAGGAAAAGCATCACAATATTCATTATGTGGATCAAGAACGACGATTTGAGGCTGCCAGTTTTCATGTTTTGCGTCTTTACCACGTTCAAGAATTGCATGCAAGAGTGCGGAGACTGTTCCCGACTTTCCTGCTCCGGTTGATCCTAATATTGCCGTATGCTTGCCAAGAAGCTCATTCATCTCTGCATAACAAAGAGTTCCGCCGGAACCGACGTGTTCACCAAGAAGAATTACAGGCCCAGTTCCTTTACCATAAATAAAGCCGAGTTCAGCATGTGGTGTCAGGTAAACCTTCTGCTGAGGTAAAGGAAATGTGGTGACGCCGCGCTCAAATTCCAGTTTCCACCCATTGGCCTCAAAAAGCCATTCGCCCTCGCCGAACAGGTCGGCCTCAATGATCCGCGCGCTTTCGACTGATTCTGAAACAAGTCCCTTTTCCCGATCATACTCGGACTTCATACGGAGTCGACCCACATAGCCGAATATCAGTCTTGCGCCAAAATGTATCTTGATGATAGAGCCAAATTGCCCAATCGGATAAATAGTCCCACCATAAATTCTTGTTAATTCTGTAATTTTAGGATCAAGCTCAGCAACGATATGCGTCCCGTCAACCTCGATGATAGCACCTATTTCAAGATTAGAGATTGGCTCGTTGGGGTTTCTCTGAGCATTCATCGTTCCCCTCCTAAAAGCCTTGCCAGAATCTCGAATTTCCACCATGGTATCTCATCATCCAGTATGCATTCCTTGCCACCATGAAAGAAACCCTTGTTCGCATATACCCGAATCTGGTCGGTGATAGCAGCATCGGCCAACCATTCCTTCAATTTGCCTTCCGGCTCGTCAGTATTCGTAAACGCCGCTATTGTCAGACGGCCACCCGACTGGCGCAAGGCATTCACTATTTCCAGATCTATATGCGAATCACCGAAATTGTATCCACAGATAGCCAAAACCATTTCTTTCCCTTCGCCCGGGCAAAGGCTTAGGCGCATATGATTAAGGATCTGGGCGAACGGATCGCGCTGTGTTTCCTGGTATTTCGTGGCGGCGGGATAGATTAGAACATGGCTCTTAAGGAACTCTGTCTTGATCCCCGAGCGAATTCGTCGTGGCAGGGAGTCACCCTCAAGCAAGCGCCAGTCAATTGAGCCATGAATCTTGAAGACTCTGGCGGCTTCTTCATTAGTTTTAAACGTACTCGGTTCCCACCAACCAGTTGCAGCACCGGTAAAACCGTCAAAATAGGAAACCCGCTCAAGCCCCAGCGCATCTTCAATCAGCGTGTCATAATTGAGGACGAAGTAATCGACACCCCTTCCAGCTTTTCCTGCCTGTAACGAACCATGGATTGCTCTGATAAATTGCTGGTGGGTCGTGACATCAACTTCCTTGTTGCCAATGGCTGAGGAGATAGCTTCCTTTATTTCGTTAAGCGCAGTCTGGAGTTCATCAGAGTCTCTCTCCTGATCGCCCACGGAAATCTTGGATTTCGTTGCCCCACGCTGTGTTCGTCGCTCGGCAATCGAGAGGAGATCAACGATTTCGCTCATATAATCTTCGATTGTGGCACGCTTTGCGCCGGAGAACAGTCTGAGGACCTCGTTGAGGAGCTTTTTCGTTTCCTCGCCGATTTTGGCGTGACCTAAGACTTCTTCCGTGAGTTTTGGCATCAGCGGAAGTCCTGCTTTAAAGCTGCATCCGGCCCCGAGCAGGAAAGCAAGACGACTTTGCGATAGCAAGTCTCTCATGTCTTGAACGAGGTCCTTGAGTTCGGTTGAGGAGAATAATGTTAGATCGTCACTCACGGTTTTGTCCCCGTGGCTTCCTGAACCCATTCATAAAACTTACTCTTAGGTATTGGTTTATTCATCCAAGACTGGTCAGGTTCGGGGTCTTGGATGACTTCTTCGACGGACTTGATCCGTCGCATAGGTTCTGAATTTATGCTCCCTTTGCTTGTCACCCATCTAACCCGCTTAGCTTTCTGTATGGCGTGGATTATGAGGTTGGTTATTTGGCAATCACCAAGACAGTAGTCCATAACTTTCCGGCAATTTCCTGCGCACCACTCCCTCGGTGCGTCAACGGCGTCCATGAGCTTCTCTTGCGAGATACCCATAGCTTGCGCGACCTTCGCCAATCCGACGGGGAAGCCAGCCTGATTGAAGAACTGGAACATCGGATCGTAACTCTTCAGAGCGATACGTGCTGCGAGGGCCATGTCATCGGCTTGGTGGCCTATCCATTTTAGGTCGAAGCTCAAGCCGTTCCACGCGCACACCATAAATCCCCTTTGCTGTATCTCGTCAAGATACTCCAGGAGTTCATGTGCCCGTTTTTGCGTCAAATTCAACGCCGGACTGCCGTCCTCATTCTCGGAATACCACACGCGCTCCTCGCCGTCATGAATGGCTGTTGCAGCTACCGAAATGTGAAAAGGTGCATAGTTCTCCATATCCTCGTATTTGTTCAATTCGAAAACATCCGATATCTCTATGTCAAAACTCATTAATTTCATGTTCTATCCCGATCTAATAATTTATTAACCGCAATATCAGTATCATCCAAGGATATTGGCGGTCATATCATTTTTTTGCTACTCTCAGTTGAAACGAAACTAAAAAACAAACCCCATCTCTCATTAAGAAAAACAGGGTCGTCATAGTCATGCTTAAACTTCCTTATCAGATTCAGGTCAGATTAATATAAAAATGCGAGAGAACTAAGACTCAAACGTTACGAAGAATACGCCCAATGAAAATATTCGTCAAGGATATTATTATATTATGAAAAATATCGTTACCAGTACTTAATTTTTCAGCTAATTGGTATTGAAGATTTGTCGTAGCAATAGTGACTTTTTGCGCTCAATCGAATCCAAAGATTTGCAGGCGTTATTAACTACCTAACCTCCTGAGCGTGTTATCAAAATGAATCCACAGATTGCTTGAGATTTAATTGAGAAATTAATGGGGCAGGGGCAGTTTAAATCCCCTGCTCATTTTATGCCGCATCCGGTACCGCTTTCCCCTTGTTCCGGGCGATCTCTTCGACCTTTTTGAACGTTTTGACCGGTTCTGTAGCCCGCTTTTTGCGATCCTTCAGACTGTAACGGTTCAGTCCGGAAAGATGAATTGGACCCATATACCGTTCCCACTCGATGATCTCCGGATTTACGGGGAAGCGTCGGCGCTCCTCTTCCTTTACCCGCGATGCCAGATCCATAAGCTTTACATTATGGAACAAGTACTTGGGTGCCGCATAGAAGGAAAAGGTGACGGAAAGTTTCATCGTGGTATGCACAAAGTCCGTGATCCCTTTGAGCCTGTTTCTCATTCCCGTCACAGTGCAGATTCCGTCGTAGGCCAGGACAACCGTTCTGACTATGGCCATGGCACCAACGAAAAGGGTCCGGTTGACGGTCCGGAAATCGCGCCTTGGTTTCCCCTTCGGCAGGAGCCGGTCGTAATCGGTGTAATTCCGGTTTGCCTCCGTCTGGAGAAGCTTTATCATTCGGCCGATCGTGATCGGATTCGATGACCCTGAGGAGCACTGGTAAATCCGGTGTTTTCCCTGAGCGGCCCATGCTTCTGCCGTAGCGAGGATAATGCTGTTTGCGACGAGGTCTGCGGGGATGATATCGATGACTCCCTTCGGCCGTGCCGGAAAGATGGGGGTTCTCTCGCGGGCGTAGGCCATAATAATGGCATCGGCTACCTTTATCCCTTCGATCCAGCCTGCCACCGGTTCCTGGTAGGTGCTTTCGATGATGGAGGGGCGAACAATTGTCAGGGTTGAATCGTGCAGTTTCTCCATGATAAGCTGCTCGCCGATCCACTTTGTAAAGGTATAGGTATCGTTCCAGCCGTAACGGTGTGATTCCCTGATACCCAACTCGGAAAGTTGCTCTGTTAATTTCTCAGGCTGAAGGCAGACCCGTTTCGTCTCGTCAATCTTCTTCTGCAATGTGGTGATGAGAGGGACTGCCTCATAGAAACCCGCAGGATTTCGCTTGATCGCCTTCCGAGCCGGGGTGGCGATCTCTTCGTGACAGTTTCCCCTATTGAAACCGTTAACGTAGCAGGTCGACACATGGATCAGGGGAATGTTTCCCGCCGCCTTGACCAGATCGGCAATGTTGAGAAGGCAGAGGGTGTTAATTGCAAGGGTATGATCAAGTCGCTCCCGAAAGTCGACACAGGCCGCAGAGTTGATCACCACATCGATCGACGAGGCGAGTTTCGTGAAATCCTCCCTGGTCATGCCGAAATACTCTTTCGTAACCTCGCCGGTCAGGCAGTCGATTTTGTCCTGACAGAACTGCCTGAGGTGGAGAGGATTTTCTGTCCGCAGCCTGTCAAAAACCGATGACGTCATAATCTCGTTCGCAAAACGCTCTCGCGCTTCCCGGTATCGGTCATTACCACGGATCAGCACGGTAATCTTCCCAACCCCCGGTACCTCTCTGATTATCTTTTCGAGGACCACCTTTCCCAAAAAGCCCGTGGTCCCTGTGATCATGATTCGCTTTCCCTGTAACTGGTTCTGTACCGAAATCTCTGTCGTAGCGTTCATAGGGTTCCCTCGTCGCGATTTTTAGTTGATACAACTATCGCACACTACTTTTCAGATTTCATGCTGGTATGTTAGCAGGTTAATACAAGTACAAATCTAGTACTATGTGAAGGGCGACGATGACTTTATCTGTCGCATCCCTAATCTATGGGGCTTGCAGGGAAGCCTTGGGGGATATCAAATACTTCGGAGTTAATAGGGATATGTATTTATAATGTTTGCTTCTTATCACTTAGTTCTGAAGCTTTACAGGCCTGGTTGATAATCTTCTTTTCGAGAAAGAATGACTGGAAACAAAAGGATTATTGAAGCTGTCCACAGCATGTTGTGAGGAATCTTCAGTGTTAAGGAAGAATGCCTTTGCCTGCTGCACGGTTCGTGAGAGCCGGAATAGATGAATCAGTCACAATCGACCGGTCTCTTGCATCTGTTGCAGCGCTTTGCCCCCCGGAAGAGCTTATGATCGCATTCGGGGCAGTGGTAGCGCAGTTCTTCGTCGTGGACCCACTTCTCCGTTCCCTGTCCCTGCCGGTAGGGTATCGCCCGAAGAATGACTTTCTTGCCAATATCGACGGGAAAGGCCTCAATTTCCTCGCAGGGAAAGTCATCACATTCGTGGCATCCTTCGATCCCTTTGTCCTTGACGCAATCCCTGATTATACAGACCCTGCAGAAGATGGATTTTCTTTCTGCGAGGCATCCGTCGCAGAGGAGATCTTCCGTTGTCAGGTGATCGATTCCCGGGACCTTTGATTTATACATGTTCAGCAAGAGATCAAGAAACTTCTGATTGTTGTCCCGGGTTGCATAATGGACACCGCAGACACCGCAATAGAGGCCGCAGGGTGCGAGGTAGTGGGGATTGATGGTCATAATCGCAATCTCCTCTCTCGTGTGAACGAATGAAATGGAAGAATGTGGGGGCAAATCCACGCCCAGAGGAATCTGCCCCCTGTTCCTGATAGAAAGGCAGCCGATTCTACGCCTTATATCTCAGGGTAAGAAATTCAGAAACATCCGGCGGTGGTGTGACACCCTCCCGGAGAATGAGGCCGATGGCACCCGTGGGACAGGTCGGCGTGCACACGCCGCAGCCGATACAGAGATCGCCGTGCACCACTGCGATGTCGTCATCGGAAACCTCTATCGCATCCACGGGGCATCTGTCCTCACATGTTCCGCATCCGATGCAGATGTCTTCATCCACCTGTGATAGGTAGCTCGATGGCGACAGCACATGAAGTCCCATGGTCTTTCTGGTTTGAAGAAAAACACAACAACAACTGCAGCAGTTACAGATGGTTGAAATTGGGCCCTCAAGATTGTCGCAGGTATGAACGAGGCCTTCTTCGTCGGCCCTTTCAAGAATATCCAGGGCCTCTTCTCTGGTGATCTTCCGCGCCATTCCCTGCTCGACGATATACCGGCCCATGCTTCCGAAATGGAGACAGTTTTCCGTCGTATGATCGCACCCGTTGCCGTTGTATTTCATGATCTGGCGGCAGGGGCAGTGACCGACGGCCATATATGAGACATCGTTCAGTTTTTCCTTGATGGCATCGAAGGGGAGTATCTGGGACTCGTCCTTTATCGATTCGGCAACGGGTATGACCCTGACTACCGGTGCGCCCCGTGCCAATTCCTCACCGAAGGCTTCCTCCCTGTACTTGAGCCAAAGCGGCGCAAGATTGCGAGCCCTTTCCGTATCCTTTCCCGCCCAGTAAGGGGTTTCTGCAAATCCTACCAGAATGGGAAGAAGGCTGTATATTCGTTCACGTCCCGGTTTTTGCATGGTAAACACGGTCCCCTTTTTTGCCATGCAATCGAGAATTCCGCCCAGCGATTCCGCCTTGTCAGGAAACAACTCCTTCAGATCTGCCAGGGTCTTCTGCTGCATCGGGAGCGTAAGCGCAATCTCAGCCTCCTCAGGTGAAAAGAGTTCTCTGAGTATTGCAATGCCCGACGGTGTGGCGGGGACTCCGATAATGACATCCTTGTCAAGGCGCCGTGACAGATCTTCATACAATTTCTGTTCGTCCATGAAAGCCTCCTTTATAGATAGCAGTAAAAAACTGTTTTTCGGTCAATTCAGGACTGCAACATATGATCAAAAATGAAACGGTAATGATTCTCAAGAGGTGCAAGGCTTTTTTCGACCTTCATGCGCAGGAGCGCTCCGTGCCAGCTCGAAATGATGAAATAGGATAACTCTTTCATGTCGAGTTTATCGGATATTTCTCCTTCTTGTTGTGCCTCTTCGAGAAGAGAGCGGCAGCTTTCAGCGAGGGTATCGATGGCATTTTTGAGCTTATCGCGGAATGTCGGGCTCAAATCTCCCATTTCCTGCGAGAGATTCCCGATTGGACAGCCATAGGCGAAGTTCCGTGCCTTGAATATTTTCATAAAGGTTCCAAAAATATTTTTCAGATTGTCGATTGGAGAAAGGGAAGTACCCTGTAGCATCTTTTCCGAGAGGAGGAGAGACTGATCGACATAATAATCGATAACCTGAAGCCCGAAGTCCTCCTTGCTTTTAAAGTAGTTGTAAAAGGAACCCTTTGGAACGCCTGTGGCATCGAGTATCTCTTGGATACCGGTATGATGAAACCCCTTGAGGTGGATGATAGCGGCACCGGTTTCGATAATTCTCTGCTTCATGGCTTGCGTCATAAGGGAACTCCTGAAATATGCGAGGGAATAATAGACCGGTCGTCTTAAGGTGTCAAGAACATTCATTATCCTCCATAAAAAACGACTCGGATGCTCCGGGAGACACCATTCAGGGATAGCATAACAAAATGCAATGGCATGTCATCGAGGGTTCGTCACAAGCTCTGATGATTCACATGATATTATGCATACTATGTATACACATATCCACCCAATCTGGATACCATGTATACACTTGTCCTCGAGAGGTTGTATGGGGAAGTCGGTAATTGAACAATATATAGCTCATTATATCAATAGGTTATAACTATGATTCTTTCATGATTAATTCTGGCATGGAGATTGCTTTATGAATAGTAACCAATGCAGATTGTAATTAAAAAAGATCAGGTTCGGTTTAACTCCTTTTTTCCGAATCTGATCTTTTTTTTTTATTATGAAGGACGAATGCCATTGGTAGGCGTGTCGTTTCATATCGTACTATTTCAAGAGGGTGATATTTTGCAGGAAGCAGGGGACAAGGGTCTCTATTGTGTGCTCTGTTGCCGTGGTTTCCCGTAATAAAATTCTGATTTGGTCGGGCAGGTAGGCGGCTCGTATCGATTTGAAGAATCCGTCGGTGATTGCAGTCCCTTCTTCTCAATATATTCCATGGCTACCGATACCATGTCATCGGAGATATCGAGGGCTGTGATAGAGAAGTCTTTGTTTTGCATGGCGATCATTACTGCCAGGATTCCCGGACCGGTACCGACTTCAAGATATCGTGCGGTAGCATTACTCTCGCGTAATCTTTTTAGGAAACCCCTGAATCGCATTTCTGATTATTTTTCGGCCTCTTCGGCATATGCTCGGGTGTTTTCGAGACCGGAGAAAGGGTCTTTTTGATGATCTTCGATGATAGGTGTGGGCATGAATATTTTCCCTATGGTATAATCAGTTAAGCAGCATTCTCATGCTGTGGGGCAGTGCTTTGAAAAAAGTAGATTCTGAAACTTACATCTCGCTCATCGTCTTGTCAGCCGCTTCGAGCGTCCTGTCGACGTCCTCGTCGGTATGTGACATTGTCATGTACCATCTGCCCCCTGCCATGACGATGATCCCCTCCTCGTGCATCTTGGGCCAGAAACTGTAGAGGAGGTTTAGATCGAGTTCTTCGAGATCTTCATCGGTGTAGATGACATCTTTCGTGATACCGAAAAGAGTGTGGAAAACACCGGTCAATCCATGGATAAGGAGGGGGATGCCGTACTTCTCGGCAAGGTCTCTCAGACCATCCATGAGCCCTTTCTGTATACGCCACATTTCATTGTAACAGCTACCGTTGTCCCTTTCGAGAATCGAAAGCGTGGTGAGTGCCGCTTTGACGGCAAAGGGATTTCCGTTGAAGGTGCCGGGACCCAGAACCGTAGAGTCCTGGAGTTGATTGAGAATCTCGGCCTTTCCCACAACGGCGGAAAAAGGGACGCCGCCGGCCATTGCCTTTCCGAATGTTGCGATATCGGGGGTCACGCCGAGATGCCTCTGGGCCCCACCGAGACCCAGTCTGAAACCGGTGATGACCTCGTCCATGCTCATTACGATCCCGTACTTTGTGCACAGTTCGCGTATCTTCTCTATAAAACCCCGTTTCGGCATCATTCCGAAGTGGTTGCAGACGATCCCCTCGAAATGGATGATCGCCACCTCTTCACCCCATTTATCGAGTACCTCCTCGAGCCGCTCGACATCGTTCCAGGGGAGAATAAACGATTCTTCGAGTGACCTCGGATTTCTCCCCTGTGTGTAGGTTACGAGATCGAGATCGGGATTATCGACACCGAAGGGTTTTTCATCGAGATTCGGGTTGATGACGCCTCCCAGGACATTATCGAGCCATCCGTGGTAGTGACTTTCAAACCGTATGAAATAAGGCCTTCCCGTATAGGCGCGGGCGAGACGGATGGCCATCTGTACGGCCTCCGTTCCCGAGAGGCAGAATTTTACCTTTTCCGCACAGGGGATATGCCCGATGATTTTTTCGCCCAGTTCGATATCGGCGGGGGTAAAGAGTATGCCCGAACCGACGGAGAGAGACATCTCGTCCAGATATTCCTTGAGCGCCTCGATGTACTCGGGGTGTCGATGACCCAGGATATTCGGTCCCATCGCGCCCATGTAATCGATGTACTCATTTCCGTCGGCATCCCAGAGACGACTCCCCTCGGCCTTTGTTATGAAGATCCTGTTCTGTGTGGCCTCGAAGGGAACCCTGAAATTGCTGTGACCGCCCGAAAAAATTGCATTGAATTCTTCGGTCAACCCCCGGCATTTGTCATGTTTCATGATGCCCCCTCTTTTTAAGCCCTATTCATCCCGTAGCGAGTTCTTCAAGGGCCTCGCAATCGAGAATGCGTATTTTTCTCCCCGTGACTTGCAGGATGTTTTCCCCCGACAACTTTTTCAGTACACGGGAAAGGGTCTCCGGTGTGCTACCCAGTATCTTCGACAGTTCTTTTTGGGTTATCGACAGTTCGGTTACGGTACCCGTATGGCAGCTTTTTTTGAGACTTGTGCAAAGGAGGAACGATGCTACCCGTTTGGGTGTTTCCATCAGTGAGAGTGATTCTATGAGTGACATAGATTCCTTCAATCTGTCTGCAAGGATAGAGAGCATATTAAAGAGAATCGCCGGGTCGTTTTCCGAGAGATCTTCAAGTATCGTACTCGGAAATATAAGGAGCGTACTCTTTTTCAGCGTCATGGCATTTGCGGGGAATATGCAATCAGAAAAAATAGCAGACATACCAAACAGGTCTCCCGGCCCGAGGAGAGAGAGGGTCTGCTCCTTCCCATCGTGAGAACTCTTGAACATCTTGACCATGCCGCTGGCGACCATGTAAAAGGTGTTGATCTTATGTTTCTCGCCAATAATAAGCTGACCGGTCCTGCATTTTTTCTCCCGTGCCGATTGTGCGAGGATTTCCAACTGATCTTCGGAGAGATTTTCTGAAAGGGACGTGGTTTGTAAAAAAGATTTTACATCTATCATAGTGGGTATTTTACTCCATTCATTATCCTATATCAATGACCTATGTCAGTGATAAATCAAGTGTAACAGTATATAATACAAGACTGGTTTTTTAGCAAATGAGCCAGAAGATAAACTTAATAAAAAAAGAAATTAGAAAGGATGGAACTATGAAAGAAACAGATGTGGCGGTACTGGGTGGATTGTCAGGTATTACAGCAGGCGTCAGCAGCAGGAGGCATTACCCTGACAAAAAGGTGTTACTGATCAGGAAGGAGGGGACCGTTCTTGTACCATGCGGAATTCCCTATATCTACGGCACGGTGGGAGGTCCGGAAAATAATGTTATACCCGATGGGCTCCTGGAAAATAATGGAATCGACATTATAAAGGAGGAGGCCGTCGATGTTGATCGGGAGAAAAAAATCATTACGCTCAAAGACGGTGAGACGGTGAAATATGACAAGCTCGTATTCGCCACAGGGTCGAGTCCCCTGATACCCCCGATTCCCGGAATCGACAAGGAAAATGTATTTCCCGTAAAAAAGGAGTTTAACTACCTGTCCTATCTGATGGATTGTATGAATGATGTCAAGGACATCATTATCATAGGAGGAGGCTTTATCGGCATGGAATTCGCCGATGAGTGCAGAAAGGGGAGAGATGTCAACATTACCGTTGTCGAGGCGATGCCTCACTGTCTCCAGATGGCGATGGACGATGAGTTCTGCGACGATGCAAAGGCCAGACTGGAGGAAACAGGGGTAAAGGTACTGGTCAATGAAACAGTGGAATCAATACTCGGCGACGGTGCGGTCAGTGGAGTAAAACTGGCAAGCGGAAAAGAATTGAAGGCCGATATGGTAATCTTGGGGATCGGGGCAGTTCCAAATACGGACCTTGCCAAAAAAGCGGGGCTCGAGATGGGGTTCAAAAATACGATCAAGGTTGACCGCTATATGCAGACCTATAATGATCCCGATATTTATGCCTGCGGAGATTGTGCTGAGAAGATTTCCTTTTTCGACGGAAGGCCGAGCGGCGTCATGCTTGCCTCAATCGCGACATCCGAGGCGAGAATCGCCGGTGCGAATCTTTACTCTCCGACGCACCAGAACTGCGGAGCCATCAGCGTGTTTTCGACGGTTATCAATGAAAGGGCCTTTGGTGTTGCCGGTGTTACCGAGAGATTTGTAAAACAGATGGGGACCGAGTATATCGTGACTGAGGCGGCTGCTCCCGATACCCATCCCGGTGGCATGCCGAATTCGACACCCACCAAGGTGAAGCTCATATTTACCAAAGACACCTCAACATTGATCGGGGGAGCGATATCGGGAGGAAAACCGGTGGGTGAGATGATCAACGTCATCAGCGCCTGCATTATGCACAAGATGACAGCCGATGATATCGTCAAGTTTCAGATGGGGACCCATCCCGCACTCACCTCGTCTCCGATCATGTATCCGATCGTGAATGCGGCGTGTAAGGCGGTGATGCCCCTGAGGGGGAAACAAACGAGCGTTAATTAATTTTGTGACTTAAGCGATAAAGGGCTACTTTTTCGATGATTGAGCCATCGAACGGAAAGGTAGCCCTTTTTTTGCTTTTTCTTCTATTGCATGTTTCAAGAATCGATCGAACTGCCAGGAGGGCCGTCCATCGAGACTTGCCGGAAAATAGTCCGTTCTTCTGGTCACACATAATAACGTAGAGACCGGCGACAGGAAGAATATTGTTCTGTAAATTATTCCATATCAATGGTATATATCAATGTGGTAAAAAAACTGTGAGACAAGTACCTCGCTTTGATTTTTCACAATAGCTCCACTGTCATTGCGAATACCGATCGCATCGGGATGCATCCATCGCATCTTCCCACGAATCATTATCAGATTGTCACGCCAATTCCCTTGTACAGCTCGAGTCACCCTGCGATGACCCCACGTGCAGGTATCTGCCTGTCTAAGCACAGTTTTTAAAACAGCTTCGATAACAAACAGTGAGGAGATAAAAATGAATGAAAAAAAGAAGAGAATTGTGGTGATTGGAGGTTCTGCGGCGGGTCCGAAGGCCGCGGCAAAGGCACGACGAATCGATGATGATGCTGAGGTTATTATACTTCAGAAGGATCCCGATCTTTCCATGGCATCCTGTGGATATCCCTACTATGTGGGCGGGTATTTCGATGACAGAAACATGCTTCTTTCAACGCCAACGGGGGTTACCAGGGATCCACAATATTATCTTAACGCCAAGTCGATCGATGCGCGGACTAATACGGAAGTAACATCAATCGATAGAAAAAATCATACCGTAGCGTTTAAGGATCTGTTGACGAAAGAAGGGGGTACGATGGACTACGACAAGCTCATTATTGCCACCGGATCAATTCCCCAACTGCCCCCCGTTCCGGGAACGGACCTTGAAGGTATTACCACGCTACAGTCGATGAAGGACGCTGATTTTCTGAGAGCCATCCGGGAAGAACAGACGATAAAGAAGGCAGTCGTTGTCGGCGGCGGATTGATCGGGATCGAAACCTGTGAGGCCCTTCAGCTCGCGGGGATTGAGATTACGGTGATCGAGCTTCTGCCGCAGCTCCTTACCTTCCTGGACTGGGAACTGGCGAAGCTTGTTGAAAGTCATGTAAAAGATAAATCGGCAAATGTGATCACCGGAAACGGCATCGCCGAATTTCTCGGTGAGAATGGAAAGCTCACCGGCGTGAAGCTTCAGAACGGAACGGAACTCCCCTGCGAACTTGCCGTGGTTGCCATTGGTGTAAGGCCCAACGTTAAACTTGCCGAGGAAGCAGGCCTGAAAATCGGTGAACGGAGAGGGATTGAGGTGGACGAATACATGCGGACCTCCGATCCCGATATTTATGCCGTCGGTGACTGCATTGAAGTAACGAACCTCATTACGGGAAAGAAGGTTCTTGCTCCCTACGGTGACCTCGCCAATCTCCAGGGGCGAGTCGCCGGGGAAAATGCGGCATCTGAAAATAATGTGAAATTTCCAGGTACGATTCAAACGGGAATCTGCAAGGTTTTCGATTATTCAGCCGGTGCGACGGGACTCTCTGAGACCTTCGCGAGAAAGCTCGGATATGAAGATATCATAACGGTTATCAATGCGAGTCCCGATAAACCCGGTTTTATGGAGGGTCTCCTTCTCGTGACCAAGCTCGTTGCCGACAGCAAAACCGGCAAGGTTCTTGGGGCACAGTGTGTCGGTCCCGGGAATGTGAGCAGGCAGATTGCCCAGTGGGCAATGGCCATCCAGGGGAAACTTACCGTTGAAGACATTGTCAATTCCGATCTTCCCTATGCGCCGCCCTTCTCGCTTGCCATCGATCATTTTATTGCAACCGCCCACATAATGCAGAATAAGATAAAGGGGAGAATGTCGAGTATTACATCGATGGAGGTGCGAAATATTCCCAAAAGTGGCAACGATTCATTCCTTCTCGATGTACGAGGTCCCGACGAGTATGAGGAGATGCGCCTCGGCATCGGTGAGACGCTTATCCCCCTCGGGGCACTGAGAAAGAGACTTCACGAACTCCCTGAGGACAAAGACAAGGAGATCATTACCTTTTGCAAGATATCACTCAGGGGATACGAAGCCGCCCTCGTCCTGAAGGCCAACGGTTGGAATAACGTAAAGGTGATGGAAGGGGGTATCATGGCCTGGCCCTATGCCCGGGAAAAATAAACCTGCTTTCAAGTAGTGGTAGCACGAAACTGCCGGTAATGAGATAAAGGGGGTGAGCAATATACAGATCATCCCCCTTATCTGTTATTGTGCGAAACTTGTTTTTTGCAACGTCAAGACCTGTCAATGGTTTCAATTGCTCAAAGAGGTTTGTCTCCTTTACTATCCGATTGCCACTTCGCTCCGCTCGCCGGTTCTGATCCTGACCACATCGCCAAGGTCAAGGACAAAAATCTTTCCATCGCCGGGATTACCGGTATGTGCACCCTTTGAAATAGCGGCAATGGTGGCCTCAACAAAATCTTCATTCACGGCAATTTCGAGTTTTATTTTCTTGAGGAGAACAAACTCCTGGTTGCCACGGTAGGCATCGGTGAAGCCCTTTTGTCTTCCCCTTCCCATGACATTGGAAACGGTGAGCAGATTGACGTCAACATTTTCAAGTTCCCTTCGTACTTCATCGAGTTTGTACGGTTGTATTATCGCAACGATATATTTCATGTTTTTTCTCCTATTCTAAGGGGGTGTAAGGTGATTCATGGTGTTGCGTCAGGTCAAGTCCTACCAGTTCATCATCCTTCTCAACTCTCATGCCGATGAAGGCACCGACAAGCGTATAATGCACCCTTGTTACAATAAATGCATAGGCGATGCAAGCGACGAGATAACGTCCCTGAATGAGGAAAAGTTTTACAGTGCCGAAAAAGAGGCCATCTGCACTGCCAGCGTTGATAATCTTTTCACAGAAAAGTCCGGTCGAGAGTGTATCACATATTCCCCCGACGCCTATGCCTGTGAAAAATAAACCTGCTTTTAAGTAGTGATAGCACGAAACTGCCGTTAATGAGATAAGGGGGTGAGCAATATACAGCTCATCCCCTTTATCTGTTATTGTGCGAAACTTGTTTTTGCAACGTCAAGACCTGCAATAAATTCAGTTGCTCAAAGAGGTTTGTCTCCTTTACTATCCGATTGCCACTCCGCCCCGCTCGCCAGTACCGATCCTGACCACATCGCCAAGGTCAAGGACAAAAATCTTTCCATCGCCGGGATTGCCGGTACGGGCACCCTTTGAAATGGCATCGATGGCGGGTTCTACAAACTCCTCGTTGACGGCAATTTCGATTTTCGTTTTCTTGAGAAGACCAATTTCATGGACGCCACGGTAAACCTCGGTGTAGCCCTTTTGTCTTCCTCTTCCCAGTACATTGGAAACGGTAATCAGATTGACCTCAACGTTTTCAAGTTCCCTTCGTACCTCATCAAGTTTATGCGGTTGTATAACCGCGACGATATATTTCATCTTCTTCTCCTATTCTAAGATGGTGTAGGCTGATTCATGGTGTTGTGTCAGGTCGAGACCGACAAGCTCATCCTCCCTCTTGACCCTTATGCAGAAAAGGGCATCGACAACCCTGTAGAGGATCCATGTCATGATGAGCGCATAGGCAATGCATACAATGAGGTAAAACCCCTGAATGAGAAAGAGTTTCACATTTCCGAAAAAGAGGCCATCGGCACCGCCGGCGTTGATAATCTTTTCGGCGAAGAGACCCGTAGCGAGGGTGCCCCACATTCCCCCTATGCCATGAACGCCAAAGACATCAAAGGCATCGTCGTATCCGAATTTTGACTTTATCGCAGTTACTGCCATATAACAGACGAGCGCTGCTATTACACCGATTGCTATTGATGAAAGGGGGCTGACGAATCCGCAGGCAGGTGTGATGGCGACAAGGCCGGCGAGCGCGCCCGTTACGATACCAAGTGTCGTGGGGGCACCGTGTCGCTGCCATTCAATCACTGCCCAGGTAAGTCCGGCCGCGGCAGTCGCCGTATTAGTGGTAACGAAGGCGTTTGCTGCAAGGCCTCCTGCTTCCAATGCACTGCCCGCATTAAATCCGAACCACCCGAACCAGAGGAGCGCACCACCCAGAACGGTCAACGTCAGATTATGAGGTGCGAAACCATGGCCGTTAGTGCGTATCCTTTTCCCGATAAGGATTGCTATCAGGAGTGCAGAAACTCCGGAACTGACATGAACGACGATCCCCCCGGCGAAATCGAGTGCCCCGAGATTACTCAGCCATCCACCTCCCCACACCCAGTGAGCGATCGGGTCGTAGACAAAGGTTGTCCATAAGAGCATCAGTACTGCAAAAGCGGAAAACTTGATTCTCTCAGCAAAGGCGCCGACCATGAGGGCCGGTGTGATAATGGCAAACATGGCCTGAAATATCATAAATACAAGATGCGGAATCGTTGCCGCGTAATCGATATTTGGTTCGAATCCGACGCCTCTAAGTCCGATCCAGTCGAGACTCCCTATGATTCCGAATCCAAGGTCGGGTCCAAAGGCGAGCGAGTATCCGAAAAGCACCCACTGCAGGCTCATGAGACACATAATAAAGAAGCACTGCATCAGTACCGAGAGCATGTTTTTTCTTCGAGCCAGCCCGCCGTAAAAGAGGGCAACGCCCGGTGTCATGATTAAAACGAGAGCGGCACAGATCATTATCCATGCGGTGTCGCCACTGTTCATTGTTAAACCTCCGATAAAAATTCTTAATATTTCCTACGCATCAGTACTTATCAATATCCGTACCATAATAGGTGACAACATATAACGAATTGAAAAAATTAATATATATGTGAGAATATTTGCATGGAGCGGTCATGATAATGCTACATGACCGTAATTAATATTTGATAAAATGACAAATATGTAGTATTGATCGCGTTAATGGTGACGGCTGCAAATGTGTCGCTCACTGGATGCAAGGCAGGCTGGTCACAGATGAGGGAAAGCGAGAGATAGATGGTGATGGAAGGAAAGGGAAAGGGCACAAAAAAAAGGAAGAGCAGGGAGATGAGGGAACTTTCACTGCTCTATGAGGTAAGCCAGGCCCTCGGCAGGAGTCTTGATATACGGGAAGTGGTGGGCCTCGTGATCAATGCACTGGCGGAGAAGATGGGCATGACACGGGGGACGCTGACCCTTCTCAACCGAAAGACGGGGGAGATGTATATCGAGGTCGCCCATGGGTTGTCGGAGATGCAGAAGAGAAAGGGGCGATATCAGATAGGCGAGGGCGTCACCGGTGAAGTTGTCGAGACCGGACAGCCCGCCATTGTTCCCCATATCTCCGATGAGCCACAATTTCTCGACAGGACGGGCTCGCGAAAAAACCTGCAGAAAACAGACATTTCCTATATCTGTGTTCCCATCAAGATCGGAATCGAGGTTATCGGAGCACTCAGTGCCGACAGGCTCTTTGACGAGACGATATCGCTTAAAGAGGATGTCAGGCTCCTTTCGATAATAGCATCCATGGTAGCGCAGGCAGTTCGGCTTCGACAGCAGACACAGGAAGAGCGTGAACTTCTGATTCAGGAAAATCTCCGCCTGCAAAGTGAATTGAAACAAAAATTCAGACCGTCAAATATCATCGGGAAGTCCAAGGGGATACAGGAGGTCTATCAACTCATTGCCCAGGTATCAAAGAGCACCGCCACCGCATTGATTCGCGGTGAAAGCGGCACGGGTAAGGAACTCATAGCAAATGCGATTCATTTCGACAGCCTGAGAGCAAGCAAGGCCCTCGTTAAGGTGAATTGTGCGGCCCTGCCCGAAACGGTCCTTGAAAGCGAACTCTTCGGTCATGAAAAGGGAGCCTTCACGGGTGCCACGTCAATGAGAAAGGGACGTTTCGAACTATCCCATGGGGGGACGATATTTCTTGATGAGGTGGGTGATCTTCCTCCGATGGTACAGATCAGGCTTCTGCGAGTCCTGCAGGAGAGGGAATTTGAACGTGTGGGAGGTACGCAGACGACGAAGGTCGACGTGCGGGTGATTGCGGCAACGAACAGGAATCTCGAAAAATTGATGGAAGAGGGAAAATTCAGGGAGGATCTCTACTATCGACTGAACGTGTTCCCCATATACGTACCACCGTTAAGGGAAAGAAAATCGGATATACTCCTTCTTACCGATTTCTTCGTCGAACGCTATGCCCAGGCGAACAATAAAAGGATTCAGCGAGTCTGTACCCATGCCATCGATATGCTGATGAGTTATCACTGGCCGGGGAACGTGAGGGAATTGGAAAACAGTATCGAGAGGGCGGTTCTTCTCAGCAACGAAGGTGTCATCTATGGATACCATCTTCCTCCCACGCTGCAGACATCGTCCTATTCAGGGACAATTCAATACGGTACGCTGCAGGGGGAGGTGGACCGGTTTGAGCGTGACCTGATCATGGATGCCCTCAAGACCTCCCGGGGAAACATGTCTCGTGCGGCGAAAATCCTCGCTACCTCGGAAAGAATCTTCGGATTGAGGGTTAAGAAGTATAATATCGATGCGCGACGTTTTCGTACATAACAGTAGCGGATGAAGGGTAATCCTACATAATTGTAGAATAATCACGCCATTTTTCATCTGTCCGCAGACCGTTATATCTCAATAAAACCAATTAAATCATAAGGATGCATCCCTGTTTCTTCGTCTGTCTCGCTTTGGCACCAAAGTTGCAAATTCAAATGAAAAAAATGAGGAGTAGGCATAATGTCAACAAAAGATAAAGAGTATGTATTAAGGCAGGTCAAAGAGAAGAACGTGAAATTTATCCGTCTCTGGTTTACCGATGTACTCGGTATTCTGAAGAGCTTTACCATTTCGCCACGCGAGCTCGAAGGTGCCTTTGACGAGGGAATGGGCTTTGACGGGTCCTCCGTTGAGGGATTTGCAAGGATTGAAGAAAGTGACATGCTTGCAAAGCCCGATCCGAACACCTTTGTGATCATCCCATGGCGAGAAGCAGATGGGATGAACGTGGCGCGGATGTTCTGCGATGTTCTGAAGCCCGACGGAACCCCCTATGAGGGTGATCCCCGCTGGGCTCTCAAGAGAAACCTGAAGAAGGCTGCCGATATGGGCTTTATGCTGAACGTGGGACCCGAACTGGAGTATTTTTATTTTAAAGATGCCTCGGCCAACCCCCAGATTCTCGATCACGGCGGATATTTTGATCTGACGCCACTCGACGTTGCCAGCGATCTGAGGAAGGATACGATTCTTGCCCTGGAAAACATGGGTATCAAGGTCGAGTATTCCCACCACGAAGTGGCACCGAGTCAGCACGAGATAGATCTGCAGTACAATGAGGCCCTCTGCATGGCCGACGCGGCGATGACCTATCGCCTGACCGTCAAGGAAGTCGCCATGAAACACGGGGTCTACGCCACCTTTATGCCGAAGCCGCTCTTTGGTCAGAACGGAAGCGGGATGCATGTCCATCAGTCACTCTTTCGAGGGGATGACAACGCCTTTTTCGATGAGTCCGACGAATATTTCCTCTCCGATATTGGGAAGAAATATATTGCCGGTCTTTTGCGGCATTCCCGTGAGTTGAGTGCCGTCGTAGCCCAGTGGGTGAACTCCTATAAACGTCTCGTCCCCGGTTATGAAGCTCCTGTCTATATCTCATGGGCGAGGAGAAACAGGTCGGCCCTGATTCGGGTTCCCATGTACAAACCGGGAAAATCCAAGGCGACACGAATGGAGTTCCGCTGTCCCGATCCAGCCTGCAATCCCTATCTTGCCTTTGCCGCAATGCTGGCAGCGGGACTCAAGGGAATTGAGGAAGGATACGAACTGCCCGATCCCATTGAAGAGGACATTTTTGAGATGTCAGCAACGGAGCGAGAGGGGTGGGGTATCGAATCCCTTCCGGGGAGCCTTGGACAGGCGATACACCTGACGGAGAGAAGTTCTGTCGTGAGGGAAGCACTGGGAGACCACATCTTTGACAAGTTCATCGAAAACAAGAAGATTGAGTGGGATCAATACCGCATGCACGTGAGCAATTATGAGTTGGGGAAATATCTGCCAATCCTTTGATCATGGTTGAAAAGGCGCTTATTATTACACATGTGGAATCTGAAGGGCCCGGAACCCTGGGAGATTTTCTTACATCTCAGAATATTGATGTCGAGAGGGTGAAGCTGTATGAAGGGGAGATACTTCCCGAAGACCCCCTGAATTATGACACCATTATTACCATGGGTGGTCCCATGGGTGTTTATGATGATGCCCGCTACCCCTTTTTAAGGGAGGAGATAGGATTCTTACGGAAGGTAATCGAGGCTAATGTCCCACTCCTCGGGATATGTCTTGGCGCACAGCTGATCGCGCTGGCCTGTGATGCGCCCGTTAAAAAGGCGACTGCCAGGGAAGTAGGCTGGAAAAACATCTTTGTCACCGAGGAGGGAAAGAAGGATATGCTTTTCCAGGGCCTCCCCGCTGTGATGAGCGTCTTTCAATGGCATGAGGATGCCTTTGAAATTCCCGAAGGAGCAACCTTTCTCGCGACGGGGTGGGACTGCGAAAATCAGGCCTTTCGATATCGTAACGCCTTCGGCCTTCAATTCCATATCGAAGTGACGAGAGAAATGCTTTCACAGTGGTTTGACGGGAGCACCCGACTCGATCAGATATTACAGGGCTACGACGAAATTGAGCCTGATCTGATAACCCGCGCAAGGACGATCTATTCAAACTTTCTGTGGCTCTCCGATATCAGAAAACGGGCATGGCAGGAATCGGCAGGCGTGGTCGGCGCGAATACAACGATGGAGGGTCGGCATGTGCGGAATCGTCGGAATAATAAATACTGACGGAACATTAATCAACGGCAGCTATATACGGGAAGCTATAAGGGTTCAGCGTGAGCGGGGAAACGGACTTGGAGGCGGTTTTGCCGTCTATGGCCTATATCCCGAACATAAGGACAAGTACGCCTTTCACCTTATGTATGATGGAGACCGGACTAGTCCCGTTATCTCTCATGTTGAAGAGTATCTGAAAACCAGGGCGATGATCTATCAGTCCGAGCAGATACCGGTCTATCCCAATGATCGCATCAGCAGGGGTCCCTACTTCAAACGATATTTTCTCAAACCTATCAGGGAGATTATAGGCCCTGAACAGACGGAAGAGGATTATATCGTCAAGGTTGTAATGAACATCAACAGGATAGACGGGGCCTTTGTCCTCTCTTCGGGCAAAAATATGGGTGTATTCAAAGGTGTTGGCTATCCCGAAGATATCGCAGATTATTTCAAGATAGAAGATTATAGGGGATACACATGGACCGCCCATAATCGCTTTCCCACCAATACGCCGGGCTGGTGGGGAGGAGCACACCCCTTTACAATTCTTGACAAAGCGGTGGTTCACAACGGCGAGATCACCAGTTACGGAACGAATCTCCGGTGGCTCGAAATGTTCGGGTATTTTTGCATGTACCAGACCGATACGGAGGTCATATCCTATATATATGACAAACTGACACGATTGGATAATCTGACAAGAGAAGATGCCTGCTCTGTAATGGCACCACCACTCTGGGAGGAAATCGACCGCACACATGACAGGAAGAAACGATATCTCAGACAGATTTACGGACCCGCCATCGTCAACGGACCCTTCGGAATCGTTCTGACTCACGCCAAAGGTGCCATCGTTCTCAATGACAGAAATAAGCTCCGCCCCGTGGTCTGTGCAAAGGATGGTGATACCTACTACGCATCGTCCGAGGAGTGCAGTATCAGGCTTCTTTCGCCTGATGTGGAGAATATCTGGTCGCCAAAGGGTGGTGAACCCGTTATCATAGACTTTCTCGAGGAATTTTCAGCATGAGTGATAGGTTGAAAATGGAAAATAACTGGAAGGTTCGTCCGCCCTTTCACCCCGAATTCGATCTCGAGCGGTGTGACTACAAAAACGGCTGCACTGTCTGTGTTAAGGAATGTACCTTCGGTGAGATTTCGCTCAAACCGGTCAAGGGCAAGGGCGATGACATCCTTTATCGTCCCTGGGCAAACATGCGGGCCTGTAATTCCTGTCAGCGTTGTGTCAAGATGTGCCCCTCCGGTGCTATTCATATTGCATCGCAGCCGATGCATACCTCTCACGGCTACTGGAGAACCGAACCGGTTGGCAATATCTGGCGTCAGGCAGGCTCAGAGGGCGGCGTTTTGCTGGTGGGAACGGGCGCAACGGGTCCGCAGAAGCGGTACTTTGATCATATGATGTTCGATGCCTGCCAGGTTACCAATCCTTCCATCGATCCCCTGAGGGAACCAATGGAAATCAGGCGGTATCTCGGCCGGAAGGTGGACCGGTATGGAGGTGAGCTTGGTTCACAGCTCAAACTGGACGTACCGATCATGTTCGGAGCCATGAGTTTCGGCGCCCTGAACCTGAGGGTGCAGAAAGCCGAGGCAAAGGCAACACGGAAGATGGGTACATACTGGAATACGGGGGAAGGTGGATTTCACGAAGAACTGAGAGATTACGGTGCGAACACAATTGTTCAGGTTGCCTCGGGGAGGTTCGGTGTCAGCGAAGAATATATGAAATCTGCTGCCGCGGTGGAAATAAAAATCGGCCAGGGTGCCAAGCCTGGAATCGGAGGTCATCTCCCGGGTGAGAAGGTCTCCGAGGCAATTTCGAAAACGAGAATGATACCTGAGGGATCGGATGCGCTCTCACCGGCACCGCACCACGATATCTATTCCATCGAGGACCTGAGGCAGCTCATCTATGCCATAAAAGAATCGACCGATTACAGGCTCCCCGTTTCGGTTAAGATTTCGGCTGTGAATAACGTGGCTCCCATATCAAGCGGGATTGCACGGGCGGGAGCCGACATCATAGTTATTGATGGTTTTCGGGGAGGTACCGGTGCCACACCTCTTCAGATCCGCCAGAATACGGGTATCCCTATCGAACTCGCTATATCTGCCGCGGACAGGAGGCTGAGGGAAGAGGGGATCAGAAACACAGTCAGCCTCGTGGCATCGGGCGGAATACAGAGTTCTTCCGATGTACTGAAGGCCATATGCCTCGGTGCCGATGCGGTCTATGTGGGAACGCCGGTCTTGATCTCTCTCGGGTGTAATGTCTGTCAGCGTTGTTTCACCGGAAAATGTCCTTACGGTATTACCACCAACAGGCCTGATCTGGCTGAGAGAATTGATGTGGGTGAAGCAGCGCGAGCACTTACCAACTTTCTTCATGCCTGGGGCGAAGAGATAAAAGAACTTATGGGGTCGATGGGGATCAGTGCGATCGAGGCCTTACGCAGCAACAGGGATAGACTGCGCGGCGTAGGACTGAGCGAGGAAGAATTGAGAATCCTTGAAATCAAACACGCCGGAGCGTGATATGCTGACGATAGAAGCACGGGGGCTTTATTACAAGGCCCTGAACAGACAGATTAAAAAGTCGCTCTCCCAGGGCGAAAAGGAGATCATCCTCAAGGATGCCCTGGGACAGCGCTACATCGGAGGCGGGCTTGAGAGCAGGGCCCATTTTGATATTTACGGTACACCCGGACAGGATCTTGGCGCTTTTATGAATGGTCCCGAGATTATCGTGCACGGCAATGCCCAGGACGGCGTGGGCAACACGATGAATGACGGGAAAATCATTGTTCACGGCAAGGCAGGCGAGATTCCCGGTCACTCGATGAGAGGGGGAAAGGTCTTTATCAGGGATGATGTAGAGTACCGTGCCGCCATCCATATGAAGGAATATCTCGATCAAACACCCTGGCTCATCATAGGAGGAACGGCGAAGGATTACTGTGGTGAGTATATGGCGGGCGGGCGAGTTGTGGTGCTCAATCTGGAAAACAAAAAAGGGCTCTCTGTGGGATCAAGTGTGGGAACGGGCATTCACGGAGGTGCGATATTCATCAGGGGTGAAGTCGAGGAATATCAGCTTGGGATGGGTGCCATCGTTACCGCGATTGATGATGCCGATGAAAGATTTTTACAAGAGGTCTGTGAAGAATATTCGAGACATTTCGATGCCGATCTCAGCGGCATCCTGACGGGGGAGTTTGTCAAGGTTACGAAAAAGGGCCATCGACCCTTTGCCAAGCTCTATACGCCAGGGATGAACATCAAGACAGATATGCCGGTTCACTTCAACATGACACCGCCCTGTGCGAATGCATGTCCCACAGGAATCCCAACGCCGGTCTTTTTTAATCTTATCAAAAATGGCAAGATTGCAGAGGCCCAGCGTCTGATGGACGAATATTCCCCCTTTCGAATGTCCGTCTGCGGCACCACCTGTCCTGCGCCCTGCGTGGATGCCTGCAGCCGGGGTATGATTGATACGCCGCTTCGCCTCCAGGAAATGGCGAAGGAATACTATCCCGAGTTCAACCCCGATATTCTGGAAGAGGAGAAAGATCGAATTATAGCAATTATCGGTGCCGGTCCTGCGGGTCTTTCAGCGGCCTGGCAGCTTGCACGACGGGGATACAACGTCAGGGTCTACGATGCGCTTGATAGTCTTGGTGGTAAGGTAAGGGCCGCCATCCCCCGCGAAAGGCTCTCCGACAGGACACTCGACAGGGATATACAGCGGATTACCTCGCTTCCGATCGAATTCAATACGAGCAGGCGGGTCGATCGGGAGATGCTTGGGAAGATCTATGGCGAATCCGATATCGTTCTCGTTGCAACGGGTGCCCATACAGGCAGGAGAATCGAATATCCCGGCGGAGAGAGGATCCTTTCAGGCCTGCAGTTTCTCATGGATATCAATGAGGGGAAGGATAGGGCTCTTGCGGGGCATGAGGTCGTTATCATCGGTGCCGGTAATGTAGGCATGGATATCGCCTGTGAATCATGGAGGCTCGGGGCGAAAAAGGTGACCGCGTTGGATGTTCAGAAACCTCTTGCCTTCGGACATGAACTGAGCCGGGCTGTTGAACTTGGAACGGATATCCTCTGGCCGAAATTTATAGAAGAACTGGATGAAGAAAGGGTCTTCTTTAGTGACGGAACGGAACTGAGAGCCGATATGGTTCTCTTCAGCATAGGAGAGGTACCGGACACTACCTTTCTCCCCGAATCCGTTCTGATCGATGAACGGGGATATATCATCACTGCCGCGAAATCCTTCAGGAGCAGTGATCTGAAGATTTACGGATGCGGTGACATACGCAGTCCGGGTCTTATTTCCGATGCCATTGGATCGGGGAGGCTCGCAGCTCTTGAAATCAACGCAGTTCTCACGGGCAGGGAATTTATCTACCCCGAAAAACATCTTCTGCCGAAACGGCGGATCAATACCCTCTATTTCGGTGGAGAAGAGGATGAAATCGACAGGTGTATCAGCTGTGGCACCTGCATCTTCTGCGATACCTGCATAGAGAACTGTCCTCAGGAGGCAGTGACCCGTAACGGAGAAATCTTTACAATCGATCCGCTGCAATGTACATTATGTTATACCTGTGTTAATGTATGCCCCCGTGGGGCCATTCAGGCCGAATTTTTCATTGACGTTAAAGATGCTGCCTTTAATGAGTGATCTCTTTTACTCAAGGATATTGGTATACTATTTTATAATATGTGTTTTATGTGGAAAGGCGAAAGCAGGTGTAAGCGATGAGAACGAAATTTATCTTTGTAACAGGTGGTGTCCTTTCTTCCCTCGGGAAAGGACTCGCCGGCGCTTCAATAGGGGCACTTCTTGAGTGTCGTGGTCTCAGTGTAACAAATCAGAAGCTCGATCCCTATATCAATGTCGATCCCGGAACGATGAACCCCCTTCAGCACGGGGAAGTATACGTGACCGACGATGGCGCAGAGACTGACCTGGATCTGGGTCATTATGAACGGTTTATTCAGACGCCCATGAGCAAGGGAAACAACCTGACCACGGGGCAGGTCTACTTCTCCGTTATATCGAAGGAACGCAAGGGAGAGTATCTCGGCGGTACCGTGCAGGTAATTCCCCATATTACGAACGAAATAAAGGACTATATCAGGGGTGCTGCGAAGGGGTTTGATGTGGCAATTGTTGAGATAGGCGGTACGGTTGGTGACATCGAAAGCCTTCCCTTTCTTGAGGCTATACGGCAGTTCAGAAACGAAATAGGGAAGCAAAATGCCATATTCATTCACCTTACCTGGGTTCCCTATATAAAGACGGCGGGAGAAGTCAAGACAAAGCCGACCCAGCATAGCGTCAAGGCACTTCGGGAGATAGGCATCCAGCCCGATTTACTCCTCTGCCGTACTGAGGAGTTCCTCTCGAAAGAGATCAGGGAAAAGATATCCCTTTTCTGCAATGTCGAAGTGGAAGCGGTGTTCACCTCCAAGGATGTGGAAAGTATTTACGAGGTCCCCCTTATCTATCATCAGGAGGGGGTGGATGAGAAGATTGTCGATCTTCTGAATATCTGGACAGGTCAGCCGCATCTCGGTGAGTGGGAAAAGCTGTTGGGAAGGATTAAAAATCCCTCCAATGAGGTTACCATTGCCATTGTGGGTAAATATGTGGACTGGACCGATTCCTATAAGAGTCTCAATGAGGCCCTCATCCATGGTGGCATCGCCAATGACTGCAAGGTGCATCTCGATTTTGTCGATTCGGAACAGATAGAAAAGGAAGGGATCACCGATCAGTTCGACCATGTAGGAGGGATTCTTGTTCCGGGCGGATTCGGAAAACGGGGAATTGAAGGCATGATTCAGGCTACCACCTACGCCCGTGAACATAAGATACCCTTCTTTGGTATCTGCCTCGGTATGCAGATGGCCGTTGTTGAGTGCGCTCGAAATCTCTGCAGCTTTGAACGGGCAAACAGTACCGAGTTCGACGGCGAGACACCCTATCCTGTGATCGATCTTCTCCTGGAACAGAAAGCCGTCACCGATATGGGCGGGACGATGAGGCTCGGTGCCTACGATTGTATTCTCGAGAAGGACAGCTTTGCCTTTGAGGGGTACAAAACGAAAAAGATAAGCGAACGCCACAGACACCGTTATGAATTCAATAATGACTTCAAAGATGCGTTGTCCGATAAGGGACTCCGCATTAGCGGCGTGTCACCCGATGGCAGCCTCGTTGAGATCGTTGAACTTGCCAATCATCCCTGGTTTTTGGGCTGTCAGTTTCATCCGGAATTCAAGTCGAAGCCGATAATGCCTCACCCGCTGTTCAGCAAATTTATTGAGGCTTCCATGAAGTACGCAGGAAAAAAAAGTAAATAAGATTGAGCGAACAGCGATAGCAGAGAATGGAACGGCAGATAGTAAATAGTCTCTTCGGTATCTTCAGGTATTTGAAAGGGTGGAGGATTGTCCTCGGGAGAGATCCCCGGCATGTATCTTCCCATACACTCATTATTTTCCCTCTGGTGAGGGGTACCCTGTTCTGCGGTCTCGCGGGGATCCTAACGCTGGGACGGAAGAAGAACTCTCAAAAAGACGACAGTATAGGCAATCTCTCCCGCCTCTTCGAGGAAATCAGGGAAAAAAATATAAGGAAACTGACTGAAGGGAAGGTATCCGGCGAGAACTATCTCGGAGGAGATGCATCTCTCAGGCTCATGGAGGGTTACATCCTCAGGCTCAAAGAGGATTCATTTCTTGAAGAGGTCTTCTTTGAGTCCGGAAAATCCGATGAACTGAACGATCTTTTAAAAGAGATGAATGCCTTTCTCGTGAAAGAGGAGATAATGGTTGACCGCGAGGCAGGCAACTTTACCACCGGGCAGATGGAATATGTGAACAATGCCCTTACCCTCTTCAGGGATTATGTCTGGGCACTTGAGAAAGATATTTACTCCAATATCGAGATGATCGTCTCGCTCTCGGGCGAAAAGGGAACTAAAACGATAACAAGAGAGGCCTTCAGCAAATATCGGAACATTAATCTCCTCCTCAAATCGCTTGACAGGCTGGAGGTGAGGGGGCGAGACTCGGCGGGCATCGGGGTAACCTTCACCCTGGAAGAGGATGGCGCCCTGGATCGGGCGGTAGAGGAGATGAAGGCGAAGGGCCTTTATGATGAGTGGTCCCGAAGGCTGAAACCGGGTGATCTTGTCGACGGGTCCATTCACATATCGAGACCGAACGGCGATAGGGGTCATGCGGGAATCTCTTTCACCTATAAAAAGGCTTCCATAACGGGTAAACTGGGAGAAAACGGCAGGTATCTGAGAGAGAGGATACAATCTGATCGTCTGTTCAAGCTATTTGTCGGGGAGGTGATAGCATCGGAGAGCTATCTCGGTCACACCCGGTGGGCCTCGGTGGGTTCCATAACGGAGAAAAACTGTCACCCCATCAACAATTATTTTATAGATGGCAGCGAGACGGATCATTCCGAACTACCTCATGTCTGCAGGGAGTTTCCAGCCTACGGGAGGGGAGACTGGACCATTCACGTCGCCCTGAATGGTGATATCGACAACTACGGCGAGTTGAGGTCACAGATAGAAGCGGATGGCAGCGATGTCATCCACAAAAGCGTTACGACGGATACGAAGGTTATTCCCTGCCTGATCGAAAAATATCTCTCTTACGGGCATGAATTAACCGAGGCCTTTCGTCTGGCCCTCAATGATTTTGAAGGCTCACATGCCATTGCCATGGAGAGCAATCTGGAGCCGGGAAAGGTATTTCTTGCCCTCAGGGGAAGCGGGCAGTCGCTCTATATCGGGCTCTGTCAAAACCAGTATATGTTTTCATCGGAACTCTACGGTATCGTGGAACTCACCCCCCATTTTATAAAGATGGACGGTGAGACCGAACGAATCGAGGGGGATGAAAGGACAAAGGGACAGATTTTTGTCCTGACGAGGGAAGCGGACAGAACTATCAACGCCCTTGGTTACGACGGCGAGCCGATTGAGATATCCTCCGAGGGGATGGAAAAAGCGGAGATTACCACCCGCGATATCGACCGGAAGGATTACCCGCATTTTCTTTTAAAGGAGATTCGAGAGGCACCGCTCTCGGTACGAAAGACGCTGAGAGGAAAGTATAAGATCTCTTCCGACGGTAAAGGTATCCCCGATGTAACCTTCAATCTGGGAGAGGATGTGGTTTCACCGCGATTGCTAACAGCCCTCGCAGAAGGTCGTATCAACAACATCTTTGTAGTGGGTCAGGGTACCGCCGCGGTTGCAGCTGCAGCAATAGCCGATGCCCTCTCCCGGTATCTGAAGGACACCCGGATAGTGGTCGAGGCAAAGACCTCTTCCGAGTTGAGCGGATTTTTTCTCGAAGAGGACCTCGACAATAGCCTCGTTATTGCCGTGACGCAGTCGGGAACGACGACGGATACGAATCGTGCCGTCGCAATGGCCCGTGAGCGTCGTGCCCACCTGATTGCAATCGTCAATCGACGGCAGTCCGATATTACCCATATGACGGACGGTGTCTTTTATACGAGTGACGGACGGGATATCGAGATGTCGGTGGCATCGACAAAGGCCTTCTATTCTCAGATCGTGGCGGGCTTTATCCTGGCCCTCGATTTTGCACAGATACTGGATGCCATGACGGATAGCCAGATAGCGGCAGAGCTTGTGAAGCTGGAAGAAGCACCCGGCAGGATGGAGGAGGTCCTCTCGGTCAGCGAAAGCATCAAAGAATCGGCCTGGGATGTGGTAAAGAGGAAACAGTACTGGGCAGTTGTCGGAAGCGGGCCCAACAAGGTTGCCGCCGATGAGATACGGATCAAGCTGAGCGAACTCTGTTACAAGACCATATCCTCCGACATCGTTGAGGATAAAAAGCATATCGACCTTTCTTCGGAGCCCCTCATCGTTGTCTGTGCCGCCGGGAATCCTGCGGCCGTTATCGACGATACCGTCAAAGATGTTGCGATTTTCAAGGCCCACGCGTCATCGGTGGTGGTTGTTGCCGATGAGGACGAACCGCGGTTTAACAGTATAGCCGACTCGGTGATTTATGTTCCCCCGTCGTCCTTTCCCGTCTCGGTGATCCTCAATTCACTTGCGGGTCATCTCTGGGGATACTATGCGGCCTGCAGTATTAATGAAGACGGAGAATTTTTCCGTGAATTCAGGAGCGGTTTGTCTCTCCGGCTGAGTGAAATGAACGGGGGGGTGGAATCCCTCTTTGAAAAGATAGGTGACACGGAACTGCACCGGATCATCGGGAATTTTTCCTCGGAGTTTCACAGACGCAGAAATAAGGGGTATTTTTCCTCAATGAGTATCCGGGTTGCATCGGATATAACCCTCCTTCTGAAGTACACCGTGGGGAAGCTCCCCATCGAAGATTTCTGGCTGGAATATGAGGACAAGAGGCCCTCATCGTCACCCTTCGACATGCTGGATATATGTCTCGGAAGGGCAATCGATGAGCTGGCACGGCCCATCGATGCGATACGGCACCAGGCAAAAACAGTCACCGTGGGGACGAGCAGAAAGGGGGAAATGCAGCGGGGTATTTTCTTCGACTTTCTGAAGGATCTCGACTTTTCGCTTGAGAATCTCACGAGCTATGACGGGTTTACCCTGAGAAGGCTCCAGAAGGCCGTCGTAACTATCAACGGCTACACCCTCTACGATATCAGCGATCTGAACTATGACGGCAAACCCTCGGAATTTACCACGATATCTCTCGATAAACGGGGTGGTGTTTCTCTCGATATGAAATCGAGGGTCGAGGGGAACCCGGGACCGCTGAAAGGAACAAAGCGCAACATCATCAATCTGGGAGAGGTCTATGCCGGCCTGGGAAAGACCGATAAGGCCCCTATCGTGATCATACCTCTCCTGGGCAACGATCACAGGATACGCCATATACTGCTCCTCCATGTGGATTTCAGCAGTCTTCTCAGTGCCGCGGAAAAGAAAGAGGTTCTGGGAAATAAATTTAACAAGATTAACAACCTCGTTAATGAATATGATGTCCCCTGGGATGATCGATACCTTGATGAAATCCCGATAGAATCGCTTCTCGGAGAGGGGGTTGACGTCATCGTTGAGAGGCTCATGAACTCCCTGGATATGGACAGAACATGAAGGGAATGACTTCAATTATAGATTACAGGGCGGGAAATCTCAGGTCGGTGAGGAGGGCGCTCCTTCACCTCGGAGTGCCCTGCAGGATTACCGACAAACCCCTGGAGATTCTCTCCTCGGAGAGGGTCATCTTCCCGGGGGTGGGGGCCGCGGGAAAGGCCATGGAAACCATACAGTCGCTGGGACTGGATGAGGTGATTCGCGAAGTGGTGAAAAGCGGGACCCCCTTCCTCGGAATCTGCCTCGGTGCGCAGATTATTCTCGACAACAGCGAAGAGGGTGACACCGATTGTCTGAATCTCATACCGGGACGGGTACGCCGTTTTCCCGCTTCGGATCTCAAGATTCCGCACATGGGGTGGAATACAATGAAAATCACGAAAGGGCACCCCATCCTTCACGGCATCGACGAAAAGGCGCAGTTTTATTTCGTCCATTCCTATTATGCCGAACCGGCACGTGATGATGATGTCATCGCGACGACGGAGTACGGGATAGACTTTGCGTCAATTGTCGGGAGAGGAAACATCGTTGCAACGCAGTTTCATCTTGAAAAGAGCGGCAGACAGGGGCTCGCCATATTGGAAAATTTCAGTAAATGGGACGGCAGGGCAGGGTAATGCTGAGCAAGAGAATTATAGTTTGTCTCGACGTCAGAGAGGGCAAGACAACGAAGGGTATCAGGTTCAAGGGGAACGTGGATATCGGTGATCCCGTTGCTATGGCGAAAGAGTACTACGAACAGGGTGTCGACGAACTCGTCTTTTATGATATCACGGCATCATCCGATGACAGAAAAATCCTTATCGATGTCGTTGACAGGGTAGCACAGAATATCTTTATCCCCTTTTCCGTCGGAGGGGGAGTCCGGGACGTAAGTGATATGTACCGTGTCCTCGATGCGGGAGCCGAGAAAATCAGCGTCAATACTGCGGCGGTTCTCAATCCCCCTTTGATATCCGAGGGTGCGAAATTTTTCGGAAATCAGTGTATCGTTCTCGGTATGGACGCAAAAGGCGTCGATACAAGCGAGGCGATTCCCTCGGGCTATGAGGTCTGGATAAACGGCGGGAGGACTCCCACGGGAATCGATGCCCTGGCCTGGGCGCGAGAGGCTGAAGATCGGGGTGCGGGAGAGATTTGCCTCAATTCCATCGATACAGACGGGACCAACGAAGGGTACGAACTTATCCTGACATCGCTGATATCGGGTGCCCTGTCCATACCGGTTATCGCCTCGGGCGGTGCGGGAAGACCGGAACACGTGCGCGACGTATTTCTAGAGGCCGGTGCAGACGCAGCCCTCATTGCCTCGATGGTCCACTACGGTCACTACAGGGTGGGTCAGATAAAGTCATACCTTTCCGGCGAAGGCATAGCGGTGAGAGAGGTCATCTAAACTATACAGCATTGCAAGCGAAGCGTTATTAGTCCAGTTTGCCAGATCTCTCATCAATTTCTTTTGACAAAGCATCGTCACTTTCTTATACTGCTTACGATTAGGACTTGATCGAAGAGAAGGACGTCTGCTATCCTCAGGAGATATCTCTTAGGGTTTACCCAGCGTTTTGTCACCATCGATAGTGTGATCCTATTTTAATTCCACAATCTACTATTACTTGAGGAGGTTTTCCAATGAACCCTATGAGGAAGAGGTTTGCGAGGATGCTGTGGTACTGCTCGCTTATCGGCGTAATCGCGCTGGGGCTGGTCTCCATCGTCGGGACCGGAGGCGGCAGTGATGATAGCGGTGGCAGTGGGTCTGACACACCGCCGGTCTACGATTTCACCATCGACATGAACCCTTCAATAGAGTTCAAGGCGGAGCCCCAGATAGCAATCGTGCCGGAGAAGCCGGGACCGCTGGAGGTATCGTTCTCTGATGGTGAGAACGATTATGAACTTAACCTTTCCGGTCGGATCGAGGGGACCCTCGATACCAGTCACGGCGACATTACGGTCGGTACCGACTCACAGGTCACAGTTAGTGACATGGGCGACATCGACCCGGCGGAATATTTAGGCTTTTTGATCATCGATGTGACGACCGAATTCGCGATTCCCCAGGGTGGTCCTCCGAGGGTGGGTTCAATAGCGGTCCAGAGCCCAAGGACAGTTTCTGGCTTATCGCTTCCCCAGGTCGCACCTGATTTTGAGACGATCACCGTGACGATCGCTGTCGATTCCAGTGATAGGGCCGGTGTAACCATCACAACAGACGATCCGGCAGCTGATCCCAATTCTGTATTTAAAACGTGGGAACAAACTGATGCCCTCCTGGATGGTGAAGGACCCTTGTGGCAGCAGAAGGGGGCCTTTGGCGTCGACGTCATCAAATTCGTTCTCGACCAGGCCGATCGAGCGTCGGAGAGTTTCAGCTTCATCAGCGATTATGAGGCTGACCTTGAGACGGCGGGAGACGGGGAAACGATTGAGCTTAACTGCAGTGAATTTCCCGATGGTAACGTTCCGGCTGACTTAGATAAGCAGGGAACAATCACCTTTGGCTGGGACGATGATTCCGATGACGGTTCGGTCGGATCCGGCGACAGCTTCAGCTGGTATTTTAATGATTGCTGGAATGATAATTTCGACGATGGTGACCTGAACCTCTACGAAACGGGTGGTGTTATTTTTAACGGCTATACACAAGAGAAGAGCGGCGAGTTCATCGCACGGGCCGGCTATGAACCCGATGAAGGCCCGGGAGGGGTCTTCTACGATAACCTGGTACTGGGAGAAGTTGAAGATAGTGACGGTACCTATACCTACGACTCCGATTATTCCGTGAATCTCGGCGGCGGTTTTACCCTCATCTATGAACTGCAGAACTAAGGTGCGGAAGCACAAATAAAGATGTAAAGATGTAAGGAAAGGCGGGTCACTGTACCCGCCTTTTTTTTACTTTCCCTTTGACATGATGGTATCTTTTTTTTATATTTTGTACATTGCTGTCACACAGAAGGATATCCTTGGTCAGGAATCGCTGGTTTCCACGATGCTTCTCATAAACGATCGGGGCAATGTGTGATTCTTTTTTTGTGATACCCTATTTAGTCTTATCAACGAAGGAGGATTTGCCAATGAAGAAGGTGAGGAAGAGATTCGTTAGGATACTATGGTATTGCTGCCTTGTCGGCGTGATTGCACTGGGGCTGATTTTCGTCGTCGGCTGCAGCAGCAGTGATGATGATGGCGGCGGCGGGCCGGATACACTGTCGCTCTACAATTTCACCCTCGATATGGACCCGGACGAGGTGAATGGAGTGCTGGCGGCACCGCAGGCTGAACAATTCAAGCCGGGACCGGTGGAGGTGTCGTGGAGTGAAGGTGAAGATAGTTACCGCCTCAAACTCAGCGGTCAGATCAGGGGGAGTCTTGATCGGACGGACAACACCTATACGGTTAATGACGATACCGAGGTCTGGGTTGAGGACTTCAGTGACCCCGATCCCTTTGTCGGGAACCTGGAGATAGATGTGACGGCAGATTTTGTGATACCCGAGGATGATCCCCCCACGTCGGGTTCGTTGACCGTTTGGAGTCCAATAAGTGTCTTCCAGGGCGCATCGTTTCCTCAGGACGTAGTAATGTATGAGGAAATCACGGTGACTGTGGGTATCGATCCTGTTGACGGACCGGGTGTCACAATTACGACCGATGATGGCCCTGCTACCGAATTTCTCACCTGGCAAGAACTGGCCGACCTGGGAGATGAAGATCCTCTCTGGCAGCTGAAGGGCGCCTTCGGTCTCGACTCCTTCGATTTTCTCCTCGAGAGGTCACAGTTCGTCACGACGGTCTTCGATCGTATCGACGATCTCGAGGGACAGGGTGCCCTCGTGGACGGTGTAGCCGTCGTGAATTCGTGCAGCGAATTTCCCGACGGTAATGTCCCGGAAGGGCTCCCCCCGCAGGGCACGAATGAATTTACCTGGTACGATGTGACAACCGACGGTGATGTGGGCCCCGGAGATGACTTCGACTGGTACTTCTATAACTGCTGGGATAATGACCCCGGCGATAGCATCGATGACCTCTACAACGGCGGCATGAATCTTTTCGGCTATACCGCAGTTGAAAATGACAACGGTACCCTCATACGGATCGGTTTTGAACCCTATGGCGGCGACCCGGGTGGCGTGCATTTTGACGAATTCTTAGCGACAGAAATTAGAGATGATGGCGGTACGTACAGCCATGATGAAGAGGGAGCTGCCACACTGAACGGCGGATTTACAATCGTCTTCTATGAACCGGAGGACGATGTTTAAGGTACAACGCTGAAAAGAGGATCTAAGGAAAGGCGGGTCGCTGTACCCGCCTTTTCTATTGTCTGACCGTTACTCTTCGATCTCTCGGTTCTTGCAGCGGTATGATGAATCACGGAGAGGGTGCTTTCAGGGTGGTTCCGTCGAACCGTCCCATCTGCTTCAGTGCAATTGTCAGGTTGGCACGGGCCGCCCCGAAGTCGGGCTTGATTCGCAGCGCCTCGCGGTAGTGTAAAACCGCCTCTTTCAGATTTCCCTGGCGTGAAAGTGCATTCCCCATATTATTGTGAGCCATTACGTTGGAGGGGTTTAACCGGAGTGACTCGGCGAAAGAGGTTATGGCGCCATCGAGATCACCCTTATTCAGCAGGGCATTCCCCATATTATAATGTGCCGAGTAATCCGGTCGCAGTCGAAGCGCCGCGGCAAAATGGAGGACCGCCTCATCGAACCGTCGGCGGAGCAGGAGGAGATCGCCCAGTTTATTGTGGGCTATCACGTCGCCGGGATCGATCTTCACCGCCCGGGCAAGATGAACGATGGCTTCATCGTAGCGTTTCTGGGCGAACAGGGTTTCTCCCAGGTCTCTGTGCGCCCTCTGAAAGTCGGGTTTAATACGCAAGGCCTCGAGATACTGAAGGGCTGCCTCGGTAAATCGTTCCTGACGCAGCAGCGCCAGTCCCAGGTTGTAGCGGGTTATCGCACTGCCGGGATTAATCTGCACTGCGGCGGAAAAATGATGGGCGGCCTCTTCCGGGTTTCCCAAGGCCAGTTGCGCCGTTCCGAGATTATTGTGCGCCTTGAGGTTGTTGGACGTTACGGCAAGGGTATGACTGAAAAGGGTAATACTGTTCTGCCAGTGACGGACCTGGAACCAGGAAACCGCCATGAGCGACGCAAGGACCACCCCTGCCGAGAGGGTGAGGATCGCCCGGCGATGGTGCCACGTCGACGCGATATCGGATAGACCCCACACCAGAGCGATAAAGAGGCCGATGAGGGGTACGTAGGTGTATCGATCGGCCATTGCATGGGATCCCACCTGGACCAGTCCGATGACCGGCACCATCGTTCCGATGAACCAGAGCCATCCCACAACCAGGGAGGGGCGTCTCCGCGCCTCACGAAGCGAGAGAACCGTCAGGAAGGTGAGGAGGATCCCGGACCCGATGGCCTGCCAGCTCTGGAGTTCCCTGGGATGGGGATAATAGACGGCAAGGCCCTGCGGCCAGAACATCTTCCCGATGTAGAGGGCGTAGGAGACAAGCGCATTGGAGATTCGTACACCAAGGGGATAGGTATCGAGAGAACCGGTGGCACCACCCTGCTGCTGCGCAAGGAAGGCCACGATACAAAATACCGCCGTGAGAGCGAAGAGGGGGAGTTTTTCCAGGAGAAGAACGGACATCGGTGTCCCCGGTTGTGAATCCGAGGTATCGGGTTCTCCGAAGCGAATCCGGTTGAGAGGCCAGTAGTCGAGGAGGAGTAAGACAAAGGGAAGTGTGACCAGCATGGGTTTGGCCATGAGACCCATGACAAAGAAGAGGAGGACCGGCAGGTAGCGGGGAAGGCCGGGACGTCTGACATACCAGAGGTAACTTCCCATGGTGAGGAACCAGAAGAGGGTGCTGACGAGGTCCTTCCGTTCAGATACCCACGCCACCGACTCCACATGAAGGGGGTGGAGGGCAAAGAGGGCCGCCACAACGGCACTGCGCCAGAGGGAACCGGTCATTGCACTGAAGACTAGGAACAGCAGGATGGTGTTAATGATATGGAGTATCAGGTTGCTTAGATGGTGCATCCCCGGGGTCAGACCAAACAACTGGCAATCCAGCATGTGTGAAAGCCAGGTCAGGGGGTGCCAGAAATTCGCATAGGTGGTGGTAAAGGCCCACAGAACGGTTGTCGGGTCGAGGCCTCTCTGCACCTGGATATTCTCGGTGACGTAGGTGTTGTCGTCGTAGTTGACAAAGTCGTGGTTGTGGACCTGCCAGAAGACGGAGAGGGTCGCTGCAACGAGAAAGAGACAGATGATGATTTCACGACGATAGAGCCGCATCCTGTTATCTCCTAGGTGATACCAGTACTGTTCTTGAGACAGGATTTGATCGTGTCGAAGACGTACGAGGGTGATATGACCTGCAGGCAGACGTTGTCCCTGCACGATGTCTTTCGATGGTTTGCGGCGCTCACACAGGGGGAACAGGCGAGGCCGGCATAGATCGACGTGGAGTTACCCAGGGAACCGTAGAGGAGAGGGGTTTCAGGCCCGAAGAGTACAAAGGTTCTCAGGTCGGTGACGGCCGAAAAATGAGCCGGGCCCGAGTCGTTCGTTACCATCAGGGTGGAGATCGAATAGAGCGCCGGCAGTTCCAGAAACTCCACCTTCCCGCAGAAATTTACACATCTCTTGATACCCGTTATTTTTCTTATCTCTTCTGCCTCGTCATATTCCGACGGGGACCCGGTAATCAGGACGACGGCGGTCTCGTCATAGTCGAGGATCATCCCTATCAGGGCGGAAAAATATTCGGGGGGCCACCGGCGCTGGGGAAGCATATCGCTGGCATTGGGATTGATGAGTACCACATGATTTGAGCGCCTTTTCAAGGATGGGTATTCCCGTTTCACCTTTTTCCACAGCTCATTCTTTTCCCCGGTGGATGGAGAGACCGTGGCAAGTATGATCTCCTTATCGGAAATCGCCCTCTTGGAGTAGGGTACTTCACCGTTGTCCGCTATCAGGGCGTTGACGAGGGCGATGAAATTTCTGGTAATATGGATATGGGGGTTGTAGGCGACCCGGTGTGTCAGCATGCCCCCGCGATAGAGCCCCTCGTTGTGGTAGGCGAAGAAACCGACCCGTTTTGGTGCCCCCGACAACCCGGTCAGGAGTGCCGTGAAACGGGCGAAGAGTTCCAGGTCGATAACGGCGTCGATCTTTTTCTTCCTGGTCCAGAAGAGAAATCTCAGTGTATCCACTGCAAGGGTCACGAGACTTCTCTCACGGATTGTAAAGATGTGATCCTCGGGAACGGTTTTCAGCAGGAGAAGGCTTTCCCTGTTCCCCGCAAAAATGCAGAAGTAGAGGGAGGCATCGAATGTATCTTTCGCTTTCCTCATCGCCGGATCTGCCAGGATCGCGCTCCCCATCTCCGATAATTCTATAAAAAGGATATTCCGGGGTTTTGCCCCGGCCGAAGGAAAGAGCCTGGACACAAGCTTTGTTATCCCTGTGAACAGAAAACAGAGAGGTACCCCGACATAAAAATCTATATACCGCATCAGATCAACACGCACAGTCTTTCTCCCCCAATCGTCGTCGGCTAACGCCGGGTGTTACATAACACCACCGGGAAAGAATAGCAACGGGCGAAGTAAGGCCTCCCTGCCGATCTCTCGACGGTTATGAAGCCGCTGCTTGACACAGCCATCATACTATTATATTTTCAGCTCACTTTCCCGGGCGAGTCTTTATCCTGTCAGCAGGGATAGGGGGGCCGGGCGTGTCAGTTCAGTATTCGAAAGTGACCGATAGGGTAACCAAGTGCCGCCATGCAAAGAGATGAACACAGAAAGACTCCTGCACGACCTCTGCTTTTCGGCGCCGCTGCCATCGTTCTGATAACCTTGGTCTTATACATCCCGGCCATGCGGGGAGGATTTGTCTGGGATGATGACTCCTTTCTCACCGATAATCCGATCATCAAGGCCGATGACGGCCTCTATCGATTCTGGTTCACCACCGAGGCTCCCGATTATTTTCCCCTCACTTCATCGACGCTGTGGCTGGAGTGGCGTGCCTGGGGGATGAATGCCTTCGGCTATCATCTGGTCAACATACTCTTGCATATCGTCAATTCCCTCCTCATATGGCTGATCCTGATGAGGTTGAAAATTCCGGGGGCATGGCTCGCCGCCCTGATCTTTGCCGTTCACCCGGTCAACGTGGAGGCGGTAGCCTGGATTACCCAGCGAAAGAGTACCCTGCCGATGACCTTTTATCTGCTCAGCCTTCTCCTCTATCTGCGGTTTGAAGCGACGGGCCGGTACCGGATCTACGGGTTCTCTCTGGGGTCTTTTCTGCTTGCCATGTTGAGCAAGACCTCGGTGGTTATGGGACCCTTCGTGCTTCTGGGCTGCGCCTGGTGGCAGCGCGGTAAGATTACCCTCAGGGATCTGCGACGCAGCATTCCCTTTTTTGCCCTCTCCGGTTTTCTGAGCCTGGTGACCATCTGGTTCCAGTATAACCGTTCCATTGGAGACGATATCGTCCGTACCGACGGGTTCCTGTCCCGTCTTGCCGGGGCGGGCTGGGCTGCCTGGTTCTACCTCTATAAGGCGATTCTTCCCTTCAAACTGAGCTTCGTCTATCCCCGCTGGACCATCGATACCTCCTCTGTCCTTTCCTTTCTGCCCGGACTTCTCCTGATCGGCCTTCTGACACTCTTCTGGCAGTACCGGAAAGGCTGGGGGCGGCCCTTCCTCTTCGGGTCGGGGTATTTCGTGGTGACCCTCTTCCCGGTGCTCGGTTTCTTCAACATCTATTTCATGAGATATTCCCTGGTGGCGGATCACTGGCAATATCAGTCGATTATCGGGATCATCGCCCTTGCCGTCGGGCTGATATGCCATTTTTCTGCCGGCCGGTCACGGAAGACCCGGCAGGCCGTCACCGCCGCCATGGTAGTCGTCATCGCTCTGTTCGGCCTGCAAACCTGGCAGCAGGGACAGATCTATAAGGATCAGGAGACCCTCTTTCTCGACACGATTGCCAAAGATCCCCGTTGCTGGATGGCGCAGTACAACCTGGGTCACGCGGCGCAGAATGAGGGAAAGTTCGGTGATGCCCTGCGCTATTATGAAAGGGCGCAGCGTATTCAGCCCGATAATCCCGATCCCCTCAATAACATGGGAAACGTCCTGCTCAAGCAGGGAAGGGTGGATGAGGCCATCGCCAGATTTTCCGAGGCGTTGCGGATCAAACCTGATTTCTCCGACGCGCACTACAACCTGGGGATCGCCCTGGAGCGCCGCGGGAAACCCCATCAGGCGATCGATCATTTTTACGAGGCACTGCGGATCAGGCCTGCCTTTGCGGAAGTTCACAACAACCTGGGGAATATCCTGGCGATTCAGGGAAGATCCCATCAGGCGATTGCACATTTTTCTCGGGCTCTGCGGATCAGGCCCGATTTCACCGACGCGCATTTTAACCTGGGGATCCTGCTGAAACGCCTGGGGAGGTTCCCGGAAGCCGCCTCCCATTTTCGTACCGTTCTGAACATACAGCCCGATTATCCGAAGGCGCGTCGTAATCTTGACAAGAGCCTGCACCTGATGGATAGACGCCCGGCAAAACCCTGACCAGGGATGCATAGATCGGGCAGTGATTACCTCTTGTCGCGCAAGCGATTTCCGGCAGTATCTCCGATCTGGGCGCTTTTGCGTACCCTCTCTGTAATGCTTGATAAAAATCCGTTTTTTTAGTTTTCCTCCATCTTTTTTATTGCGGAACCTCTATCTACTCCCTATAATAGGGAGAGTGAGCGTGGTGGTCCTTCGAGAACGAAAGCGAAGTGTGGGCTGACAACTCTTGAAATAAGTGGCAATAAGATGTGGCTTTTCTTGTTTACCAATTGTGGAGTTTCTGCAACTGCTACAAGAAGCTAAACCATTAACTAAAACAAAAAAATTAAAACGAAAAAATTAAAACGAAAAGCGGTGTGTTCTGCGCGCACGGAGGTTGTGCTTTGTGGGGTTCCAACTCGTCCGAGTTGGTGTTGTATAATCTGAAATTGATGAAGCGGGAAATATCATTAGGAGGTTGTTATGAGGAAGAAGTGGCTTTTCAAATTTTTGTTTTGTTCTGTTCTTGTGCTGTTTATGGCAATGACGGTCCCTCTCTACGGGGAGACCGTCGTCAATGATGCCGACATCGGCACAGCGGTTACCCCGTATGCGGGAGATGGGATCTCGCAGGATAGTGGGGCATCGACGATTTTGACGGATGATGACAACGACATCACCAACAACGTCGGTATCTACACGACAGGCTACGGCATCAACACGCCGGTCGGGAGTGTCATCAATAGCGGTACGATCTTTTCCGAGAGTTCCTCCGCAGTGGTCACGGGGGCTGGCGATGACACACTGGAGAACATCGGTACCATCGCCGTCGACGACTCGGCAGGTGACGGGATCGACATGGGTGACGGTGCCGATAGTTTCGTCAACGCCGGGACGATCGATATCGGCTATGCCAACTGTCGCGGTATCCACATGGGCTCCGGTGATGACTCCTTTGCCAACGCGGGGACGATTACTATCGAGGAGACCGATCGAACCGGTATCGCCCTGTGCGGCGGTGACGACAGCTTCGACAACTCCGGAGCGATCGCAATCGACAGCTCCCATTGCCAGGGCATCACAACCGGTTCCGGCGATGACAGCTTCACCAATAGCGGTTCCATCGAAATCGGCGATGCCTATTACAACGGCATTTCACTGTGCTCCGGCGCCGACAGCTTTACCAACTCCGGTTCCATCGAAATCGGCAGCGCCAGCAGTTGCAACGGTATCAGCATGGGGAGCGGCGATGACGCCGCCGACAGCTTTGAAAACTCGGGGACGATCGATGTCGGCTCTGCCGGTTGTCACGGTATCCGTTTTGCCTCCGGCGACGACAGCTTCACCAATACCGAAGATGGAGTGATCAGTATTGATTATGCCTCTTACAACGGTATCGCCATGTGTTCCGGTAACGACACTTTTGACAACGCCGGTGCCATCGAAATCGAGTCTGCCGGCTGCAGCGGTATCAGCACAGGCTGGGATTACGACTCCGACACCTTTACCAACTCGGGGACGATCGATATCGGCTCTGCCTATTATGCGGGGATCGCGACGGGCTACGGCGACGACAGCTTCACCAATTCGGGAGACATCACTATCGATCGCGCCTCTTCAAGCGGTATCTCCATGTGTTCAGGCGCCGATACCTTTAATAACTCCGGAACGATCACCATCGGCACGGTTGACTCTTGCCATGGCATCAATCTGGGTTCGAGCGATGAGGCTGACAGTTTCACCAACACCGGGACGATCGATATCGGCTATGCCAACTGTCACGGTATCACCACGGGCTCCGGCGATGACAGCTTTACCAACTCCGGGACCATCGATATCGGCTACGCGAACTGTCAGGGTATCTCCCTCTGTTCAGGTGCCGATACCTTTAACAATTCCGGGACAATCACTATCGTATACGCGAACAGCAAGGGTATCAACATGGGCTATGACGGTGACACCGTTGATGACCATGACACCTTTATCAACTCCGGCACCATCGAGATCGGATATGCGACCAATGCAGCCATCTCCATGGGATACCAGGGTGCCGACAGCTTTGAAAACTCCGGGACGATCGATATCGGTGCTGCCGGCAATACCGGTATTGATTTCGGGTATTACGATTATAACGATTCTGACAGAAATGCCGATACCTTCCTTAACTCGGGCACAATCTCCATCGGCACCGTCGGTAAGAACGGCATCAACATGCGTGAAGGTGACGACAGCTTTACCAACGCCGGGACAATCGATATCGCTTACGCTAATGCCAACGCTCTTGCCATGGGCGACGGTGATGACAGTTTTACCAACTCCGGGACGATCGATATCGCCTCTACCAACTGTCACGGCATCGCCACCGGCTACGGTGATGACAGCTTTGTCAATGCCGAGGATGGAGCAATCGGTATCGACTACGCCTATTACAACGGTATTGCCATGTGCTCCGGTGACGACAGCTTTGGAAACGCCGGGACGATCGAGATCGGATATGCCGATTGCAACGGCATCAGTCTGGGGAGCGGCGATTACGCCGATACCTTCATTAATTCTGGGACGATCGATATTGGATCTGCCAACTGCCATGGTATCACCACCGGTTCCGGTGATGATACCTTCATGAATTCCGGGACGATCGATATCGCTTACGCCAATCGTCATGGCATCGCCATGAGTGGTGGCAATGATACCTTCCTGAATTCGGGCGGCATCAATATTGATTACGCCTACTATAACGGTATCGTCATGGGATCAGCCGACACCCTTAATTCATTTACCAACTCCGGTACCATCACGATGGGCTTTATTGATGACTATGGCATCATGATGAGTTCAGGGGATGGCACCTTCGTCAACTCAGGTACCATTACTGTGCGTGCTGCCGATGATGGAGCGATCAATATGGGGTGGGACGGTGACGAATCATTCACCAATTCAGGCATCATTGATATCGGAACGACGGGATGGCATTCAATCGCCATGAATTCGGGAGATGATGCCTTTGTCAATTCGGGAACGATTAACATTGAAAACTCCGACAGAGCGGGTATTACCCTGGGCTCGGGTGCAGACAGTTTTGAGAACTCGGGAACCATCGATATCGGCTATGCGAACTACCATGGCATCAGCACCGGTTCCGATGACGATACCTTTGCTAATTCAGGGACGATCGATATCGGCTATGCCAACAATCAAGGCATTACGCTCTGCGAGGGTGATGATACCTTCAACAACTCCGGGATGATCACCATCGATGCCGCAAATCAACATGGCATCAATATGGGCGACGGTAGCGATTCATTTACCAACTCGGGAACGATTGATATCGGATACGCCTATTGTACCGGTATTAAGATGGGCTATGGTGACGAGGGAGAGGAAACCTTTACCAACTCGGGAACGATTACCATCGGAAATGTCGGCAATCACGGCATCGATTTCGGGAGCGGAGATGGAGACGAAGCATTTGACAATTCAGGAACAATTACCATAAATAGTACCACATCAAACGGCATTAATATGCGTGCTGGCGACGACACCTTCACCAACTCCGGGACGATCACGATCGGGTATGCCACCAACAATGGTATCGCCATGAGCTATGGTGACGACTCCTTCATCAACACCGGGACGATCAATATCGCAAGTGCCCCGAACGCTGTCAACATGGAAGACGGTGATGACACCTTTACCAGCAGCGGAGCACTCAACTTCACGGGCGATGTTGACGGTGGTTCGGATTACGATGGTCTGGATATCGACACCCTCACGCTCGAGGGGGATCAGGTCCTGTCATTCGACGGTAATTTCCTGAACTTCGAGGAGTTTGCCAAGGACGGAACTGGCACCTGGGCGTTGAACGGCGATGTTGAGGTGGAAAACACCGCCACTGTCGCGGCGGGTACCCTGCTGATCAACGGAACGATGGGGCACCATACCACGGGGCCTCTGGCCGTCACCGTTGATACGACGGGAACCCTGGGTGGAGACGGTACCATTACGGGTAATGTCACCAATAGCGGAACCCTCGCGCCCGGCAATTCCGTCGGCACCCTGACGATTGACGGTGACTATACCCACGAGAGCGGGGCCGTTTTCAGCGTGGAGGTGGACAGCTTCCGGGCGGACCAGCTTGACGTGACCGGCATGGTAACGGCCAACGGCGGGATCGTGGATGTTACCCCCGTCGGCCTCGTCAGGGATGGGTATACCTACGACATTATCACGTCGGGGAGCGGTCTTGACGGTGACGGGCTTGACAGTGACGTGGTCTCTGTATCACCGGTACTGACCTTCCTGGTTGGCACTGCCTCCGAAATGGGTCCCGGTATCATTCAGCCTGTGGAGGGCCCCGATACCGTCCAGTTGACGGTGGCGCGTACATCCTACGCCGATGCCCTCGATGACGGAACGGCGAATCAGGTCTCCATGGCCGGTACCCTCCAGGATATGCTGGACCACCCGGGTGCCATGGAAGGAGAGCTTCTCCTGCTGGATACCTGCCCCGACAAGGATGCTCTCGGAAAGGCGATCGATGGGTTGTCACCCGAACACTATGCCGCCCTTTCCGGCGCGGGGATCGCAGGAGCCAACCTCTTCAGGGATGTCCTTATGGACAGACTCGGTAGCTTCCACGGGACCGGAGTAGTCTCACGTGAATCGGATTCACTGTACGCCAGTACCGCCCTGACAAATGTTCCCGCCGCAGGCGATGCCGATGGCTGGAGTATATGGGCACGGGGCTTCGGCGGAAGTGCCGATCAGAATCAGGTAGACGACAAATTTGGCTACAGCTACGATACCTACGGTGTGGCACTCGGTGTTGACAGATCGCTGAGCAGCAATCTGGTTCTCGGTATCGGCGCCGGATATGAGGCGACCGATCTCGATCACGACACCATCGATGCAGAGACCGACATAAGCACCGTTCTGACGAGTATCTACGGGACCTATACGGACGGTCGTTATTATGTCGATGCGTCACTCTTCTACGCGTGGAACGATTTTGATTCGGAACGCTATGTTCCTCTCGTCGATATGCTTGCAACCAGCGAGCACGACGGCAGTTACTATTCTGCCAGTATCGAAGCGGGCTACAACATGAGCCTCGGAGAGTGGATGTTCGTACCTGCCGCATCGCTCACCTATGGGCACTTTGAGGAGGATTCATTTACGGAATCCGGGGCGGGTGGTGCCAATCTCACCGTGGCGGATTCCGATGTGGACTCCTTGGTCAGCAAAGTGGGATTCAGCCTTGGTCGCATGATGCAGATGGGCGATATGAAAGTACTGCCCGAGATGAGTCTGGAATGGGCCTGTGAACTGAAGGATAACGACCGCGAGGTCGCGGCACGGTTCGCAGGAGTTCCTGCCGGAGAGAGCTTCACAGTGGAAGGAGTCGATCCTGAGCGGAACAGCGCTCTCGTCGGCTTCGGTCTTACCATGTATGTCTCCGATTGTGTTACCACCTATATCAACTATGATCTGGAGCTTCGGGATGATTTTGATGCACAGGCCGTAAGCGGTGGCCTGCGATTCCGGTTCTAAGAGATCGGATATTTTCGAAAGCCGCAGCCCTCGAGGCTGCGGCTTTTTTTTACATGGAGAGATGATATCGTGTAAAAAACAGCCCGTAAATGACAATTTTCATAATTATCTGAAATTACGTGATATATTGTCATAATACTGACCGGGAGCGCACCCGCAAGCCCCGCCTTGTCGGCGGGGTCAAGGGGCGCAATATGATGGAGTACCTCTCATACTACCATGGTAATCAACATAAAGAACATAGTCATATGCAATGAAAATCGTTATCTGTCTGCCCACCTATAATGAAAGAGAAAACATCGAAAGGGTTATTACCGCCATCTTTGAACAGCAGTGTTATCTGAACGGTGATGAGATCAACACCCTGGTGATCGACGACAATTCCCCTGACGGGACGGCGGATATCGTGCGATCCCTGCAAACGGATTTCGATAAACTGCACCTCATTACCGGCAGGAAAGAGGGATTGGAAGCCGCCTATATCAGGGGTTTCCACTTCGCCCGCACGAAGCTTAAGGCGGATATTGTCTTGGAGATGGATGCCGACCTTTCCCATGATCCGGCCGATATCCCCCGTATGATCGAGCCGTTGACCGATGATGCCGATTTTGTCATCGGAAGCCGCTATGTTCAGGGCGGGTCGGTTCCCGACAACTGGGGGGTCTTTCGGAGACTCAATTCCCGCTTCGGCAATATCTTCGCACGTTTTGTCGCCGGCCTCTGGAAGGTTAAAGACTGTACGACCGGTTTTCGGTCGATGAAGGGTTCACTGATCGATAAGATCGATCTGAGCGACCTGGGGGTGAAGGGGTATGCCTTCCAGATTGCTCTTCTGGAACGGGCGATCAGAGCCGGAGCCGTGATTCGGGAAATCCCCGTGGATTTTACGGATCGGCAGTTAGGAACGACGAAGATCTCCCTCACGGACATTCTGGAGTTCATGGTGAACTGCCTGTGGATCCGGATGGGACAACTGAAAACCTTTTTACGGTTCTGTCTGGTCGGTACCTCCGGTGTGGTGGTCAATCTCGGCTCATTCTCCCTCCTCTACAATTTCCTGGGGCTCAACAAATTTCTTGCCTCACCGATTGCTATCGAGATATCGATTCTATCCAACTTCTTTCTCAACAATAGCTGGACCTTCGGGGGTAGGAACAGGGATGACGCACTCTCTGTAAGGGGGCTGAAGTTTAACCTCGTATCTTTGTTATCGCTGGGGGTTAGCTACGGAACCTTCGTCCTGATCATGAAAAACGTCCCCGATATGATTCCTCAGCTTGCCCAGGCGATCGGTATCATTCCGGCGACACTGGTAAATTACTTTATGAACGCCTATTGGACCTTCAGGGAACGGAAGGTGTGAAATCATTTTGCAGGGACTCCAATCGGCAGGATCGTATGTCATATGGCAGTCGACTTTGCCAGTGCTATCTTCAATTCTCTCGAGAGGTGTTTCTGAGTGTCTCTTCACACCGATGCGGAGGACTTGTTTTCGAGAGACCCGAGCCCGCCGCTAATATTTTCTGGTTCACGGTGGGAGTACTAATTGTAGTGATAATGCCGGGGGAGGGGAGTTATGATATATGGTTTGCAGGGTTAAAACTCTGCGAAGATGGCAGTTTTTTTGCGAAATAAATATTGAAAATACAGGTGAGCATATCAATCGAGCAACGACTTCATCAATAGCGCCGATGTGTAGGAAAAAATCGATAAGTGGTCAATTCTCCACATGATCCGCTCAGGAGCAAAAAAGTTGACACTTCCGATACAAATCTTCACTATCGGTGAATGAAGAAATCAAGGCTCGGTAACGATATTTCCCGCACTTTATAAGAGTGCTTGACAAATAATTTCAAAAGCGTAGATTTTTCACAATACAAGTCTTATCTATCAGTCCAATTTATAGTATTTTTAGTCTGTATGTAGATTGTCCCGTAGCCCTATGACGAGGAGGTGTGGCATGAAACATTCAAGGCCGATTGTGTACGTCGTTATGTTCACGATCCTTACGATTCTTTCTGGCTGTGCATCGCTTAACTCGTACCAGAAAAAAGGCGAGATCAGTTTCGATGGATTGAGTGAACCTGTTACGGTCATGCGTGATGATAACGGCATGGCCTATATTTATGCCGCTACAATTGAAGATGCAACCATCGCCCATGGGTTTGTAACCGCTCAGGACCGACTCTTTCAGATGGAGCTTACCAGGCTCTTTGCCACGGGCAGGATTTCAGAACTTGTCGGCGAAAAGGCCGTGCCCCTGGATACCAGGATGCGGACACTCGGGCTACTCCGCAATGCTCGCAACCATGCTGACATTCTCGACGGCGAGAGTCGGGAGTACTTCGAGCGATACCTGGAGGGAGTCAATGCCTACATCAGGACCCGCGCCGATACCTTTCCCCTGGAGTTCAAACTGTCGGGTATAAAGCCCGCACCCTGGAGTATCGAGGAATCGCTGGCCATTATGTATCTCATGAGCTGGAACTCTGCCGGGAACATAACCACCGAGATTATCGCCCAGATGCTCATCGAGAAGCTCGGGATCGAAAAGGCACAGGAGATTTTTCCGATCAATCTCAATCCCGATGATGAAGTCACAGCGGTATGCGACGAAGATGCTCCGCGGATTGCTTCTCTTGGCCGTGATCTCATGAACGATGATAGCCTCATGGCATGCCTCGACCGTGGCCCGCTGCGCCTGGGGAGCAATAACTGGGCCGTGGGACCGCAGGAATCACCGAATGCCAGGCCCATTGTTGCCAATGACCCGCATCTCGAGGCTAATATCCTGCCCGGACCATGGTATACCGTCGGGATTATCACCCCGGAGATCCGGATAGTCGGTGCCGGTGTCCCCGGTACACCGGGGATCGTAATCGGGCGTAGCCAGTATATTGCTATTGGTGTAACCAATGCCTACGCTGATGCCCAGGATCTTTATGTTGAAACAGTCGATCCGAATGATCCGACCTGCTACCTGGAAGGGGATGAATCGGTACCTTTTACCGTGCTAACGGAGACCATCAGGATTAAAGACAAGAAAGCAGAGGGTGGATTCCGTACCGAGGAGATCACAATCAGGCTTACCCACCGAGGTCCGGTCATATCCGATGTCATGCCGGGACTTGAAACCGACAAAGTCATAAGCATGCGCTGGGCACCCTTCGAAACCATGGGTCATGACATAGGGCTCGACAGGATTCTCACCGCAAAGACGGTTTACGATGTACGCGAGGCGCTCAGAGAAACCAGCTTCATCATGCTCAACTTCGTTTTTGCCGATACCATTGGCAATATCGGATGGCAGGTTTCCGGCACAATTCCCATTCGTTCCTCCGGTGATGGAACGATCCCCTTCGCTATCAAAGACGGTAGCGACAATTGGATCGGGTGGATTCCCTATGACGAGATGCCGCAAGCCTATAATCCAAGCCGGGGTTGGGTCGGTACCTGCAACCACCTGACGGTCCCGTCAAATTACCCCTATTACTACACCACTCATGGATCTCCATCGTTTCGCTATCGCAGGCTTGTTGAGCTGCTTGACGTTCCAGGAGTAAAATCAGCTAGCGACCACTGGGCCATGCAGCGCGATACCAAAAACCTCATGGCGCAGCGGATCGCACCCGTGATGGTCTCTGCTCTCGCAGCACACGACGACACGAAGGATTTGGCACTCATTCTGGATAAATGGGACTATTACGATGAACCGGGGCTGGCTGCCCCGGCGATCTTTCAGTCGATATACCGTACATTTGCCATGCTGGTTTTCTCTGATGAACTGGGGGAGAAGACCGCAACAACCATGCTGAAGAATTGGTACTTCTGGGAAGAACGGCTTATGAAAATGGTGTTGGAAGGCACGTCGACATGGTTTGATGACATAACCACACCCAAGACGGTCGAAACACGGGATGATCTGTTTTATAAAGCTGCACTTCAAGCCAGGGGAGAATTGGAACAGGATCTCGGCCGTAATCCGGAAAAGTGGCAGTGGGGAAAGATTCACCGGTTGACCCTGGTCAGTCCGATCAGGCGGTCAGGGTTCGGGTCAGGGTTTCTTGGAGCCGGATCGCACCCCATGGGCGGATCGGGAGAGACGCTCTACCGCGGAATCTACACCTTTGATCAACCCTTTGCGGTGACCCTTTCCGCGTCGCTTCGCATGGTGGCGGACCTCGGAGATGCTGACAAGGTCATGGCGGTGCTTCCGGGCGGGGTGTCTGCCCGCCTCTTCGACCCGCACCGCGACGACCAGGTGGAACCATTCATAAACGGCGAAGAGCGCTTCTGGTGGTTTAGTGATCAAGCGATTCGCGATCATTGCAGGACATCGCTCGTATTGAAGCCGTGACAATGCGGAGAAGGAATCAAGGTTGTTCTTGATTCTCATAATCTGCGACGAACAATGCGATCGTTGTTCATTGTTATTCTTTTTTGAAGAGGCCTTTCAAACCTTCTGTGACAGACTTGATATCTTTTGACGAGGACTCTAATATCTTTTGTGCGGCTTCACCACCTGTTTTTAATCCTTCTGTGTCCAGGTCTTTTAAGGCTCCCATCTGTTTTAGGCCGTCATTGAGTACTGTTGTGACCGAATCTGTGCTGATACTGCCGTAAAGTGATGCAAAAATCTTTTCAAATGCCTCTGCCGGCGTAACACCTTTGCCTTCCTTTCCGATATCCTTGAGGTGGATATCCGGTAAGGGGGCGGTGATTTCTTTGCCACCCAGCGCTGCCATGGTGAGGTTGACCTTGCCATCTTTTACTATGACACTGTTGATCACTATTGTTTTAGCTTCATCCTCTTTGCTTTCAGCTTTGCTCTGTGCCTTCTTTTCAGTTGCGGCGCTGCTCTTGATATTTGTTAACAGGGCCTGGAAGTTATCTGATCCTTTGATTTTCTCATAGGTAATCTCTGGTGCGAGAATCTCAATTTTATTAATAATAATTGGATTTTTTGTAATTGAGCCTTCGTCAATATCGACATAAACGGAAGCGACTCGCATGGCCTGAGAAGATTTAAACCCCTTAGGATTGCCCAGGAAAAAATCTTTAACTTTTGCTTCTCCGCTGAATAAGGAAACACTGACGTCAGATACGTTGACGTCGGTTTTTGTTATGTTAGGGCCAACCGTGTTGACAGTTTTCTTAACAATAGGCCCCAGGTTTGAAAGTGTTAAGAAAATAATAACCGCAACGATAACTATGAAAACGACACCTGCTATCAGTATTTTTTTCATGACTTGTCTCCTCTATTATTATGATTCAATGAATACCGGCCTATTGCTTTTCTAAAGCAAACTATAAGGAGAAGGATCTTGCATGTCAAGGGCATAGAAGTTCACTCTATAAGATATCGCAGTTTCCCATCGCCTGTGACGTGAAAATCATCTTAACTGAGGAGATCATGCCTCAGTCAAAGTGATGGCATATTACAATTGCACCGTGACATGGCACGATGATTGCCTCAAGAGAATCTTCACGTGTAGTGAAAATCGCGTGAAAACGGCAAAAAAAAGGGATCGCGAATCTCGCAACCCCTTGATTTTACTGGTGGGCCCTGTCGGGTTCGAACCGACGACCTACTGATTAAGAGTCAGTTGCTGCTACCAGCTGAGCTAAGGGCCCTCTATATGTCTTCCAAAAAACTGGTGTGATATCTGGTACGCCCGGTTGGATTCGAACCAACGACCAACAGATTCGAAGTCTGCGACTCTATCCAGCTGAGCTACGGGCGCTTACTTTTCGTTGCGCTATCCCTATCAGAAAAATGAGGGAGTTTCAAAAAATAAATGCCCCCAAAACAGGGTTCCCTATTTATTCTTTTGAGACCTTTTCGTCAAGTATTATTTTAGGGGATTTTGGAGGGAATGGCGAGAAATATTTATACCTCACTTCGTGAGATGGCAGGCTGCCAGATGACCGCCCCCCTTATCGAGGAGTTCCGGCTCGGTTTTGGCACAGATATCCATTCTATAGGGGCATCGGGGGTGGAAGGCGCATCCCGACGGCGGGTTGATCGGGCTGGGGATATCACCCTTCAGAATAGTTCTCTTCTTAGTCACCGAGGGGTTCGGTACCGGTACGGCAGCGAGCAGTGCCTCCGTATAGGGGTGGTAGGGCCTTCCGTAGAGCGATTTTCTGTCGGTCATCTCGACTATTTTTCCGAGGTACATCACGGCGATTCTGTCACTCATGTGTCCGACAACACCGAGATCATGGCTGATAAAGAGGTAGGTGAGATCAAATTCAGCCTGCAGGTCTTTGAGGAGGTTCAGTATCTGAGCCTGAATTGAGACATCGAGGGCGGAGACGGGCTCATCGGCGATAATGAGACTTGGATTGAGGGCGAGTGCCCGTGCGATGCCGATTCGCTGTCGCTGGCCGCCACTGAATTCGTGGGGGTAACGACTCATCTGTTCCCTGTTGAGGCCAACAACTTCCATCAGTTTGGCGACACGTTCCTCACGCACTCTTCCATTTGAAATATTGTGAATGCCAAGGGACTCTCCTACAATGGCGCCGGCACTCATTCGGGGGTTGAGCGACGCGTAGGGATCCTGAAATATGAGCTGGACCTCTCTCCTGAAGTCCTTCAACCCTCTTTTTCCGTAAAGAAGAATATCCTCGCCATTGAAGATGACCTCTCCCGATGTTGGTTTTTCGAGGCGTGTCACGATTCTTCCCAGGGTTGTCTTCCCGCATCCGCTCTCTCCCACGAGGCCCAGGGTTTCGCCCTTGAATATCTGCAGGTTCACGCCGTCGATGGCCTTCACCTCGCTTTTTGTTCCCGAGAGAAATCCGCTTCGTATGACGAAGTATTTCTTTAATTTCCTGATATCTACAAGTAGATCCTTCATTCTCTCACTATTCCTGCTTCCAGCATCGTACCTGATGGCCGGGAAATTTTTCCTTCAGCTCCGGTTCCTGCTTCCTGCATATTTCCATGACATAGGGGCACCGTTCCTGGAAACTGCACCCCGGTGGCAGGTTGTAGAGACTGGGCACGGTTCCGGGAATTACATTGAGGCGTTCCTCTTTATTGTCGGGTATCGCACCGATATTCGGTGTCGATGCCATGAGACCCTCCGTGTAAGGATGGAGGGGATCGGCAAAGAGATTGCTGACGCTGCAGTATTCCACCACCTTGCCCGCATACATGACCGCCGCATACTGGGCCGCCTCGGCGATGACGCCGAGATCGTGGGTGATGAGTATGACCGATGTTCCAACCTTCTCCTTCATCCTATTGATGAGCTCGATAATCTGGGCCTGGATGGTAACATCGAGTGCCGTAGTGGGTTCGTCGGCGAGCATGAGTCTCGGATTGCAGGAAAGCGCCATGGCAATCATGACACGCTGCCGCATTCCCCCGCTCATCTGGTGGGGGAAATTCTTCAGCCGTTCTTCGGGGGAGGGCATGCCGACGAGCCTGAGCATTTCGAGCGCGCGCGCCAGGGCATCCTTTTTTGAGAGTTCCTGGTGAAGACGTATTGCTTCGGCAACCTGATCTCCCACCTTGAGAACGGGATTGAGCGAATTCATCGGTTCCTGGAATATCATCGATATTTCCCGGCCCCGAAGGTTTCTCATTGCTTCCTCATCGAGATCCAAAAGGTTGATCCCGTCGAAGGAAATAGTTCCCCCGACGATTCTGCCCGGCGGGTCCGGTATCAGCCGCATGACGGAGAGGGCGAGAACGGTCTTTCCGCAGCCCGACTCACCCACGATACCGAGGGTATCACCTCTCATGAGATCGACGGTGACGCCATCGACGGCCTTGACGGTACCGTTCCTCGTCTCGAAATGAGCCCTGAGATCCCTGACCTCGAGAATGTTATGCATCGTTCCTACCGGCACGGTTTCTCAGGAACTGGACGAGGAGCCGAACACCAACTCCCGATGCACCCTTCGGAATGTAGGGTTTCTCCTTCGCGAGAAGGGCAGGCCCGGCGATATCGAGGTGTACCCAGGGATAATCACCGACGAATTTCTTGAGAAAGAGCCCCGCCGTTATCGTACCGGCGGCACGCCCGCCGACATTCTGGACATCGGCCACATCGCTTTTCAGCATCTCGTTGTAATCCTCCCAGAGGGGAAGTTCCCAGACATAGTCGCCCGTTCTGTCGGCGGCCGCTTTTACCGTAGTATTTAGTTTTTCGTCCGTTCCCATCATCCCGATGAGATGATCGCCCAGTGCGATAATGCAGGCGCCGGTCAGTGTGGCAAGATCGATGATCGCCTCCGGCTTGTACCTCTCGGCATAGGCGAGGGCGTCGGCGAGTATAAGCCTTCCTTCGGCGTCGGTATTTTTCACCTCGATGGTGGTGCCGGAGAGCGATTTCAGGATATCACCCGGTTTGTAGGCCTTACCTCCGGGAAGATTTTCTGTTGCGGGAACGATTCCCACGACATTGAGGGGGAGTTCAAGGTCCGATAGGGCCTGCATTGTCCCGATAACGGCGGCTCCGCCCGCCATATCACTCTTCATCTCGTCCATATTTGCCGAGGGCTTGATACTGATACCGCCACTGTCGAAGGTGATCCCCTTTCCCACAAGAACGATCGGTTGTTCTCCCTTAGCAGCGCCCGCGTAGTTCAGTATGATGAATTTCGCAGGTTCGGCGCTTCCCCGTGCGACACCGAGAAGGGCGTTCATGCCGAGCCGCTTCATCTGCCCCTCGTCAAGGATCTTGATAGCAACGGGCCTTTTTTCGGCCATTTTCCCGGCACGGTCGGCAATAATCGTTGGGGTCATTTCATTGGCCGGTGCCGAGACGAGGTCTCTGGCAAGATAGACGGCGTCAGCAATGATCTCGGCCCTTTTTGCGGCTTCCTTCCTCCTCTTCACCGCTTTCGGGCTATCGGCGATCAGTGTAAATTCCCTTACCTCGGGGGGCTTGTCGGTCTCTTTCGTTTTATAGGGGGTAAAGGTATAGAGTCCGAGGAGAACACCTTCGACGGCAGATTCCACCAGATCCTCTTCGGTAAGGTCGAGAGCACCAAAATTGAGAGAGGCGGCACAATTCTTGAGGTGCAGGTCCCGCACTTTCTGCGCCGCCCTGGAGAAGACGCCCCGCAGTTTTTCGAGATCGAATTCGTTTCGTTTACCCATTCCGATAAAGATAATGCGCCTGCTCTGTATGAATGTGTCTGTGTATAAAACTGAGGTCTGGAAAAGCTTTCCCTCGAAGTCTCCGTCCCTGATTAATCTGCTTAAAAGACCACCGCATCGTTTATCCAGGACCTCTGCGTCGCCCGTCAGCTTTTTTTCGTCTTCGAAGTGGCCGGCAATGACCGCCTCGCAGTCATACTCTGCCGGATTTCCCTTCTTTACCGAAACCTTCATTGTTGAGCCTCCTCATAATTTGTTGGAACACCGTTTTTGCGAGTTGCTGAAGGAGATTCTGTTATTTCAACGAATCCATTTCCTTCAGTATTTCTTTTCCCCGTGTGCTTTCCGGTGCTATATATTTCAATGCCTCCCTGAAGTGGAAAAGGGCGCTTTTTGACTTTCCTTTTTTCTTGAAGTAGGTACCGAAGTTGTAGTGTGATTTTCCCATATTGTTGAGCTTTCCATATATCATGGCCAGATTGTAATAGATGTCCGTATTACGGGGATTCCCCTTTCGGAACTTCTCATAGAGCTTGAGTGCCGAACGATAATTTCCCGTGGCATCGTAGGCCCTTCCGAGAAAGACTATCGTGTCCTCGTCGTTTTCATCGATAAAATAGGCCCTCTGAAGCGGATCGATCGCGTCGACCGTATTGCCGAGGTTGAAATATTGAATTCCCATATCCCGGAGTATGTCGGCATCATCGGGTGAGCGCATAAGGGCTTTCTTGAAATTTTTGAAGGAATCCTCTGTCCTTCCCATAGTCCCGTAAACGACGGCACATCCGTAGAGCCCTTCGATATCGTCGGGATTCTCCTTCAGCCTGTTTTCAAAATATTTCAATTTTGATTCGGTCTTTTTCCCGCCCAGGATGAGCGACGTCTTTACCCGTTCGTACTTCTCGGTAATATCCTCCTTGCCCCTTGTTTTGTATGTTGTTTGAAGCATTGCGTCGAGGTAGGCAATCCTGTCAGAGGTGCCAGGGTGTGTCAGGAAGTAGGAGGGTACTGTATTGGAGTAGTACTCATACTGTCGCATGATCTTGAGGAAGTCGAGCATTCCCTTCCCGTCGTATCCGGCCTTTACAAGGTATGACATACCGGTCCGGTCTGCCTCTTCTTCGTGTTCCCTCGTGTATTTCAGGTTCATGCTTGTTGCCGCCGCAATGGAGAAGGTCGTCACGGCTGCGGCCGTATCGTCACTTCCGCCGATGAAGGCTCCCGCTAATATGGCTGCCATGGTTGCGATGCCCACCTTTTTGGACCTTTCGATGATCTTGGCGATATGCCTGCACTTGACATGGGCAATCTCATGGGCGAGAACACCGGCAAGCTGGCTTTCATTTTCCGATATCCCTATAAGACCGCTGTAGACATAGACGTAACCGCCGGGTGTAGCAAAGGCGTTGATCCCGGGATTTTTGATGACGGTAAAGGTAAAGGAAAAGGGTGATTTCCCCCCCTGGGAGAGTATCTTCTCCCCTATTGTATTGAGATAGTCGTTGATTTTGCGGTCCTGCAGGAAGGCACCCCTGCGCTTGAACTTTTCATAAAATTCCTTTCCAAGCTTTTTCTCGTCTTCGACGGTTAAGGCGGAGGCGGAAATTATGCCTGAGAGGGAGAGGGCGATGATGATACCAAAAATAAAGAGTATCTTATTGATTTTCTTGCTATTCATGTCCGTGCTCATAGTTACCGTGGCAATGTAGCCTTTTTTGAGGGTTTTATCAAGATTAGTTTGCGACAGTATTTTCTCTATGATATACAGCACATCACATGTATCATGTTTAGCTAATCCCGATGAAAACACATATCCACACGCGACATATATCTGTCGATACCTTTGAGACAGGCGACGGCACCATCATGGTGGAGGGAAAACTGCGGGATGACCGGTTGCTGCCTTCGGTTATCTACTCAACGGGAAAGTACATTGACCCGGGAGTTATCCACGAAATAGTAGTGCGGTTCTCCGTTTTACTCCCGAGTCTTCTGATAGAGAAGGCTGAAGCCGAAATGCTTCATGTGCCGAACGATATCTGCCGTGAGGTGATAACGTCTGTCGAAAGACTGGTAGGTCTTGAGATAAAGCACGGTTTCACCCAAAAGATCATCGATAGCATGGGCGGCATAGAGGGATGCATTCACATGACCAACCTTATCCTCGCCATGGGATCTGCAGCAGTGCAGGGACAATGGGCCTATTACAGCAGGAAAAGGGCCACGCCCCTTGCGAAGGTGCCGGACTTCGATCCCTCGTTGCTGGTCAACAGCTGCTGGCTCTGGAGAGAGGACGGTGATTATGTCAAGAGAATGAGAGAGATTCTGAAGAAGGAAAAAGGTAAAGAGGGGTAGGAGGGGTTCGCGCTATCCCGAGTCGCTTCCGGTTGTGCACGTATATTTTAAATCCTTCGGATAGCCGATGAGTTCGATTGTAATAATAATCAATGGGGCGAAGCGATTTATATGGAAGACAGACTGATCATAACGGTTGACGGACCTGCCGGTGTGGGGAAGAGTTCGGTCAGCAAGGCGCTCTCAAGAAGAAATTCCTATGTCTATCTTGACACGGGTGCCCTTTACAGGGCGGTCGCTTTCAGGGTTGTGGAGTCAAAAATATCCCCCGATGACGGGAAGGCCGTTTCGAAATTCTGTGAAAGTATAAATATAACACTCTGCCTCGCGAATGGAGAGATGAAAATTCTGGCAGAGGGCGATGATATCACGGACAGATTGCGGACCGAAAAGATAAGCAGTCTTGCCTCAACGGTATCGGCAATCCCCGCTGTCAGGGAGGCGCTCCTTCCCATACAGCGGAAGGCAGCACTCTCGGGAAGTGTGATTGCCGAGGGGAGGGATATGGGAACGGTGGTGTTTCCCGATGCAGATGTTAAGTTTTTCATCAATGCCGATATCGGTGAACGGGCAAAGCGGCGATACCTGCAGCTGGCAAAGAGGGGTGTGGCGGCTGATTTTGAAGAGATAAAAAAGGGCATCATGGTAAGGGACAGACAGGACACGAAACGAAACGTCTCGCCGCTCAGGCCTGCCGACGATGCCTATATTCTCGATACGACGGATATGGAAATGATGGAGGTCGTCGAGAAGATGGCAAATCTGATACGGGGGAAAACAGGGGCAGGTAGTTAAAATATGTATCGTAAGGTCTTTGTAAGTATTAAAAAATAAGGATTTCGCGATTTTAATTTGCTTGATATTTTATATTCAGTATGTTAGGCAACTCAGATTCGGTTGTGTTTTAGAATAATGTCAGGGGGTAATAGTTTAATGGTTAACGAAGACAACTTAATGACTGAACAAGAAGAACAGAAAGAAAACGAAAGTGAGGAGATTAAAAGTCAGGAAAAAGAACAGGAAGAAGATTTAAGCTTTGTTGAACTCTATGAGAAGAGCCTGCAAGACATTTCCACGGGGAAAATAGTCACAGGTAAAATAGTCCAGATGAGTGAAGATATCATTATGGTTGATGTGGGCTATAAGACCGAGGGGCGCTTAAATATAAATGAGTTCAAGGATGAAAACGGAGAGATCGCCGTTTCGGTTGGTGACGAAATAGAGGTCTTTGTGGACAGAAAAAGGGAAGACGATCTCGTTCTGTCGAGAGAAAAAGCCGTGAAGGTAAAGATATGGGATGATGTAATTCATGCCCATGAGAGCGGCGGTACGGTAGAGGGTAAGGTTCTGAAAAGGGTCAAGGGTGGCCTTTCCGTTGATATCGGCTTTATAGCATTTCTCCCCGGGTCTCAGGTTGATGTCCATCCCGTCAAGGATCTCGATCGGTATGTCGGTCAGACCATCGACTTTGAGGTTCTCAAATATGACAGGAAGAGAAGCAATGTCGTTCTCTCGAGAAAAACAATACTGGAACGGGAGCAGCAGGATAAAAAGAAAAAGACCCTGGAGACCCTCGAAGTGGGTAAAGTTGTCGAGGGCGTTGTCAAAAATATAACCGATTATGGTATCTTTATTGACCTGGGCGGAATAGACGGACTTTTACATATCACCGACATGTCTTGGGGAAGAATACGGCACCCGTCGGAGAGCTTTTCCCGAGAAGATACAATAACCGTTAAGGTCCTCAGCTTTGACAAAGAAAAGGAAAGGGTTTCTCTGGGACTCAAGCAGCTCACTGAAAACCCCTGGGATAATATCAACGACCGGTATCGGGTCAATGAAATCGTTGAGGGTAAGACAGTAAGCCTTACCGACTACGGGGCATTTGTGGAACTGGAGCCGGGGGTGGAAGGACTTATCCATGTCTCGGAGATGTTCTGGACGAAGAAGATGAGGCATCCTTCCAAGATTCTCTCTGTCGGTGATTCCGTCAGGGTTATGGTCCTCGATGTCAATCCCGAGAGCAAGAGAGTATCCCTGGGCCTCAAACAGACGATGGAAAATCCCTGGATTGCCCTCAAGGATACCTATCCTGCGGGAACGGTTATCGCGGGCAAGATCAGGAATGTTACCGATTTCGGAATATTCATCGGAATCGAGGATGACATTGACGGTCTGATTCATGTCTCCGATATATCATGGAGAAAACGCATAAAGCATCCCTCGGAATTTTATAAGAAAAGCCAGGAGATCCAAGCCGTAGTCCTGAATGTGGATGTGGAAAATGAGAAATTTTCTCTCGGTATAAAACAGCTTGAGATGAATCCCTGGGAAGAGCTCAGGGAAAAAACGGGTATCGGTGCGGTCATCTCCGGCAAGGTTACCAATGTGACGGATTTCGGTGTCTTCGTTGAGATAGAAGAGGGGATCGAGGGGCTCGTTCACATATCTGAGATAAGCCACGAGCGGATCAAATCGGCAAAGGATATGTACTCTGTGGGCGATACCGTATCGGCGGCTATAAAGAATATCGATGTTGACTCTCAGAAGGTGGGGCTCAGTATCAAAGATTGTGAAACCGCCCAGGAAACATCGTCACAGAATCAGTATGTAAATAACAAGGAAAAAGTAGTTTCTAATCTCGGAGAGATTTTGTCCGGTATAAAAGTTTAGGGTACTTTCCTTGATCGGGAGCGCACCCGAAAGCCCCGCTTTGCAGGGGCGGCAAGGGGCGCACTATAATTAACCGACATCTTACCGGGAAGTCCCGCCCTGTGGGCGGGGAGCTTCACAACATGAGAAGACATCCAATACTCTTCGGTATTTTGCTCTTGCTTGGCGTAGGGATGCTGTTTTTCCTCGTCATTACCTACTTTACCAAGGACGGCGCCGACTTTTCCGCGAAGGATAAAGTCGGCGTCGTTATCGTCAAGGGCTTCATAGGCGATTCCAAAGATACAGTCGACAAACTCGATGAATATGCACGAGATGAGCACATCAAGGCGGTAGTCCTGAGGCTTGAAACACCGGGAGGTGCGATTGTACCCTCGCAGGAGATCTACGAAAAGGTTCTGAAGGTTAAGGAGCGGAAAAAGGTTGTTGCCTCGATGGGGACAGTCGCCGCGTCGGGTGGTTATTATATTGCCTGCGCCGCCGACAGAATTGTTGCCAATCCCGGTACCATTACGGGAAGCATCGGCGTCATAGCTCAGTTCTCTCAGATAGAGGAACTCTTGAAAAAGATAGGGATGAAATCGACGATTATAAAGAGCGGAAAATATAAAGACGTCGGTTCACCCATGAGGGAGATGACGGAAGAGGAAAGAAAGATCATTCAGACACTGATCGATGATATCTATGAACAGTTTGTCGCGGTGGTTTCCGAAAACAGAAATATCACGAAGGAAAAGATAAAAAACATAGCGGGTGCGAAAGCCTTTACGGGGAGGCAGGCCCTCGAGTTCGGTCTCGTCGATGAACTCGGCACAATGGAATATTCCGTGGATCTTGCCGCGAAGCTTGCAGGTATAGAAGGAGAACCCGACGTTGTCTATCCTGAGGAGAAGCGGGGTGGATTGCTTCGATATATCCTGGGAGAGGCGGCATCGGTGATATCCGAGGAATTAGATCTCTACTCTGGCGGAATTGACTATCTCTACCTCGACAGTTCGATGAAGGGGATGTGAATATGACAAAGAAGGAACTCGTGGAGGAGGTGAGAGAACGGCTTCAGGATTATCCGCTGAGAGATGTGGGCTTTGCCGTGGATCTCATCTTTGAAGGTATGAAAGAGGCCCTGGTCAGGGAAGAGAGGATAGAACTGAGAAATTTCGGGGTTTTTTCGGTGAGATCGAGGGATTCCCGTATGGGGAGAAATCCGAAGACCGATCAAGAGGTCTATATCCCCGCGAGGAGGGCGCCTTTCTTCAAGGTCGGAAGAGAAATGAAAAGGATCGTCGATGACGCTAAGGAATCAGATGAACTATAAGACTGTCACGGTCCAAAAAAAGGAAAGGTACGCCATCGTTACTCTCGATCGGCCGAGGGAGATGAATGCCCTGACGAAAGAGATGCGGCGGGAGCTGGACGAATGTTTTGAGGCACTGGATAAGGATAGCTCCGTCAATGCCGTTATTCTCACGGGCGGTGATACCGTCTTTTCAGCCGGTATGGATCTGGCCGAGTTGTCTCAACTGCCCGAGGGGGAGATTGACGATTATATAAGTTCCATAATCAGGTGTCTCGAGAGGATTTACACCTTCAGAAAGCCCGTTGTCGCGGCGGTGAGTGGTATTGCCCTCGGCGGGGGATTCAATATGGCGATTATCTGTGATCTTATCGTGGCCTCCGAAACGGCTATCTTCGGTCATCCCGAACTGAAATTCGGTCTCAACCCGCTTTTCGATCCCCTGAGACGGGTCGTGGGTGTTTCCAAGGCAAAGGAGATTACCATGCTCGGTGAGCCCATCGCCGCGAAGGAGGCATTGAGGATCGGACTGGTGAACAAAGTGGCGACGCCCGAGAAATTTATGGAGGAGACAGAGATAATTGCGCGTGAACTTTCCAAGAGGCCGGCCAAGGCACTCGAGGCGGTGAAACGTATATCCGACATTGTTCCCCGGCTTGACAAGAGCACCGCCCTGGAGCATGAATTCGAAATTACGGGACTCCTCTTTTCCAGGGCCGAACGAAAGGAACGCATGGAAAAATTTCTCGGGGAATTAAAATCTCGAAAAAAGAAGTGATCTCTCGGGAGACCTACTTTTCGTCGTAGTTATACATGGAAAAATCGATAAGCTGATCTTTTCTCTTTTTGTGCTGGAGCTTTTTGAGGGCCTTTGCCTCTATCTGTCGTATTCTTTCACGGGTGACACCCATCATCTCGCCAACTTCCTCGAGTGTGAAGGGTCCGTAATTACAGGCCACCCAGGTGCAGTTACAGAAAGTCTCGTTTTTTAACCACCACTCACATGCCCTGTCATCACAGGGCTCCGTGATGAAAAGACTCGTCTTTTTGCATCGGTAAAGGTTAGTAGTCAATACTCTACCCCTTTCGTAGTATCGATGATGATCGGCTGTAAAATCGCCTACTAATCATTCTTATATCACAGACATCTATAATAGTTTCTATTTCTCTATTGTCAACACCATTTTAAATGTTTTTTATTTCCCGCCATAGTTGCAATGCCGTAAGATAAATGCCTGTTCGTATCTCCTGCGAGTCATCATCTATGAGATTTCTGAGCATTGAACGATAATGACTGATCTGGGGCGCGTATGTTTCTGCTTCCTTCTGCAAAAAATCTTCAAGATTGTCAGTTTCTTCGGGACGGGACGTCTTGAAGTCTATAATCCACCATGTTGTACCATCAAAGACGGCAAGGTCTATTATTCCCGAACTAATAGCTCCGCCTTCGGCCAGATATTCCAGGTGCCACTCTGTTTCCACCAGTGGATGAGAGCTTCCTATCAAGGCCGCCAGGAAGGGATCTTGTATGGTTGCCGTCACCTCGTGTACTATTCCGCCTGCCATTGTGTGTGCCCGCTTGCGGGCCATCCCTTCATTGACAAGGGCCACTGCAACGGCCCTCTCGGAAGGCACAAGAGTTCTCTTAATATAGGTGTTCAATATCCTGTGAGTTACGATTCCCCGTATGGTGGCATCATTTGACGGTGATCTCGTCGTTTCGATGGTATCTCCCGGTTCGCGCTCGCCTATCCTGATGGCTGACGGGGGGAGAGTCCTCTGGGGAATTCTCTGTGGTGATAGTTCATAGGGTTCGGGAAGCTCCGGTTCGTGATCCGTGGTTACTTTCACGGAGGGAATGATCGTGGGATTTACAGCAACGGAGAGCAGTTTGTTCTCTGCTTTCACAATATGGGCGGTGTCACTCCCGTTTATTTCCTCGTGATCCATTACCCATTTGAGAACGCTCTTATCCGGCGCCGAAATGATATCATCCGTCCTTTTTGCTACACCGCTCATTATGAGAGAATCTCTCGCCCGGGTCGATGCCACATAGAACCACCGTTTCGCTTCTCCCCACCGTCGTTCCCGTTTTAGTTTTTTCAGGAAGTTGTATGTTTGCGAAGATTCCCCCCGTCTGCGGTCGCCTCCCATGGCGATGACGTTTTTCCCTCCAGTTCCGGGAACTCTCTCGAGAAGATAGGGCGCAGGCACAGAGGAACCGCTTGCGAGGGGATTCCAATCCAGATAGGGAAGAAAAACGATATCAAATTCGAGTCCCTTTGCCCTGTGTATCGTCATCATCTGGACGGAGGATTTTGATACGGTGGGGTCAGCCGGTTCGTAGAGTTGTTCCATCGTGCCCCGGAAACGTCTCAGCGTTTCCAGGGGGACCCCTTCTTCCATATCTTCGAGTAGGGTGAAGAACTCATGACAGTTCGCAATCCCCGCCATACCGAAAAGTCGGGCAGTAGTGGCGGGACCGTTCAGGTCGATCCAGAGTTTTTTGACAATTCTTCCGAGAGGGTCCCTCCCGACCCTGAGAAAGGCCCCGTCGGTGGCATCCATTATTTTCCCTATGCGAGGGTCTGTCGCGGCTGCCGCTCTGATCTTGTCTCTCCAGCTTTCGGGATGCTGCTTTGATATTGCAAGAAGGGTGGTGATGTCAAACCAGCACCAGGGAGACCGCAGGAGTGATGCCCATGCAAGATCATCCTGGGGCATGGCAAGCATATTTGTCATCTGGATGAGGTGTCCTATCTCCGGTCTCTTCACAAGGGTCAATCCCTCCTGTACCTGGACGGGAAGACCCTCATCTTGAAAGGCACTGAGATATCTTCTCAGGCGGTTTCTGGTGAAGAGCAGAACGGCAATCGATTTTTCACCGCCGGTTTCATCAAAGGTGCGTTTTACCTTTCGGGCAAGCCATGTTGCCTCGTCGTCACTGGCCTTCTTATGGTCTTCGAGGGCAAAGATGTTTAACGATAGGGGAGAACAGTCATCCCTTTCACCCGCCGGTGATGAGGGACTGAATGAGACCTCGTCGGCTTCGGGTCTGGGATCGGCCATTACGGTTTTCCCGAAGAGTTCGTTTGTCCATTCTATGAGATTCCCGGAAGATCGGAAGTTGGTCTTCAGGGTATGACTCGAGAGGGGTAAGGCCCCGTGACCGGACAGGGGAATTCCCGATTTGGCTTCCTGAAAGAGGGCCACTTCGGCCTTTCTGAAGGCATAGATGGACTGTTTCGGATCGCCGACGATGAATACAGTTCTACCGTCGCCGGGGAGCCAGCCGTCGCACAATCGTTGTGTCAGGGTCCACTGGATTCTGCTCGTGTCTTGAAATTCATCGATCAGGATGTGGTGTATCCGGTGGTCAAGAAAGAGGTGGAGGTCGGAGGGGTTGTTTTCATCGAGCACGCGAAGGGCCGATTGCTCCAGGCCGACAAAGTCCAGGAGGTGTCTCTTTCTGCAAAGCGATTCATACCGTTCTATGACATCGGCGGCGACGATTATAAAATCGGACAGTGTCTCAACATCCGATTCGGTATCCTGAAGGGAGGGGTAGGTCATCGTTTCGTACAGTTTTTTCGCCACATTCTCATCCATCTCGGCGATCGATTTTCCCCACTCCGTCTTTGTGAAATTGCTGTAGAATCCTTTTTTGGGGCCGAGAGATCTTCTCGGAGTTCCACTTTTTGTGAGTAGTATTTCCCCTATTTTCTGCCATGATGAAAGCTCGGTCCATAGCGGTTCCGGCACTGAAGTGGGCATCGTCGCTGCAATCGAGGCTTTTTTCTCCCCCAGGTGGTAGAGAAAGTCTTTCCATCTCATCCCGGGGTCACAGGAGGTAAATTGTTTATGCAGGGTTTTGAGGCATTGCTCTATATAGGGGAGCATTCTCTCCTTCAGAATTTCAGGAATGTTGGAGAGGCCATGTCCCCCCGCCTCCCTGACAAAAAGGGTGATGTCCCGGATCCGGTCTCGTTTTTCCATGAGCTCCCGCAAGTCGTCCTCGAGGCCCTTCCAATTGTTGTTGTAGTGAAGAATCCTGTTTTCAAGGGCTGTCCTTTCAATACTCCCTTCGGGACAGGAAAAGGAACTCCTGAGATATTTTTCTATGACCTCATTCATGAGAAGCGATTGAGTTTCTTCATCTATGATTTCATAATCCGGTGCCACGCCGGCCTCAAGGGGAGCCCTTTGCGTCACATAATTACAGAAGCCATGAAAGGTCATTATGTTGAGGCCGTTTGAGGAAGTGATGATCTTGATCGAATCCTGATGTTGCTCCAGTGCCTTCTTCCCCAGTTCGAGCAACTCCTCGTCCAGCGAATCGATTGGTGATGCTTGTCTTCCCGCCCGCGTGAGATAGCTGATTATACGGTTCTTCATTTCGCCCGCCGCTTTTTCTGTAAAGGTGAGGGCGAGAATCTCTCGGGGATGATTGACTTCGCCAAGGAGTTTGAGGAACCTGGTGGTGAGAAGGAGGGTTTTGCCCGATCCAGCGGGCGATTCCACATGGTGGGACCTTCCCGTATCGAGGGCGGCAAGCCGTTCTTTTCTGTCAATAAGGTGTTTCGTCATCGCCTTCCCTCTCTGCGTCTGGTAATTCGGAATAAAGGCCCCGCTCGCAGAGGGTCAAAAAGGGGCAGTCTTTGCAGAGCTGATCTTTGTTATCTACCTTCGATAGGGGAAAGGGATCGGCTCTCATGTCCCCGCTTTTCAGTATCCTTCCGATTTTCGATATCACCTCTGTCCATTCGTCGAGGAGCAGGTCCTCCCCTGGAATCCAGGAGGTCTTGATATCTTTCACCGATTTCAACTGTCTGTAGGCTGCAGAAAGGGGTCCCTTTTCCGCTCTGTATTCTTCAATAGGGGAAATAGTTGTTTCTCGGAGCGCCAGAAGATAGACAGGGAGCTGAGGGGCCTTGAATCGTGAAATGATATCAGCCGCTGGAGGGGTGTTCCCCGTCTTGTAATCGATGCAGAGCAGTCCCTTCGATTCATGATGGTCTATCCTGTCTATGCGTCCTTTCAGGGAAAAGGGCCAGTTCGCATTTTTCAGATCACTGAAATCTTCTTCCTCGGCGATGCAGTGCCACCCCGCCTGTCGATGATGCAGTTCTTCATCGAGCCATGAAAGGAGAAGGCCCGGCGTATCAAGCCAGCGCCGGCGTTCCACTTCCCAGTACGGGTCTTCTCTGAGATCACTGAGGGTCTCCGCCACCGATTTGAAAAGGAACTCCAGTGCCCTGTCCCGTTCTTTTTCAAGATTGACAGAGTGTTCCCGCATCTTTCGCGTAAATGAGGCCAGTACGCGATGAAGCCTGTTCCCTCTTTCCAGGGGGGAGATGGCCGTCTCCGCTTCCTCCAGTTTTTCCATTCCCAGTATTGTCATTGCGAAAAACTTGTAGGGACAGGCCAGTGCGGTCTCTATCCTACTCATTGAAAGGACGGGGGGGATGACTTCCGGATCGATGGGTGAGTCCGGTTCATGATGATTTATGAGCACGGTATTCTTCGATTCCCTGTGGGACGATTTCAGCCAGTCTGCTCTGAGCCAGGCAGCGGTCGGTGTTTTCCAGATGTTGAGTGATTCTCGTTTTTCATCACCAATCCAGAAAGGTGAGGGGGTAAGAGGCTTTCCGTTTTCCTCTTCGGCCCTCAGAAATGTAATGTCCTGTGCCGTCCGCACCATGTTTTCAAAGGTCTTTTCGGCAAATTCATACTGCATCTCTGCTGTAGCTCCCTGAACGGAGCGTCTCTCCGTCCCGTCGAGGAGGGGAAGGGGTCTCACGGGCTGCGGCAGGGAACGGTCATTCATGTCCAGGACATAGACCTTATCGAAGTCGAGTCCCCGTGATTCTACCATTCCCATAATCTGAACGCCTGCATCCTCAGATGCGCCGACCTGTGTTGTTGTATGGGATGCCATATCGGTGATCCATGAGAGGAATTCCCGGGCATCCATCCTTACATTTGAAAGGTGCCTTTCGAGATCGGCCATGATCTCTTTCAAGTGGTTCCAGGCAAGGCTATCCTCTTCGCCGGAAATTACCGGAAAAAAAAGGTGTGACCAGGTTTCATGCAGTGCCCTTATCCAGAAATTCACGCTTTTTTTGAAAGCCGGGTTGATTCCGAAAAGGGGCAAAAGGGTTTGGGGATTCCCGTGAAATATTTTTTCATTGAGCGCTTCGTTGCTCCTCTTCACCGACGATAAGAGGGCAGAAAGCCCCGATCCAACCGATGATTTCCTCCAGATAAGGTCCGCCCTCGATAGTTCCTGACGTCTTCCTTTCCAGTAGCCGTAATAGGGCGACAGAAGGAGGGACAGGAAGAGGTCTTTTGATTCTCCTTCCAGGACGAATCGGAGCGGAAGCAGGGCAGCTTTCATAAGGGGAAGATCGTAGATAGTTCCCCCGAGGGTAATATTAAACCACTGATGATCGGCAGAGGCAGCCTCCCCCATGACGTCCCGCAAGGATTTCTCTATGCTTGTCGCATAGGCATTAAGATCGGGGACGATGACCCCGATGCGGTCGAGGGGAAGCGACCGGGCATCCTCCGACAGGCGGTTGGCGAGATAGATGACCTCCTGTTCGGGAGAGGGAAGGGCGATTGCCTCCATATCCGTGGCTTTTTCACGCCAGTCTCTGAGGTATTCGACGGTGTACCTCTTTTCGAGCAGTGAAAAAAGATCAGCTTCCACGGGGGCGGGAGAGTCGAAACCGGCGAGGGTAAGTGTATCGGGCAGGACGATCCTCTTCGCCTCGATCTCGCGGCAGACAATACGGGGAAGTTCAGAGGGATGGAAGCAATTTCTACTGTGAAGGGTTTCTATGAAGGAGGCACATATCTTCCTTCGCCATTCCACCAGGGGTGTGGAATGAGGACCCGATGAGGGGTCGATTTTATTCCGAATCATGGTTTTGAAATTTTCGTCCAGGAGACGTATGAGACCGAGATCGTTTTCAAGAGGGGGCGGGGGCGGATTTGAATCGGCCAGTTTTGCCCAGAGCTTTAATCGAAGTATCTCCGGAGCCTCTGTTTTGTCAGGCCAGCTGTTACTCAGGAGTTCGTTGAGCAGACTGTTGAGGTCGATAGCCCCGAGCGGTTTCCAGCCGCGACAGCCCTCGGCGATACGCTCGTTTCTGAATTGGCGGCGAAGCCTGCGTGCAAGCCTTCCCGTCGAGGTAATATATAAATGGTCGTCATGTGCAGGGATCATCGCTTAACAGTCTGTTTTGGGTTATTTAAAGGTAAAAAGCCTATCTGAGAGGCTCAATGAGAGACCCCCTGCTGTACCCTGAAGCAACAATAAGGAGATACCTCATGGACTTCATAAAGGAGAAGTCCTGATTTGTCAAACCGATAAGCCTTATTTCCGATTGCTGTGCCTCGGTATTTCCTCGATATCCCTTGGCCTTTTCAATCAATCTGATCAACCTGAGCAGGATATCGGGGGTTTCCTGAACCCTCAGGCGACCTCTCCCCTGATCAGGTTACAATGGCGGGAAATGCCTCATAGACATCGGTGATCGAAGGAAAGGCGTTTTCCGTCGGGTTTATTACAATTATTGTAGCACCATTTTTCTTTACCTCCACGTGTAAAAATGTAAAAGAGGAGGCGGGATAGACCACGCCCGATGTGCCGAGCGCGAGCATCGTGTCACATTTGCCTGAGACCTTGTAGGCACGGGGCAGGTCCTGGACGGCCTCGCAACCCGACTATAGCACACCTCTATTTCCATTGCTTCCAGGACTGCCGGTGCACAATGGCCGGGATTAGGTTCCGCCTTAATCCCGAAACGTTGAGATTCAACTTTCAGCGGAGACACCGGCCCCGCATGTGCCATTGCCTCTGTCGATCGTGACAGGATTGATGCAGCTTCTTCTATGCCCCTGCTCCAGCCACCGCTCTTTCTTACTCACTTCAGGATTGTATCTGTCTCTCGGGATGGCCTCTCAAAATCTTTCGAGGCATTTCGTCTCGAGGTCGCTGGCGAAGGATATGGCCTCTTTCGCGTCATCGGCGTTCGGATGATCGGGATAGGTTTTCAGGATGTGGTGAAATCCATGACATTTAAACCGGCCGATACAGGTATCTTGCAGTTTTCCTTCCATATAGCTCAAACACATTTTTGCCAGAAGGGGGCCGAAGCCCGGAGCGCCGTAGGTAACAAATACGGCGGAATGTCGAGGAGGGTTCAGTTGGGACAAAAACTGCTTGATTTTTTTTGTTGGCATGCCGCCATGAACCGGTGAACCGATAACGATCAGGTTGTAGGTGCTCATGTCGTAGTGTGGGGCGTCATCGATGAAGACGGCGTCACAGCCGAGATCGTGGGCGATTACCTCGGCAATCCCTTTTGTATTGCCCGACCAGCTGTCGTAGACGACGATGGGCCTCAACGCTTCGGTGGTGGCGGTAATCGATCCTGTCTTTGCCGATTGCTCAGGCGTTAGCGTGGCCGATTTTGTGCTGGCGCAACCGACGATGAGAAGAGTTGCAACTAATAGACTAACTGCTAAGAGGCTAAGCTTTTTCATTCTGTTCCCCCCTTTCTGAATTGAGAAGCGCGCATACCCCGCTACCTGCGGCGGGGAAGCGAGAATACAAAACGAACAGTTTCCTTAACAATCGGAGATCTACCGCAGCTTCTTGCGGTAAAATTCAACTTGTCATAGTGCTAAAATGAAAAGGAAGGAATGTCAAATAGTTTCCATAAAAGGATGTGATTTTTATAACAATGTTTCAATCTCTCTCTGATATGCTGAGAATAATCAGAGGGAGGCTGCCGCACGCAGTTCTTTCTCATTATCATCGGCCTGTCTTCGATAAAAGTCGTAGACGCCGGTGTGTCGCAAAGATGTTGCAATGATGCCCGGATGGATGGCATCGAGAAGCTTCATCACGATAATCGCCCCGGGGCTCACAATAATTTCCTGAATATCTTTCTCAATCGACCGTATGACGGCACGGGCGACTTTTTCAGGTGTCGTCTCTCCGACGATCTTCGGTGCACGCTTGTTATAGACGGCGAACATGCCGACGTCGGAGACAAAACCGGGGCATATGACGGATACACCGATACCCGCTTCTTTCAGTTCCTGACGAAGACCGCTGGTCCATTCCACCAGTCCCGCCTTTGTGGCGGCATAGGTGACGGAATAGGGTGATCCCTTTTTGCCCCCCAGTGATGACATGGTTACGATATGTCCGCTTTTCCGCTCCAGCATGTGGGGCAGCACCAGTCTCGTAAGCACCATCGGTCCCATCAGATTGGTTTTTATGATGCGCCGTATGTGTTCCGGTGAGAGGCTGACATAGCGGCTCACCCATTCGATGCCGGCGTTGTTCACCAGGATATCGATGGTGCCGAAAGTGTCGATCGTTGTTTCAACGAGGTGTTGCAAAGATGCTTCATCGGTGATGTCCGCGGGAATTGCGGCGGTTCGAATATTATAGGATGAGAGGCTCTGTGCAACCCTTGTAAGTTCCTCTTCCGAACGCGCGGCAAGGGCGATGTTGATTCCCTTCACAGCCAGTGCCTCGGCAATAACCGGTCCCAGACCTCGGGATCCCCCCGTAAGAAGAGCGGTTTTCCCCTTCAGATTCTTCATCGTAAATCCCTCCTTTAAATCTGTGTGAAAAAGCATCAGCTTATCGTCAAAGCCGGAACAAGGGGGAGAAAAGAGTTTAGATGAGAATGCGTGCTCCCTTACTATTAATCGGATATCCGGGTCTGAAGTGATCGTACTAACGCTTTGGCCTCGCGGATCGTGTCGTCGATCACCTCTTTGACACTTTTGATCTCCCTTATCATTCCTCCGATCTGACCACAGTAGACCGAGCCCTCGTCGATATCTCCCTCAATGCTTGCAATGGCGGAACGTCCCTCACCGACGAGATCAAATATTTCCTCCTGTGTTGCGCACCGTCGTTCCGCATCGAGTATCATTTCGGTCAGTCTGTTCTTTATCCCCCGGGTGGGCCCCACGGTTGTTCTTCCCGTCAGGGTTGTCCCGTTTGCCCCGACCTTCAGGATGGCTTCCTTGAAACGGAGATGTGCCGCCGATTCGTGGGTGGCAACGAAACGCGTTCCCATCTGTACTCCCTTTGCACCGAGGGCAAGCGCCGCAACAAACCCTCTGCCGTCGGCGATGCCTCCCGCTGCCACAACGGGAACAGTAACCGCATTCACTACCTGGGGAATAAGTGCCATCGTCGTAATCTCGTCGAATCCGTCATGACCGCCGGCTTCAATTCCTTCTGCAATGACAATATCAACTCCTGCATCAACGCATTTTTTAGCGAAAGAGACTGAGGGAACAACATGCATCACCGCACAGCCCAGATCTTTTATCTGCCCTGTTAATTTTCTGGGGCTTCCCGCCGATGTGGCAACCACGGAGGCACCGCCTTGTACGGCTCTCTCTATCAGATCCCATGCATCTGGTCTTGCAAGGGGAACGTTGACGCCGAAGGGGTTTGACGTTATCGTCCGCACCTTTTCCGCTTCTTCTGACATCTCTTCCAGGGTCATACCACCTGCAGCGAGGAGTCCCAGTCCCCCCGCCTCAGAGACCGCCGCCGCCAGTTCCGATTTTCCGATCCACACCATTCCGCCGAGAATGATGGGATATTTAATCTTCAGAATGTCGCAGAGTTCCGTTGTGAACATGAAAGGCCTCCTTTTTTTATATTGTAATGCCTTGGTGTATACCTTCAGTCTCTCAAACATTCAAGCTGACAATGCCTCCTCTCTTATTTTGCGCTCTTCGATCGCTGGAACGCAGCCTTTACCCCTTGTGATGACTGATGCTTACCCCCGAGGAGGCGAAGGGGATCGGGCCCGTGAATGACATTATTTCAAAAGAGGAGCTTATTAAAAGTCCTGCAATTACGCCCTCAGACTTTCCCGTCAGGCAACGGGGGCCCTTGCGACGATAAAGCAGTGGATGAACACCGGTAGTTGTAAGTGCTTTGAAGTGGGATTATCCATAGAATTTGAGACCTTCAGGGCAAATATCAGATCACCCGATGCCCCAAGGAGGGGATTGATTCCTTTTGTTTAGGAGGAAAACCGGAATTTACGGGGAAGGATTAAATACAAAAAGATGATTTTGAACAGGAGCTATTGTATGATAAACATTGGGAAGGAGAAGCGATTTACACAGGTGATCACTAAAGGGGAGTAGCTAAAAACATCGAGGCTCAAGGAGGGAACTATGATTGTAGATGCGCACAGACATGTCTATACCTGGGACATTATATCCGATAATTATTGGAATGGACTGGCCGAGATTGCGATAGATTTCTTCAGGAGAAATAATCTTGGTGAGCAGACAAAAGAAGAGATAAAGAATAACCTTATGGATGTGATGATGGATTCCGGCGGTCTTGTATTTACCAAGGAAGAGATCGATGCCGTTCTGGGAGGAAACGCAGCACGGATATTTAATATATGACAGCGAGGGAGCGGAATATGAAAATCTGGAAAGCGATTGTGATAGTTTCGATGATCAGTCTCATGATCTGCCTTTCGGTATCAGCCGAAGAGATTGCGGGGGGGTGGAAGAAGGTCAATGAATCCGAGGGAATTGTGGGCTATACGAGGCCTGCCTCGATGACGAGTGTTGATGAGGTTATGGCCATCGGTATCGTGAAGGCACCAGTGCCGGTTATTGAGGCCCTCCTGAGAGACGCCTCCGCGCAGCCGGAGTACATGTTCATGTGCAGCGAGGCCTATAAAGTGCAACTGCCGGGATTGCAAACGACGGGGGATGTCAAGTATGCCTATAATAAGACGGACATGCCCTGGCCCGTCAATGACCGATACGCTCTTTTCAGGGCGGATCATATGATCGATAGGTCAACGGGTGCGATCAGGGTGGCCGTTGAGAGCATATCCGCCGATTTCGACGAGAAGGACAAAAAGGCTGTCCGCATGCCGATCACCATAGGACAGTGTATCGCCACGCCCGTGGGTGAAAAGGAGACCGAGGTGCGCTATCAGGTCCTCGCCGATCCGGGAGGAAATTTGCCGTCATGGCTGGTCAATATGCTCTCGAAAAATCTCGGTGTTAAAACGATAGCGGGCATACGGGAGATGGTGAAAAAAGATAAATACAGACAGGCCACGCGGATTATTACCACTACGCCCTGGGTCAGGTAGGAATCGTGAGTTTATGACAGAATCAGGCCGGGGTACTCTCTCCTTTCTTATTTCTGAAGTAGTCGGCAAGGATCCGGCCGTGGTCAAACATGATTGGTGATGGAAGGGTGTCCTCGGTGAATATTCCTAAGTCGGCCGCATCATCTGCCGCTTTGGGAGAGCCTTCTCCCCTGGCAATATAGACGGTGGAAATGGTGTGATGGCGAGGATCCCTGTCCGGCTTGTAATAGGTATGCATCTGTTTTTTCAAGGTCACGTCCAGCGATGTTTCTTCCTTTGCCTCTCTCACCGCCGCTTCTTCGAGGGATTCACCGTAATCGACAAACCCGCCGGGGATCGCCCAACCCAGAGGCTCATTCTTCCTCAATATCAGGACAATTTCTCCTTCATTAATCTCAATGATGATATCGACGGTGG
>Ga0272441_10000689_pt1 | contig 75162 bp, 71 predicted proteins | sample SSMProp6N_FD_193582 | JGI IMG/M metagenome (GOLD analysis project Ga0272441, IMG submission 193582) | Marine sediment archaeal communities from Little Sippewissett salt marsh, Falmouth, MA, United States - SSM-Prop-6N | ecosystem: Environmental > Aquatic > Marine > Wetlands > Sediment ...
ATCAGACCCAGGGTCGCAGTAAGCTGAGGGTCATTGCTGACAATGTCACCGCTCCAACCGTCAAAGCGATAGCCAAATGCAGGCACCGCAGTCAGGTGAACTTCCGCACCCAGCGGCAGGTATTGCGCCGCCGGGGCTGAGGCGGGGGCGCGAGGATCGGCGGTAATCCAGTAGTCCTCCAGTTCAACGTAGCAGTCGCCTACGGGCTGACAATCAAGCTCAACATGGCCACCCTTCCCTGGGCTCTCATACACGATGAGCCAAGAGATATCGCATCAGCCAGCCTCGGCTGGACTGGCCATGAAGAGCGCCGGAGCCACTATCACCGCGAGCACCAGCGGCCACCGCCCGAGATTCCTTTTTCTAATCATTGCCACCACCAAGGCTAACCACTAGAATACCCCCAGCTGGGAATATTTGATAGCCTCAATAAAATTATCTTTTCCCCGGGGGCATAAGTCAAGAAATCTCAGGGGGCAGACTCAACTGATCATCACATCCAAGCCCTCCCAACCACCCGGCCTCATGAGGTGCTCGCAGCTATGCTCAGTAATAATTAAAGAACCTGCAAGTTAGGTAATATTACACTGGTCCCCGAGGCTGCTGTCGCCCTTATTTATCCTCGAAAAATATCTATTTATTTTGGTCATAAGTCGTGCTACAATATGCTCTAGAATTCACACATGGCAGTATAGATTCTCTCTAAATTAAGGAGACACCAAAGAAAGTAAATACATTAAAAAGAATACTGAGTATAGGCTTATCAACTGGCATGGTAGTTGCCTCTTTAACCGCAGCCTTTGCTGCCCCAGCGGCCGCCGGTGAGATGGAGTGGACGCTGGAGAACACCCCCAGCTGGGAGGACATGGTCATCCTGCCGGCCTCCGATATCCTCGACTATGATATTGGGGGTGATGGTGATACCATTTACGCTATCCTCGAGACTAGTACGAGATGCAACGACGTTGGTGACAATGACCTGGCTCTAGTCAAGTCAACCGATGGTGGTGTTACCTGGAGCGACCTTTCTGAGAATGTTCAGACCGCGGATAACCTGCCCACCATGTTTTCAGAACTGATTGCGGTCGTCGTGGCCCCGGACAGCCAGGAGAACTGGGATAAGGTTGTTAACATTGATCTCACGGGGGTGTTTCTTTGTGCTCAAGCTGAGGCTAACCAAATGATTAAACAAGAACCGATGGGGGGAAAGATTATTAATACTGCCTCCATGTCGGCAATCATTGCAAATGCGACTGCCCCTTACAACGCTGCCAAAGCTGGGGTAGTCCATCTGACACATACCTTGGCTGCGGAATGGGCGAAATACAACATCTATGTAAACTGTATTAGCCCCAGTTACGTGATGACTGAACTACTCGCTGCACTTCCTGTTCCTGCCCGCGATAAAATGAGGGAATTCCATCCATTGGGGTGGTTAGAGAGACCCGAGGACTTACAGGGACCGATGGTCTTTCTGGCTTCGGATGCGTCTAATTATGTTACTGGGCATAACCTCATTGTTGACGGTGGGCATATGCTTAGTGTCTGGCTGGCACCCCTCCCACGCGTTGCCCCACCCCAGGTAAGTCGTCGCGAAGAAACGCTGCATTTGAGACATGACCTTGAAGTGGACGGAGTTGAATACAATGAAGACGGTTATGCCCCTACTGTAAACCCAGAAGTGGGCGCTTTGCTCAATAAAGTATTCGGGTTTGAATAGTAGCTAAATACTTGAAAGTAGATATAAAATATATGCCTTTAGCCAGTTGCCTGCGCTGATGGAGGATGAAAATGATTGCTATTGATAGGCTGCTGTCGGGATCGATTGATATGCACGTTCATTTTTCCCCAGATTCCTTAGTGGCACGTCGTGAAGATGCCCTGCAGTTGGCAGAATCGGCCCGGGAGTCAGGGATGAGGGCGATTGTGTTGAAGAGCCGTGAATACATCACCGTACCGGTGGCGCTTCTTGCCGGGGAGCTGGTTCCCGAGGTAGCCGTCTTTGGTAGTATAACCTTGGATAATGAGGTGGGCGGATTAAACCCCGCGGCGGTACTTGCCGCCGCGCGAATGGGGGCTAAGGTTGTCTGGATGCCTACCGTAACCTCGGCTAACTCGAAAGCAAAAGCAGAGCAAGCTTTCAAGGTGGACTTGTCGGGTCCACCAAGGTCAATCCTTAGTTCCGGCGGCACATTAATCCCCGAAGTAAAAGAGATAGTTGAGATAGTTAAGAAATACGATATCGCGTTAGCTACCGGGCACTTGTCGCCTCGCGAGGTATTCGTGCTGTTTGACGCCGCGAAGGCTTCCGGGCTGAGTAAGATAATTGTGACTCATGCACTTCAGGGAGATATCATGGAAGCAATCCTCACTAACGAAGAGCTGAAGCAGTTGTCGCAAGCGGGCGCCTTTATTGAGTATTCATTCTGGGCATGCATGCCCACCGTATCTAGCGCGGGTCCTCAAAGGATCGCCGAATCAATCAGGGTTGTGGGTGCCCAACATTGCATACTGACCAGTGATTTTGGTCAGTATTATAACCCACCAGCGCCGGAAGGCTTGAGGTTGTTTATTGCTACCATGCTGAAAGAAGGGCTTGCAGAGGATGAAATTGAGGTGATGATAAAGAAGAATCCGGCGCAACTGTTGGGCCTGTCGTAAACGTTCGCGGTAGCGGTGTGTAGATAGTCTGCGTGAGTCTGATATTGTCGTCGATAGAACGTCGTAGAGATGGAGGCAGTGTTTTCTTGTGTTAGGATTTGACCTGCTTTTTCGCCTTATAAAATCGGCACCTTGCAGTTACGTAACCGCATTATTATGGCGGCAATGGGCACTAATCTGTCCCACAAAGATGGAACGGTCAGTGATAGGGCTATTGCCTACTATGCTGAAAGGGCCAAAGGTGGAGCCGGCCTGATTATCACGGAATCCAGCACCGTGAATCCTGCTGGAGGACATCGAGAGCAATGTATCCGCGCCTATGATCGTTCTTATTTGCCAGGGCTTCGAAATCTGGTGAAAGCTGTGCATAATTATGGTTCTGCTATCGCTCTCCAACTCATTCATGCCGGAAGAATAGCTGAATCTGAACTCGCAGGGGTGCCTCCTCTGGCGCCTTCCCCCATTCCCAAGCGGCCGGCAAGATGCCGGTTGAAAACCATCTTGAGGAGTGTCGCAAGTAGTCTCGTAAGGATACAACCATATTGGGACAGAACAGTGATTAAACAACAAGCTTCACAAAGGGTATTACATAACGATTCAAAATTTAGGATGCCAATTACCTTATAATAAAAATTAAGAGGTAGCTGATGATAAAGGTATTGATCATTGACCAACATCCGATATTTGTAGAGGGGCTACGGCTCATCATGAGGCCGCTGGAGGACATCGAATGCGTGGGGGCATTTCACGATAGTTCAGAAGCCGTCAAGTCGGCGAAAGAACTCCTCCCCGACGTTATCATTACTGAAGTTACCCCTCCCTGCTTCGGCAGTCTTGATTTCGTACGGCGGATTAAGACCGATTTGCCCGGCATTCGTGTTATGCTATTAAGCCAGTTCTATGACCAGAGCTGCATCAAGGCTGCTGTCAGGACCGGGGTAGATAGTTTCCTGCTCAAAAATACTTCTCAGGACGAACTTATTACCGCCATACGCATGGTGTATTCGGGGAAAGGTGTCTTTGACTGTGAAGTTGCGAGCAGAATATTTAATATCCTGAATTACCCGAAGGAAAATATTGAGGACAGTAACAACGTTTTGAGTAATCGTGAAAAGCAAGTGCTTAGTTGTGTCGCTCTCGGCATGAGTAATAAAGCTATTGCCGATCAATTGAAAATACGTCCCAATACGGTAGCTTGTCATTTGGGTAAAATATACAAGAAACTCGGGGTGGATTCACGCACTGCGGCCGCAGCCTGTGGCATAGCGATGGATTTGGTCAGTATAAACGACAAGAAGACAATCCTAACAAGTAAATCTCTTCCAAAGTCCCAGATGTCCTGACACTGATAATTCATTCTGTTACCTCGACCGAAAAGTCTGTTCAGCTACTTGTGGTTGTTTTCTCTAGTTAAAGTCGGTCTGTGGCTAACGTTGGTACGTACCCGTAAGCTGGTATTGAGCGAGGATGTGGCCTCGCATGGTATCAAGCAGTTTATTCTTAGTCACCCCTGCTTCCAAATCTAAGGACTGGTCCAGCGCGTAAATGGTGAATCGATACCGATGAGGCCCACCCGATGGCGGACATGGTCCGCCATAGCCAATCCTCCCAAAATCATTCTTGCCCTGTAACGCACCACTCGAAAGCTCCGCTTGGTTAGGTACTGCCTCTGGTAATTCGAGGCTACTTGCCGGGATATTGAATAGCACCCAGTGGGTGAATATGCCCACAGGAGCATCCGGGTCATCCATGATGAGGGCCCAGGAATGTGTTCCGGCTGGTGGCCCGTCCCACACGAGAGACGGCGATACATCCTGCCCGTCACAAGCATACTTGGCGGGTATTTCTCCTCCCTCTTGAAATGCTGGGCTTGATAATGATAAGACCATTGGCTCCTCCTCTGGTAAATCCTGCCCTTCGGGGAGAGCTGCCTCTTCAGATGCACAACCGGGAAATGCAATCGCTATCACCAGCAGGGCTCCGCATCCCCTAAGCAAGAATCCGACCAATTTGGCGCTGGGCTTCAAGGTATTCCTTCTCCAAGTTATCGTGTCGCGGTAATGTTAGCACAAGCAGCTTCTTTGTCAAATACCAAGGGGCAATTAACAGGCTTTTGGAAGGTAGCCCCTTGGTGAGAAAATTAACGACACCCTAACCTAATTATCAAGCCGTGGATTGATCTTCATCATTCAAGCCCATATTTATTGAGCGTATTGCAGACGGATAAACGCTCTCTGCGATGCAGCCTAATACTATACTAATGTTCCTGGTTTCTCAATCATGGGTAAGAACGAGGCCTGAAATTAGGGGCGCATACTACACGGATGTGAGGAAATATAATCACTCTTGATTAAAAATGATTAGTCTTGACAGTAAGGGTTTCGTAAAGTAAAAAACAAGAGGAGACAAAATAGCCGGTGAGTTAGTGATTAAAACGCTCCCAGTTGGAATACCATCAGAGAGATCAATAAGGGATCGTCCGTAGATATACATAGCACGGGATGCCCAGGCTGAAGGGTTGGTGTGACGGCCCTCTAGTCTGGGCTAGCGGTTATTTGTGTCCTGCGGCAGGCGGGATGTGAACCAGGTTAGGGTTTGGCATACTTTAACTTCATGCTGCGGACAGAGAGTGCGAGCTAACTAAACAGACAAAGAAGGGAGAAAGGAGGCCCAATGACAATTACCAATGAAAAGCTAATCTGGATGTATCGGACGATGGAGCGCCACCGTGAGTTTGAGGAACGGGTGGCCAACGAGTTCGGCGAAGGCAACATCCCTGGATTCGTTCATTTGAGTCAGGGGCAGGAGGCAATTGCGGCGGGGGCGATGGCGGCCATCAATGAGGACGACTACATCATTACCACCCATCGCGGCCACGGTGAGCTGTTGGCTAAGGGTGGAAAACCTAATGAGATGATGGCGGAGCTGTACGGCAAGGTAACCGGGGTGATGAAGGGCAAGGGGGGCTCGATGCATTTTGCCGATCCGTCCATCGGTGATATTGGCGCCGACGGTGTCCTGGGGACGGGGCCGGTAATGTCGTGCGGCGTCGGCCTGACCTCGAAGCTGAAGAAGACCGGTAAGGTGACGGTCTGCTTCTTCGGTGACGGCCAGACGAACAGCGGCCGTTTTCACGAGGCGCTGAATCTGGCTTCCGCCTGGAAGCTGCCGGTGGTCTATTTTTGTGAGAACAATGGTTACGGAGAAAGCACCTATATCTACGACATCGTCAATATCACCAAGCTGACCGACCGGGCCCTCAGCTACAACATGCCGAGTGTGCAGATCGACGGTAACGATGTGCTAGCGGTTTACGAAACGGTGGTCGAGGCGGCTGCCCGGGCACGGAAAGGAGATGGCTCCACCTTCATCGAGGCCAAGACGTGCCGCTGGCGCGGTCACTACGAAGGTGACGCGCAGACCTACCGTGCCGAGGGCGAGGTTGACGAATGCAAGAAGAAAGACCCCATCGCCCGCTTCCGGAAGGACCTGGTGGCCCGTGGCATATTCACCGATGCCGACGCGGACAAGATTCATCAGGAAGCTCTTAAAGAGATGGACGAGGCAGTCAAATTCGCTGAGGACAGTCCCTATCCCGGAGCTGAAGAAATCTACACGGATATTTAATAATGCATTGTTACTTGAGGTAATGACTGGAGGTAATTAATGAGAGAAATCACCTTTCTCAAAGCAATAACCGAAGCTATCGATGAAGAGATGGGCCGGGACCCAGATGTGATTCTCGTTGGAGAAGATGTCAGGATTTGGGGCGGTCCGCTTGGTGAGTTTACGGGACTTTACGGTAAATACGGTGATAATCGGGTGTTCGATACCCCGATTTCCGAAACGGCGATCATGGGTACCGCCATCGGCTCGGCGGCGACGGGGATGAGGCCGATTGCCAGTATCATGTTCAGCGAGTTCTTGGGGATATGCTTCTCGGAGATTCTGAATATCCTCGCCAAGCTACGCTACATGACCGGCGGTAAGGTATCGCTGCCGGTGACCATCACCACCTACACCGGGGCCGGTATTTCGGCAGCCGGGGAGCATTCGTCTTGCTTCAATGGCCTGCTGATGAGTGTTACCGGGCTCAAGATTGCCTGCCCTTCCACTGCCTATGACGCCAAAGGTCTGATCAAGGCGGCCATCAGGGAAGATACCCCGGTAATTGTCCCCTATCACAAGTATCTGATACTGAACGGTTTCAAGGGCGAGGTCCCCGAGGATGACTATGTCATCCCCCTGGGCCAAGCGGACGTCAAGCAGGAAGGTTCGGACGTGACCGTAGTCGCCACAGCGCTCATGGTGCACCGTGCCCTGGCGGCGGCGGAGATACTCCAGAAGCAGGGCATCAGCCTGGAGGTAATCGACCCGCGCACCCTGATACCGCTGGATAAGGAGGCCATCTTTAAGTCGTTGGAGAAGACCGGCCGGTTGATAATCATGGAGGAGGATCCGATAACCGCCAGCGCCGCCTGCCAGATTTCGGCCCTTGTGGCCGAGGAAGCCTTTGACCTGCTGGATGCCCCGATCAAGCGGGTGTGCTGTCCGGATACTCCGGTTCCCTTCAGCCCGCCGCTGGAGAAGATCTGGATGCCGGATGAGCAGAACCTGATCAGTGCCGTTAACGAAATTATGTAAGATTGTTTTCAGCGGTGGATAACCCTTGTACATTGCCCGTTATTAAGATGACGGGGGTAGGGTTGCGTGTTGTGCTTAAAGAGTGCAGATTTAGCGTATTATAGTCGGAGGTTAACTGATGGCGAGTAAAATCACAGTGCCGAAGCTCGGTATGGGCACGGCGCCGGTCACACTGGTTGAGTGGGTCGTTAGGGAAGGCGAGTGGGTGGATAAGGGGCAGGTCGTCCTGATTGTGGAAACAGAGAAGATCCGGCATGACATTCCGGCCAAGGCCGCGGGTTTCATCCACATCATCGGTAAGGAAGGTGTCGACGCTCCTATCGGCTCGGCGGCGGCATTGCTGGCCGAGACCGAAGAAGAGCTGGCAAAGCTGCAGAAGGAAACGGTACCGGAAGCGGCTGCCGCCAGCGCAGCGCCTGCACAAAAGGCAGCAACGGCACCGAAGGCAGCCAGCGGGGTGCGGCGCGAGGGTCGGGTGGCGATATCGCCCGCGGCGCGCAAGCTCGCCGTAGCGAACTCGGTTGACATCGCTACGGTTGAGGGCACCGGCCCGAACGGACGGATAACCCGTGATGACATTGAGCGGGCGATTGCTGGCGGTGCTCCGGCGGGCGGCGGAGACGACGGGCGTGAGGTCGAAAAGATGATTCCGCTTTCGGGCACACGGCAGGCCATCGCCGAGCACATGGTGCGCAGCCTCACGGTAGCGGCCCAGCTTACCGGTATGGGCGAGATTGACGCTGGTGAGCTCATGAATACCTACCAGGAGCTGAAGAAGGAGTCGGAGAAAACCGGGAAGAAGATAACCTACACCGCCCTGATTATCGCCGCCGTCGCCAAGGCGCTGCTGGAAAACCCGATGGTCAACGCCTCCATCATCGGTAACGAGATCAAGGTCTGGAAGAATATCAACATCGGGGTGGCGGTGACCCTGGAGGACGGGCTTATCGTCCCGGTGATCAAGGACGCCGACAAGAAGTCGCTCGTCGAAATCAGTGATGACCTCCGTGCGATGACCGAGAAGGCCCGGAAGCGAGAACTCGGCGGTGACGATGTCCGGGGCGGTACCTTCACCATCAGTAACCTGGGGGCCCTGGGGCAAGGCTGGCGTTTCGACACCATCATCATTAACCAGCCGGAAGCGGCCATCCTGGGTATCGGCGGCATCACCGACCGGCCCGCGGTGCGCGACGGCCAGATTGTTATCCGTCCGATTATGACCTACAGCTTCACCTACGACCACCGGCTGGTTGACGGGGCCCTCGCGGCGCAGTTCATGACTAGTCTCATTAACGAACTCAACAGGCCGGCGAAGTAAGGCGAGTTTAATCCTGGTTTAGACGGCTGGGGGTGTCTCGAATGAGGCGCCTTCAGCTTTTTGCACAGGGGGAAATACGTAAATTTTTAAAGCTTGTTTCGGGGTAGTTATCAGCTATGATTCGATTTCAAACTCGAACTTTTTCTCCCGGAAGAGTCTTAGGCAGGCTTCGACCACCTTGCTGTCGTAGAGGATTCTCTTGTTCTGCGTGATCTCTTCCAGGGCCCTATCTATTCCCAGTGCGGCCCGGTAGGGTCGGTGACTGGCCATGGCTTCGACCACGTCGGCTATCGCCAGAATTTTCGCCTCGATTACAATGTCTTTGCCCGCGAGTCCTTCGGGATAGCCGGAGCCGTCCAGTCTTTCGTGATGTTGCAGGATATACTTGGCGATAACATTCGGGAAGTCCATCCCTTTTACAATATCATAGCTGCCCTTGGGATGAGTCTGGATAAGATTATGTTCCAAGGCACTCAACTTACCGGGTTTGTTGAGGATGTCTAAAGGCACATATATCTTGCCGATGTCATGTACCGCGGCCGCCATCCTGATCTGCTCTATCTGTGATGCGTCAAAGCCCAGTTCCCCGGCGATGACGGCTGCCAGTTGTGCCACCCGCTGCTGATGGCCCGCGGTATACGGGTCTCTCATTTCCACGATTTTCGCCATGGTGTTGATGGCGTCACTCAAGGTCTTTCTCAGGGTAGTGTAGCTCTGGGCCATATCCCGCTCGGCTTTTTTGCTCTCGGTAATATCCCTGACGACGGCGACAAATCCGATGGCGTCTCCTTTATCATCGCGCAGAACGTTGGTGTGCAGCATACCGGGGAATCGGCTGCCATCCTTCCTCACCATGCTGTATTCGATCCGTAGCATGATGCTGTCGGTCAGTGTCTTCTGGATGTTTCTCTTGATTCTCGCATGGTCTTTTTTAGCGATGTATTCAAAGCGGCTGTGTCCAATGGCATCCTCCTTGTGGTCGTAGTAGAACATGCGCAGCGCGGCTTTATTCGCGTCCGTAATGCGACCATTCAGGTCCGAACATACGATGCCCTCGCTTACCGACCGAAACATGAGGCGGAGCTTTTATTCTGATGCCCGCAAAGCGTCCTCGGCATGTTTGCGCTCACTTATTTCCGCCGACAGCTCTTTTGTCCTGGCATTGACCCTGGAACTTAGCAGGCGGTTCCCGCCGATAAGGATACCCACCGTGGCGGCAATGCCGATGCACATCCATTTGACCCACCCGGGTGTTACCGTCTGCTCAACCGGATGCACGCCGAACCATTTCTCAGGTGACTGGTAATACAGGGAATCACTATCTGCCTTTCGTCCGTTGATGTGGGAATCGATTCTATCGATGAGGTGCGGGTTTAATGCCAAATCCTTGGGAAAGGCAAAATACAGTGAAGAAGGCTGGAAGATGATGCCGGTCTTTACGACGTTGAAATCCGCTTCGTGCTGGTTGCCGAAGTCCTTGCTGGTGATCCCTGCGTCGGCCCGGCCGCTTTCCACCATCTCGAAGACATTGGTATAACTGTCGGCTTCAATGAAGTTACAATTAATGTCGAATGCGCTGACAAGATTCTTGATGCCCTCCGGACCCTCAACGTTAACGCTGCCCTTGAGGATGGCAATGTTTGTGCCTTCCAGGTCGATAATGGACTGGATGCCGGTGCCTTCTCTGGTATATACCCATGACCAGCTGGTATATACCGGCTCCTTGGAGAAATCGTATAAAACTGCTCGCTCCTCGGCGTAGGCAACATCGGGCAACATGTCGATCTTGTTGGTTTCCAGCCGGCTGAGGCACTGATTTCAGGTGCCGGGGATACACTCGATGTCCCAGTCTTCCTCGGCGGCGATGTATTCTATGATGTCTGGCCAGAACCCCGACGGGTTACCGTATTCATCGGAGAAGATCTTGGGGTCGTTCTCATACATTCCCACCCTGATGGTGGTCGCGTCGTCTGCTGAGGCAGCGGTACCTAAGAGGGAAGCGCAGAGCAGTGATAAGGACAGTAGCGATATAACCTTTTCATATTATTAATCTACTCAATCCGGTCTGCAGTACTCGATGAGCCTATCGTGGACAATGTAATACCCGAAACCATCAATGTCAAGAGGCAAAAAGCACAAATAGCAATTTTAAAGCACGTTTCAATACATGATCACTGTATTTTCAACGCCTGCTTGGGGATGGTGTTAGGTTGAGGTGTTCTTGTATCTTAGCGGATGTGATTTGGTTAACCTGAGCTTGAGATCATCGATTTCCTGGTTATCCATAAGCCAGGCGCCGCCTCGATTATTACCCCAGTCTTAGGTCAGCATAGTACAACCTGCCGCCGGATTCCCAATACCGCTGGCGGGTACTAATTTTACGGGGTGAAGATGTTTGCACCCTGGAAAAGCAAAAGGGAGGCTTAATACCTCCCTTTTGCTTGGAGAAAGGAGCGAGTGAAAGGAGACGGAATGAAAAAAGATTATATATAATCATAGAATAGTTTCGCCCCGGAGTAAATCCGCTAAATTACTAAGTTGGGGGTAATAATTTTATCTATTATTACCCCATCCATTATAGGTAGTTATTTAATCGGGTAATTTAAGCTGAGCGTGACCCAAAAGTTATCGGGGGCATAATTTGTCCCTGAATCGGGCCGGTTTTATTGATGGTTTGAAAAGCCTGAGGTGTGGCGGTCAGGGATAGGCTGGCGCGGACTTGTTGCTGACGGCAGCGCGATTAGCCGTCAGCGCGGCGGCGGCCCCGGCGGCCACCCCGCTGTCGATATTGACCACGGTGATGCCCAGCGGGCATGCCTGCAGCATGGATATCAGGGCGCTCAGCCCCTTTTCTCCCAGCCCCCAGCTAAAGGATGTCGGCACGCCGATGATGGGGATGTCCACCAGACCGGCCACCACCGTCACCAGCGCCCCCTCGCGGCCGGCGACGACAACTAAGATAGCTACCTGTTTTTCAATCATCATCCGCAGCGGCTCGAATACCCGGTGGATACCTGCCACGCCGACGTCGTAGGCGGTAACGACCTTGCAACCCATCTCTTCGGCGATGATGCGCGCCTCCTCGGCGATGGGGATGTCCGAGGTGCCGGCGCTTAGTATCCCGACAATCCCGCCGGTCGGCTTAATCCGGTAGCCGTTCTTGCGGAGTACCATGGTGCGCAGCGCGGCGTCACCCTCAATCGCTATCTCGGGCGGTAAGTCCTTCTTGATTGCCGTAATGTGACTGGCGCTGGCCCGGCTGATGATAACGCGCTCGTTGTGGGTGAGGGCCTTCAGGGTGATGTCACGGGTGACCTCTGGCGACTTGCCGTCGGCAAGGATTATCTCGGGGATGCCCTTGCGGAACTCGCGCCCGTTGTCCAGCTTGGCGAGGTGCTCAATCTCCTGGATCGCGGTCAGTCGAATCAGCCTTTCGGCCTCGGCCACGGAAACCTCACCCCGGGCCAGTTTTTCCAGTAAATCTCTCATTAGTTTTAATTCTCCGCCCTAAGTTTTTGTTAATTATTAGTTTGTATTTCCGTGGTGGGATAATATAATATTTTGGTTAGCCGGGGCAAATTTTGCACTCGGTTTGATCCATTTGGCTTTGTCTATTGTGAGAATGGAGGAGAAGTTGTGAGTGACGAGAAGACAGTGGTGAGGGGGGCGCGGCTGCTGGTGATTGACAGCCAGGTCTCCGGGGTGTCCGGGGATATGCTGCTGGGGGCGCTGGTTGATCTGGGGGCCAGCCCGGAGCGGATTTCGGCGGCGTTCAAGGTTGCTGCCGGGCACTTGAACGGGTGTCGTGACCTCAGGATCGAGACCGGTTTTGTGAACCGGCGTGGGATACGGGCCCGCAAGGTGGATGTTCTTTATGAGGAAGAAACCGGGAAGCGAAGTGGGCTTGAGGTCAAGGCGGCGATTGCCAGCGCTGCCGGGGAACTGGGGCTTAGCGAAGCAGCGTGTCAATTCGCGGCGGCGGTGGTGGAGAGCATCATCAGCGCCGAGCGTAAGGTGCATGGCAAGAACGAGAAACAGGACGTTCACTTCCATGAGATCGGCTCGGCGGATACCGTGGGCGATATCCTGGGGGTGACGGTAGCCCTGGACGAGTTGGGTATCTTTATTGATACCGCTGTCTACGCGACTCCGGTTGCTGTCGGCAGCGGCAGTATCGAATTTTCCCACGGGAAGGTGCCCGTACCCGCCCCGGCCACGCTGGAGATAATGCGGGCCAAGAACCTGCCGATGACTGGTGGGGCGGTCACCGGCGAGCTGGCTACCCCCACCGGGGTTTCCCTGGTCGGGAACCTGGCCGGCGGCGTGGTCGAGAGCTATCCCCCGATGAAGCCGCTGGCAATCGGTTACGGCGCGGGCACTAAGGAATTCCGCGAGGTGGCTAACGTTGTCCGGCTCACCCTGGGCGAGGCGCTTGTTTCGAGTTCGGCGACCGACCAGGTTTATGTATTGGAGACCAATCTCGATGACGTCAGCGGTGAGGTTATTGGTTATGCTATTGAACGGCTGCTCGAGGCGGGGTCACGTGACTGCTGCGTTATCCCGATAACGGGCAAGAAGGGCCGTCCCGGCCAGATACTCCAGGTCATGGCCGCGGCTGACCAGGTTGCCCCACTGGCCCGGCTGATGATGGCCGAGACGGGTACTTTGGGGGTGCGCTACTATCCCTGCGGGCGTTTCGTGCTGGCGCGGGAGACTGTCTCGCGGGTAACTTCGGTTGGCGGGGGTGATGCCGAGGTGCGGGTTAAAATTGCCCGTGATGAGGACGGTAGGGTGGTGCAGCTCAAGCCGGAGTACGAGGATGCCCGGCGCCTCGCTGAGTCCAGCGGGTTGCCCTTACGAGAAGTCCTGCGGCGTATCCAGACGGAGGGATGGGGTGAAATTAACCGCCAGGATTGAGCGTATTACGGAGCAAATCCGCCTCAAAGAGAGCCTGGTGGTGGGTCTCTCCGGTGGCCTCGATAGCTCGGTGGTAGCGGCGTTAGCATACCGGGCGCTGGGCGACCGGGCCATCGCCGTTACCGTTAACTCCCCGTTGACCATCTCCGAGGATATCGAGGATGCAGTACGGGTGGCGGCGAGCATTGGCATCGATCATCTGATTCTCAACCTCAACGAGCTGGAACTGCCTGGCTTCCGGGTTAACCCCCCGGAGCGCTGCTACCTCTGTAAGCAGTACCGCTTTGCCAAGCTGGTGGAGTTCGCCCGCGAGCGGGGCTACCGGTTGATGGCCGACGGCACCAACCATGACGATTTAGGGGAGCACCGCCCTGGCCTCAAGGCGGCCCGCGAGCTGGGGATTTACAGCCCGCTGGCAGAGGGGGGAATGGGCCGAGCTGACGTAGTGGCCGCGGCTGAATTTTTTAAACTGCCGGTGGCCGGTAAGGCCCACAACTCCTGCCTGGCAACGCGGCTGCCCTACGGGGAGGAACTGACGCCAGAGCGCCTGGCGCGTATCAACGCGGCGGAACGCTACCTGCATGAGCGGCTCCAGCCCCGTGAGCTGCGCCTGCGGGAGCACGGTTCGCTAGCCCGGATTGAGCTCGACCGGGCGGCGTTGGGAAGGCTCCTCGATGAGGATATCTCCCGTGAGGTTTCCCAACATCTCAAGCAACTTGGTTATAAACACATTACCGCCGACATCGAGGCCTACCGTTTCGGCAGCTTCGACGAGTAGGTAATCGCTGGCAACACCTTGACAATCTAATACCTGAGTAGTATAGTGTACTTGTACTGCAAATAGTTGCATATAAAAGTGGTATGCAATAGTGGCTCTGTGAGCAGAGCCCTCTTTTTGGTCGTGGGCGGCTTATTTTTACAGGTTCGTGGTATTGCACTTGTGGGCTGGATGGTGTGGTTTGAAAATAAAAGTGAGGATGTTTTATAAATATGCAAAAGAAGATTCTGTTTCCGGTTGTGGCCGTAGCGGTGCTGGCGGTAATGCTCGCTGGCTGCGCCGGGAGTAAGGCCACCGGTACCCTTCAATTTTACGCCAATGGTGAGGACTTCGTCCGCCAGGGGTTCGTCTCCAAGGACGGCTGGAGCATCACCTTCGATCATGTTTACATAAACCTGTCCGACATCGCCGCTTACCAGACGGATCCGCCTTACGAGGCTACCTCAGGAGGTGACATCGACCCGGCCGCCACCGTGGCCGTGGATGGTGAGTACACCATCGACCTCGCCGAGGGTGATGAGAATGCGGAACCGCTGCTGGTGGCTGAGGTTGCGGACGTGGCCGTGGAGCATTATAATGCACTTGCCTGGAAGATGAGCAAGGCGAGCTCCGGCCCGGCGGCCGGTTATTCGCTGGTCATCATCGGCACTGCGGAAAAAGACGGCGAGAGCCTGGACTTTACCCTTAACATCGATGAGGAATGCGATTACCAGTGCGGCGAGTATGTCGGCGATATGCGCAAGGGCATCGTCGCGGAGAACGGTACGGCTGACGTGGAGATGACCTTCCACTTCGACCATATCTTCGGCGACGGTGACCTTCCGGCTGATGACGAGCTTAATCTGGCGGCGGTGGGCTTCCAACCGTTCGCCGACGGTCAGGATGCGGCCGCGGTCATCAACATGACGGATATGCACCTTGGTCATGTCGGCGAGGGGCATTGTGACTGCGGTTGTCAGTAGGCTTCCATAATAACATCGGTGAAGGGGCACTGCGTACCGGCGCAGGGCCCCTTCGGACTTGAGGAGGGTTACCCTTATGCGTGGTAAGTGGTATGTTCTTGTTGCCCTTGGCGTTGTGGCGCTCGGTTTGGCCGCGCCGCTGCCGGTCTCGGCCCACGGGGTTAACCTAGAGTACACCAGCGACGTTACCATCGAGATTACCGCGCGCTATGATAGCGGCACCCCGATGGCAGACGCCCAGGTAACGGTCTATGCCCCCGATGATGACACCACCCCCTGGCTCACCGGGGTCTGCGATGAGGAGGGGCGCTTCAGCTTTGTGCCCGATACCTCAATGCCGGGCACCTGGGATGTCCAGGTGCGGCTGGCGGGGCACGGGGGGATTATCCATATCCCGGTTGGCGGCGGCACGACGGCGGCGGATGGTGTCGGGGGGTTCACTCACCTCCAGATCGGCCTGATGTCGGCCTGTGTCGTCTGGGGGGCGGTGGGCACGGCGCTCTACTTCTCGCGGCGGAGAAAGGCCTGATGCATATCCCTGATGGTATTCTCCCTCTGCCGGTGACCGGCGCCGGTTATGCGGTAACAGCGGTTACCACCTGGTACTCCGTCCGCCGTATAAACCAGCAGGAAGACCCCCGGCGCGACGTGCCCAAGGCCTCGCTGCTGACGGCGGCCTTTTTTGTCGCCTCGTGGATTCATGTCCCGGTGCCGCCCACCAGCATCCACCTGGTGCTCAACGGCCTCTTGGGGGCCCTCTTGGGGTATTACGCCTTCCCGGCGATACTCATCGGGCTCTTTTTCCAGGCGGTGATGTTCGGTCACGGTGGGCTGACTACCCTGGGGATTAATGCCATGATTATGGGACTGCCGGCGATTGTGGCCCACTATATCTTCCGGCTGCGTAAGGCACGCGGTGGCGAAACCCAGAAGAAGACCGGGGTCTTCGGCTTTTTGGCGGGGGTGGTGGCGATGGGAATATCGGTGGCGTTGTTCGTCGTTATCCTGCTCACTAATTTGCCCGCCGAGATTGACGTCGTCAGCGAGAAGGCGGCCATCTATGCCCTGGCCATCGCTCACATCCCGTTAATCTTCATCGAGGGCGCCATCACGGCGCTCGTGACGACCTTCCTGCGGCGGGTACGCCCCGGGGTACTGGATGGCGTATGAAACTGTTGCTCGATGAATACTCCGGCCTCGATTCCCCCTTCCACCGCTGGGACCCCCGCTACAAGATAGCCGGTCTGATCGCCCTGGTCTTTGCCTTCTCCTTTATCCGCGACCTGCGCATGGTGCTGGCGATGGCAGGGGCGACCATTATAATCTACGCCATTTCCCGGCTGCCGGCTTCTTTCCTGGCCCATCGGCTGCGCTACCCCTCGATCTTCCTGGTGGTAATCATGCTGACCCTGCCCTTCCTCTCCGGGAGCGATGTCGTCGCCACCTGGGGGCCGCTGGCGGTGCGTGAGGAGGGCCTGCTGGCGGCGATACTAATTGCCGCCCGGTTTACCTGCATCCTGACCATCGGGGTGGTCCTGCTTGGCACCACGCCGCTACTAACCAACATCAAGGCGCTGCGGGCACTGGGGCTGCCGCAGATAATGGCCGACATGGCCTTACTCACCTTCCGTTATCTCCAGGAGATTGGGCGCCACCTGCGCGGGCTGCAGACCGCAATGCGGCTGCGCGGTTTCCGCAACCGGCGCCTGAGCTTCAAGGGGCTGCGTACCCTGGCTTGGTTGAGTGGTAGCCTCCTCGTCTACAGCTACGAACGTTCGGAAACGATATACCAGGCGATGATTCTGCGCGGCTACGGTAACGCCCCGCCCCGCCGCGAGTTCCGGGGCCGCCCCCATGATACCTATGTTCTGATTGTCCTCATTGCCGTTACCGCGGGCTTCATCATCGGGGATATGATGCTTGGACACCATACCGCTGCTTTGCTAAAATGATGGGGCAGGGAGGTGAGGTTGGCAGCAGCGCGTTCAGATTCCGTACTCAGTGTTTCCGGGCTCTTTTTTGCCTATCCCGGCCACCCCGGTGTCCTGAAGGGGATTGACCTTGAACTGACGGCCGGAGAGCGGGTCGGCCTGATCGGGCCTAACGGGGCCGGCAAGACGACCCTTTTCCTGGTGGTCTGCGGCGTCTTGAAACCGGAGGCGGGTACGGTCTCCCTCCTGGGTAAGCCGGTGACTAACGGCCGCTTCAACCCGGAGGCGGCCCTGGTCTTCCAGAACCCGGACGATCAGCTCTTTTGCCCCTCGGTGCGGGAAGACGTTGCCTTCGGGCCGCGTAATATGGGGCTTACCGATGCGGAGATTGCTGCCAGGGTCAAGGAGGCGCTCGCTGTCGTCGATGGCGAACACCTCGTCGAGCGGCCGGTGCATCACCTCTCCGAGGGTGAGAAGCGTATCATCTCCATCGCCGGGGTGCTGGCGATGCAGCCCAAACTGGTCATGTATGATGAGCCCAGCGCCAGCCTCGATATCCGCTCCCGGCGCCGCCTGATACGACTGTTGCAGTCCTTCCGGGAGACCTTTCTGGTGGCCTCCCACGACCTTGAACTGGTGCTTGAGGTCTGTGACCGGGTGGTCTTGCTGGATAACGGGGCCATCGTTGCTGACGGCAGCCCCCGTGACATCATGGGGAACACTGCGTTGATGGAGGCTCACGGTCAGGAGCGGCCCCACTCGCTCACCCCGCACCAGTTGCCCCACCACTGACCGTATCGGGTCAGTCTTTCATTATCGGAATCCGGTTTCCCTTAGTTACGGCAGCTCTTCGGTGGGCAGCTCAATGAGGGGAATTACCTGGTCGTCGGTTATCGCTACCTCCGGCATGCCGTCGGTGAAGTGAGGGGTGGGGGGAGTAATCGCTTCCCCATCACCGTAGGTTCTGGCCTCGGTGATGGTGTTGAGCAGGGTGTAGACGATGCGGAAGTTGCCCTGGTGGTTGCCACTGTGACCCGCCGGCAGGAAGCAGGAGAGGATTTCCCACTCGTTGTAGATTTCGCGGTTCCAGATCACGGCCTGGCTGCCTTTGGTCGACTGCGATGCGGTGCTCTGCTTCCAGGGGCCGCTGACCACCCGGAGCAGCTTGCGGGCCTTGAAGTTACACAGCGAGTCCTGGTCCACGACCTCACCCGGCGCCACCAGCAGGTGGCCGTCGCCGAGGTCTTTGCCATCACCCAACTCTCTGGTTTGCTCGGTCACCACCGAGATTTTAATTTCCTCTTCGTATTTCTCCAGTAAATCGCTGAGTTTCTCCAGCAGCTTCTCCCGGGTCGTTTCCGAGTGGCCTTTCGTACCGTCGCCGATCATGACGACGGTGGTCTGCGGCTGCGGGGCAGGGGCCGGTTTGGGAGCCTTGCTGCGGCGGTAGGCGAAGAAGATGCCCAGGCCCACCGCTAGGGCAATCAGGGAGATGTAGAGGATGGGCCGGGTGTAGTCCGAATCCCAGCGTACGGTTACAATTTCGGGGTCGTCCATCACCACCGTCCCGCTGGACTCGGTAGCAATCAGCTTGCCGCCCAGAATTCCCATGACCCCCGGCATGGCGACCTCGCTCTCCTCCAGGGTCCAGGTAGCCTCGCTGCCGGCCTTGTGCCAGGTGCCCGCGTCGGTCTCGCCGTGGGGCGAGGCCAGAATCAGCCGGTAATAGGTGTCGTAGTTGGCAGTAATGGTGCCCGGTTCGGTGACATCGAGGTTCAGGTCTTCGTCCCGCACTGTCTCCCCGGTAGGCAGCTCCCAGTACGCGAAGCGGTACTGGGTATCGACGGAGTCTTCGACCTCGTCCGGGGCGCTGGTGCGCAGGGTATACCCTTCCAGATACCAGCCGCTGCCGGTTACCTGCCCGACGGCTTCAGGTTCGGTGACAAACTGGATATAATACTCGGTATCGTAACTGGCGATGATAGTGCCCGGGGTGGTGATCGTGATGCTGAGATACTCGCTGTCGATGTTGCCCCCGTTAGGCAACTGCCAGTGCGAGAAGCGGTACTGGGTGTCGCTGGTGCCTTCCATCTCGCTCGGCGCGGTGGCGGTAAACTCCTCGCCATCCCGGTACCAGCCGCCATCCGTTACTTGTCCGGCGGCGCCGGGGTCGGTGGTGGTTTCGATGAAGTATTCGGCGTAATAGCTGAAATGGGCGTCGGGGTAATCCTCATCGACCGTGATACTGTCGTCTTCGGCCAGGTATCTTATCCCGGAATTGGTGGGGTGAGAGACGCTGTCCTCGACGGTTACCGTCTGGCTGTCACCCAGGTCGAGGTTAAGGTGGACGGACTCGCCGCCCCCCAGCGCCGCAACCCAGTCGTCATCGACGAAGACGTTGGTCTCCCCGTTGACGAGTCCGGAAGACACGCTGATAACCGAATCGAAGGTGCCTTCTGCGACGTCGAGGCTGAAGGTCCGCTCCTCGGAGAGGGTCACCGTCGAGCTGTCGGTGACCTCGACGGTAAAGCTGTAGGAACCGGCGGTATCGTCGTCCGGGGTCCCGTGGATGACGCCGGTGCTACTCCTCAGTGACAGACCGTCCGGCAGGTCGCCGCTGGTAATGTCCCAGGTGTAAGGCGAGGTGCCTCCGGTGACGGTGATGCCCTCCGAGTAGCTGGTGTTCTCGGTGGCGTCCGGCAGGGAGGTAGTGACGAAGGTTAGCGGAGTCTGCGTAATTGTAATGGCGAACCATTCGGGGTCTGAAGTTTCCGGTGTACTATCAGTGACGGTTATATAAAATGGGTAGTTCCCCACGGTAGTCGGGGTGCCCGAGATGACTCCGGTACTGGCGTTGAGACCCAGCCCTGGTGGCAGCGCGCCGCTGTCAAGGTCCCAGGTGCAGGAGGATGAGCAGCTGGAAAGTAATGTCGTCGTGTAGTATTCGCCCACCTCTCCATCCGGCAGTATGCTGGGGTAAACGGTCGGCGGCGCGGCCCAGGCCGGGGCGCTCGTAAGGAAGATGACGCTCAGGAAGACGAGGGCTCCCACCGAAATGAAACGATACCCTGAATTGATGCGCTGCCCTGGCAAATTACGAAATTTCATAAATTTCATACCAAAATCGCGGTCTGCTATTTAGATAAGCCTACCCTATACTGCTGTCGTCTATTATAGTGGCTAATCTCGTTATTAACAATGTTTTGTAAAATCTGGTGAGGCTTTGCCGTCTCGCCGCCGGTCACCCTAGTCTAAAACTAGCACGCTAACATGAACGCTTAATTAATTCCCTCTGAAGTAATAACGAAATCCCCTTTGAAGTGATAACGCTGCCCGGGGGCGGTTCGTTAGCTATCGCTACCCTATAAGTCTTATTGGCGGCGGGGTGAAAAAGCGGTAAATTATTGCCCAAAACGGTGAGATTTAAGAGATGATTAAGGTTATTGCGGGCTATAAACTCAAAGAAGGGGCCAACTTCGCCCCGGTTTTACGGAAACTCCGGTCGCAGGCGATGCAGTTTCCCGGTTTCATCGGGGCGGAGAACATGGTCAGCGATAAGGACTATCACACCGTGGTGCTGGTTAGTACCTGGTATAAGATTGAAGACTGGCAGCAGTGGCAGAATTTAAAAATCAGGCAGGGCATCATTAATCAGGCGGCGCCCCTTCTGGCTGAAGAACCCGAGGTAAAGACCTATTCCATCGTGCCCACGATAAGATGGTTCGGCTAGCGAGTGGATTAAAGAGAGGGTATAGCGGCCGCTAACCCCCGCCCGGATAAAGGGCCAGCATAGTCATGGCCGTCAGGTTCCAGGCGAAGTGCATTAGCAGTGTACTCCACAGCGATTTGGTCTTGTGGCGCATTATCCCGATGGTAATCCCCATTATCATTATCGCAACGATGCCAAAGAGGTCGTACTGGAGGTGAAGTATCCCCCACAGGACAGAGGTGAGGATAATTGTCCCTACCGAGCCGAGGCGCGACCTCTCCCAGCCGGCGAATAGGAAACCCCGGAAGAAGACTTCCTCGAAGGCCGGCGCGAAGATAACAAAGGCTACCCAGAGCAGGGCTACCGGTTCTGCCGTCTGGTAAAGCTCCAGGTTGAAGCCAGTATCCGGCACTTGTCCCGTTAATTCGCTTATCCCTTCCAGCAGCGCCATCAAGCCGGCGACGACCCCCAGGCTAATTAAGACCTGCTTCCGGCTAAGCGGCTTAAGGGCCAGGTATTCCCGAATGGAGGCACGGCGCCGCGCCTTGATAAAGACGATTGTCATCGCCACGCCGACGGCCCCGGAGACAATAATTGACCGCGACATTATGGATCCATCGGTGATGAGGTTGGTGATTAGTGTCAGGATATCAAGGTCGGGGTTGGCGAGGAACTCCCTAGCGGCCAGGGTAAGAAGCACCCACGCCTGAGCGATGGTGTCAATCAACAAGATAGCCAGGCCGAGGCCGGTGGTTTGCCACGGCCCCCACACCGGCAGGTACGGTTTGCCGCTCTCCGCCGGTGGCGGTGTGGGCATGCTTTGAATATCTGAAGTGACTTCTTCTGTCATTGTTGTCCTTGTCTGGTGCCGCAGGCTTGCTGACAGTCGCCATCAGCCTGCTAATGAAAAGGTATCATATTGCCGGGGGGAGGTAAACCATGATTCTAAGTAGTTCCTTTCCGGTGGCGCGACCTGAGCGCTTATTCGGGGCGGCGTTTCCCTAATGGGGTGCTGGCCGTCACTATCACTAGCGCGGAAGGGGCCGCTAAGTTTTCGTAAAATAGCAAATAATTTGCCAAATGGCAAATTAAGGGGGTGTGTTGGCTGGCTTTAGAGGGGGGTGACTACGTTAACGATGGTGGGTGTAGTGTGAGGGAGTATAGCGGGTGTCGGTACGTTGGGATTAGTCCTGCGGTAAGGTTTTTATGAAATTACCTAGCAGGTTGACGTTAGCCATCTCGTATTTCCATGACTCTTCGTCGTGCTGCAGGAAAAACGGATAGGAGGTGACGACGATGACCATATCGAATTCGTCCAGCAGGGCGATCAGCTGCCCGCCGTGCCCCCAGGCCAGGTTGAAGTCATGCCCGCCCGAGCTGGCGGACCACCACTGATAGCCGTAACCGATGTCTTTGATGACCAGGCCCCAGTTGGCGGGGAAGCCGCCGCTGGCATTGATATTCTCCGAGTATCTCCCCAGCGATTCCCTGACCCAGTCGGCGGGGATGACCTGGTTTCCCTTGTATTTACCTTCATCGAGATACAGCAGGCCGAACTTAGCGGCATCGCGGGGTGTCAGGTGGAGGTTCGCGCAGCCGTTGTTGTTGCCCTCGGCATCGGTGCCCCACTCCCCTGCCTCAATCCGCAGCGGCACGAACAGGTTTGCCTCGGCGTAAGATTTAAGGCTCTGGCCCGTAGTCCGGGCGAGGATAATCCCCAGCCAGTTGGAAGTCAGGTTACTGTACTGGAACTTGGTACCGGGATCGGCAGTGAGGGGGAACTCCTCGATAAGGGGTGGGTAGTAACCCGACAGGAGCCCCTCCCAGAGCACCGGGTCAGTCTCCTCCCAGGGATATCCGGCGCGCATTCGGAGCATCTGCCGGATGGTGATTTCTTCTTTACGCGGGTCGGTTATCTGGCCGGCGATCTCAGGGAAGAATTCCAGCATCTTCTGGTCCAGGCTGGCGAGGTAGCCTTGGTCCAGCGCGAGTCCCACCAGTGCCGAGGTAAAGCTCTTTGTCACCGATGCTAGGCGGTCTTTCTGGTCCACCGCACCGTCGTTAAAGTACTTTTCGGCAATCAGATAGCCGTCCTTGATGACCAGCAGGCTGTAGATGGTCTCCAGCTCCGCCGCATTATAATACAGTTCGGCAACCAGCAACGGATCCAGTCCCTGCTCGGCAGGCATCGATATCTCCCAGTCATCACTGGGCAGGGGGGTGTAATCGACTGCGGAAAGCTCCGCGGCGCTGGGGCCGTGGGGGATACAGCTGGGCAGCATCGCCAGCACCAGTATTACACTGGCGAACAGGAATAGAAAATGACGGTGCCCGCTACGTTTCAGCATTATCCAACCTTAATTATTATTCTTATCAACATTCTATCATACACGACGAACAGCGTGATATTCGTGCTACCGGGTGGGGTTTTGTAATAGACACCGGCCTGAATAGGTGCAGAGGTTTTGTAATGGTCATTGGCTTGGCTAGGATCAAAGGTTTTATGCTAGCCAGCACGCTTGCCTGGGTTCAGAAGTTTTGGGGGACAGTAATGACAATTTTACCCCGGGCTTGCCCTGCCCCGAAATAGCGGAGCGCCGCGGCAGCCTCGCATAAGGGGTAGCGTTGGTCGATTGCCGGCCTTACCTTACCAGCGGCGCAAAGCTCGGTCATCGCATCCAGGCCACGGTTCGCCTGGTGCAGCAGGAGGCTCATCTTCTTGCCCGTGGTCAGTGAAATCAGCGGCCCCAGAAAGATAATTTGGGAGACCAGCGTTGTGGCCCCGCCGACAATGATGTAATTACCCTGGGGGCTGAGGGCACGCTGGTAATCACGAACCGGATGGTATCCTGCGAAGTCGATAATCCAGTCGTAACGCTGGCCCTTCCGGGTGAAGTCTTCCTGGGTGTAGTCAATGACCTGGTCGGCGCCGAGGGCGTGCATGGTGTCCAGTTTACGCGTGCTGTCGACGCCGGTAACCTCGGCCCCGAATGACTTGGCGATCTGTATCGCAAACGTGCCGGCACCACCCCCCGCCCCATTAATCAGGACCCTTTGTCCGGGCAAAACCTGCCCTTTCTCACGAATCCCCTGCCAGGCGAGAAGCCCGGCCTGGGGTATAGCAGCGGCCTCCTCGAAGGTCATCCCGGCCGGTTTCAGCGTCAGGGCGTCTTCACGGGCCGACACGTATTCGGCGAAGCCGCCCCAGCGCCCCGACAGGTCTCCGAATACCGCGTCCCCCGGTTGGAACCGCCTTACACTGCGGCCGACCGCCTCGACCTGCCCCGCGATGTCGGAACCGAGTATCCGGTACTTCGGTTTCCTGATCCCGGAGATGAAACGGTTCGCCAGCGGGGTGCCCGTCAGCAAGCCCCAGTCCCAGTCATTTATGGATACCGTGCGGATCCTGACCAGTACCTCGTTATCTCGGGGTACCGGTTGGGGTACTTCTTCGAGGTGAAGAACCTCCGGCGGTCCGTATTCGTTGTATACAATCGCTTTCATAATTCCCCGGCTGTTTAAGCCTTGCTGTTAGCTGTTTTGGTGGTCTCTGGTGTTCTTTCAGTAAGGACTCATCTTGTGCGACTAGGCTTTCTCTAGTAATAACACGGTAATTATATCGCAAATCCGTGTTACCGCGCTCGCTAACTCGATTGCTCACCGAAATCGCCTCGCTCTTAACATAAGACCGGTAAAAGTGTTAAGACGTCGTAAGAGATTAACCGGTAATACGTATTGACTCGGCTGGGACTTGTGTTTAGTATCCTCTAGTTAATCGGAATATCCTTGAGAGAGGGGAGTAACGACATGACTCAAGCATATTGTATGAAGTGCAAAGGATGGTTGAGATCAGTAACCCCGAAGAAGTAGTCTTCAATAAGCCCGGCGTGTTGGTTGATGAGGAATACAACTGGCGTGCTAGGCGGTTTCCTCGACCTGGCTTTCGTGCATGCTGTGGGCCAGGCCGCACTGGATGGCGTACATCCCGGCCTCGAAACGGTTATGGACGCGCAGCTTATGCATGATACTGCGCAGGTGAACCTTAACCGTGTTCTCGGTGATGACCAAGCCGCTGGCGATTTCCTTGTTGGTCGCGCCCTTGGATAACATCGTCAGTACCGTCTTTTCCTGGCAGGTCAGCGAATCAGCGAGCTCCGGATTGATCTTGACGTGCATGTGATCGTGGATGAACTTGAAAACATCGGTGATAAAGCGCGCCAGTGACTCATCGACGATAACCTTGCCCTCAGCGATAAGAGTAATCACCTTGAGCAGGCTCTTGTATTTGATCCCCTTCGAGACATAGGCAATCGCCCCGGCATTCATGGCGTAGAAGAAATCGGCATTATTCTTGGGTTGGGTGAGGACAATGATGCGGACATCAGGCATAACCTTGCGCATGCAGGATATTACCCGCACGCTTTTGTAGGATTCGGATTCCATCAGAACCACGTCCGGCTGATGCCGCTTGACCGCCTTAATTACTTCGGCCGTGGCATCCGAGGTCAGCACCAGGCTGATATCGGGTTCGTTCTCCAGCATCTTGGCCAGTCCTTCGCGGAAAACCTCATAATTGTCGATTAGCAGTAACTTCATATCTTGTCCGCACCCCCTGAATATTGGTTGCCGGTAGTAACGGTAAAATATTTATTTTAGTAGTAATTAGATTTGATGCCTTAGATTAACTTGATAATTGCTCACTGTCAACCGGGTAACTATTATGTATTACTTTTTAGGTTCCGGGCGATACTCAAAAAACTATGCCTTATCGTTATTGTTCGGGCAGGGGGCCTCATGGTACAAAAAAATAGTTGTTTGTCGCACCTAATTTTAGAGTAGTTGGACTAGATAATCAAGACCCGATAAGCGAATAAGTTACGGCTTTTAACGAAAGTCGATGGTTGGCTTGTACGTTAAATAGGGTAACTCTAAATCCGTGAAAAATGCCAGTCCATAGTGCATATTTCTTAGCGGATGCTATTTATGACCACAAAGTATCAAGGAGAGCTGGGGTAAAGCCATGATGGAAGAAGAAAGAGGCAATCCCAACAAGAGCAAAGCCCGCGAAATCGCGCGACGTATCCTCGGCCATGAGAATGCCGTTCTGGGTCTTATTCTGATCGTATTGATATCTATTTTTGCGGTTCTGACAAAGGGGGGAAATCTTACTCAAAGAAATATGCTGGGTGTTTTAGTACAGAGTTCGGTTAGAGGAATAGCCGCCATGGGTCAGACATTTGTTATCTTAACCGGCGGTATTGACCTTTCACAGGGTAGCATAGCGCTTCTAACTATGGCTATGGCGGGAGAGTATATGCAGGGTAGAGTCGGTATTCAGGCGACAGCTGCGGGTATCGCGATTATGCTATTCGTTTCCATGGCTATCGGGTCAACCAGCGGTTTAGCAGTATCTCGTATCAAAATGCCGGCACTTATAGTAACCTTTGCTGTGTGGATAGCCCTTAAAGGGGCTGCCCTCCGCGTTAGTGGTGGCTATGTAATTACTAATTTACCGGAGCAAATAGCTTTCCTCGGCCAAGAGCGTATCGCCGGATTCCCAGTACTAGGTATCGCTTTCATATCGATAGCGGCCATCAGCTATTTTATTCTTCATCATACCACCTTTGGGCGCTCAGTATATGCAACTGGCGGCAATCCCGGTAGTGCCTGGCTGTCGGGGGTAAATGTGACACAAATACAAGTTTGGGTCTTTGCTATTTCCGGCCTCCTTGCCGGAGTAGCCGCTTGGGCAACAATGTCGCGTATCGCATGTTTTACCATGGCTGCCGTGGAGGGTCTTGAGATTGATTCCATAGCGGTAACGGTTGTCGGAGGCATCAGTCTAATGGGCGGCCGGGGAAGCGTTATCGGGGTGGTAATCGGAACTTTTATATTCGGCGTTATCAGCAACGGTATGAACATAATGGCAGTGGCTCCAGCTTTTCAGACTATCACCAAGGGACTGATAATATATGCTGCTGTAGCCATAGATTACCTGCGCAGACAACGTTAAATATGAGGGAGGGGGGTGTTGCCTACTGAAAAGGTAAAAGGATGTTTTTTAATACTAGAGCGAGAGACTTTGAGAAAGGAGGATAAAGAAAGATGAGAAGATTTGTTATACCGTTGATGGCGATAGCGTTAGTAGTTGGCCTGGTTCTTAGCGGGTGTGCCGAGCCGGCACCAACCGAGCCGACCACACCGACCACTCCAACGACGCCAACGACGCCAACCACACCAACAGAACCGACAACGCCCACCGAGCCGACCACATCGGTCACACCCGTGGTACCGTCGGGGGATAATCCAATAGGATGGCCACAGGTAGTAATCTACCCACCGGATAACCCTCTGGAGGGCCTGGGGCTAAAGCCTGACGGCACGCCCTACGAGATTCACCACCTCTGCTTCAGTGCTACGCATCCTTGTTGTGTATGGGGCAATGAATGGTTTAAAGAATTAGGTAGAAGGTCGGGCGCTAATACCGTGGACAACTCTATACCGTATGACCCCGCGGGGCAGTTGGCAGTTGTTGAAGACCTATACAACATGCAAATAGACGCCTTAATTCTCTGGTCGATAGAAGAAGCCATGATGCTTCCCATACTTGAGCAGTATCAAGCCGCGGGTATAGATGTCTATCAAGAGGACCACGAGATTTTGAGCCCGGTTATTATCGGTTGTGCGCGTCACAGTGGACTGGGCATGGGGAGAGACGGTGGTTTCTTTGCCATGGAAACCGCAAGAGAGCAGAATAAGCAGTTCAAGGCTCTGATAATCAACGGTTACTTAGGGGCGACACCGGGTATCGTACGTCCCCTGGGATTCAAGACAATCGCCTACGACAACCCTCAATACCTTACGATAGTCCAAGAAAGTGTTGAGTGTATGTGGCAGGATGCGCCGGCGCAGGATGCTACCATGGATATAATGCCTGCCCATCCTGAAATCAACTGTATCTTTGAGCCAGGCGGGATGCTGGGAGGGGTTATTGAAGGTTTGAGGTCCCTGGGCCTGCTTTATCCTGTGGGTGACCCCAACCACATCTTTGTCATCGGCCTCAACGATGACGGCCGCGCCCCAGACTATATTGAACAGGGCTGGATTGACGGTGCCATCGAACACTCAACCTATAAATCGGTGAGCGAATCCTTTAAGATGGTTTTGTACCACACTTGTATGGGGGAGTCTCTGCCAGTACGCGATCAAGTCATGGAATCTGTGATTTACACTCCAGATGATATAGGCACAGACATGTGGAATCTCTCCTGGGACATTCTGGCACGCGATGGCGTACCGATGGATCAGATCCCGCTCGTTGACTGGGGTTATCTTCCTATTCCTGGAACATAAGCTACCAAGCTAATAATGCCCATCGAGGCTGTTTAGGGTAGCTACAGTTGGTGCTGAGAGCTTGCCGAAAAGGAATTGCCTTCCACGTAAGCAAGCTCTCAATATCTTGAAGCGTATCCTGAAGACGAAGTGATATTGTTTGGTCTACATTGTTGAGAAAAAAAGGATGGGAACTGGTTGGAGAAAGGGAAGATAAGGGAAGAATACCTTGGTTTATCGCGTGAGGAGCTTTTGGACAAGGCGTATGAGCTGGGGTTTAACTTCGAGAAGTATAGCTTCAGTTGCTCACAGTCCGTGGTCGCGGCTCTCCACCGGCTGTTGGAGATTGACGACGTGGTAGTGAAGGTGTCGATGCCGCTGTCCGGCGGTACTGCCGAGCAGTTTATGGGCACTTGCGGGTCGCTCTCCGGTGGTCTGGTGGTGCTGGCCTATTTCTTCGGGCGCCCGGTGGATAAGATGTCAGCCACGGAGCGTAACATCGGGGTGTCCAAACCCCTGTTCGCTTCACTCCGAATTACGAAATTACTGGTAGATAAGTATGTCGAGCAGTACGGCACTATCCTCTGTCCCCATATCCAGCGCAAGCTGTTCGGGCGTACCTGGTGGCTGCGGGATACCGCAGAGTTGCAGAAATTCGAGGCCCTGGGCGGTCACAGCGCCCCGGATAAGTGCGCTCACGTTGCCGGTACCGGGGCCCGCTGGACACTGGAAGTCCTGTTCGATAAGGGCGTGCTGGATATCCCAGCGGCGTCATAGCCGGTTGGATGGTGATACGAAATATGATTTCCCAGCATACTCCGGAAAATGATGAGGAGGCAAGTCAATGGGCAGGTTAGATAATAAGGTGGCGGTGATTACCGGGGCCGGCTCCGGAATGGGGCGGGTCGAGGCCATCCTTTTCGCTCAGGAAGGGGCCAGGGTCGCCGTCGTTGATCTCCTCCCCGACAAGAGTGAGGAAACGGTAAAAATGGTCCGGGATAAAGGTGGCGACGCTATCTTCGTCAAGACCGACATGTCCCGTTCCGTCGACGTGAAAAGCATGGTTGCGGCCGTGGTTCAGGAGTACGGTAAGCTGGATATCCTGGTGAACGGGGCGGCTATCGCGCCCAACGAGGGTTCCACGGTGGAGCTAACGGAAGAGACTTTCGATAAAACCATCGCCATCAACCTGAAGGGTGTTTGGTTGGGAATGAAGTATGCCATCCCCGAAATGATTAAGTCCGGCGGCGGCGCCATCGTTAATTTTGCCTCCATATCCGGTGTCCGGGCCCTACCGACGATACCTTCCTACTGTGCCTCCAAGGGTGGGGTGGTTTCGCTGTCGATGGTGGCGGCGTTGGAGAATGCGGCCCATAATATCCGGGTGAACTGTGTTGCCCCCGGCCCGATTTCGACCCGGATGGTGCTGGATCAGTGGCCCGATGAGCAGATTCAACATTTCTCGAATGTTACTGCTCTCGGCCGGCTGGGTAAACCCGAAGAAATTGCGCGCGTCGTCATGTTCCTGGTGTCTGACGATTCCTACTGGATTACCGGTCAGACAATCGTCGCTGACGGCGGTCTTACGGTGCGCATTCCGTAGACAAAAACTAGAAGGGATTAATCATGAGTGTTGAATCACTGGAAGCCAGAATTCAGAGACTGGAAGATATTGAGGCCATCCGGCAGTTAAAAGGTAAATTCGCCTACTACGCCGATATTAAAGACCTCGATGGATTCATGAGCCTGGTGGCCGACGATGCCATATGGGCATTTGGTGCCTGGGGAAATTATGAGGGTAAGGATGCCATCCGGGAGTTCTCCAAGGATGTAACGCTGGTTACTTACTCCTTTATGTTGCATCATTTCTATAATCTTTACCTGGAGGTCAATGGCGATACCGCCAGCGGCCGGTGGTATTTCCTGGTGCCCTCGACTAACAGCACGACACAAAATGCCGAATGGCTGGCGGGCATTTATGACGAAGAGTATGTCAGGGTAAATGGCGCGTGGAAGTTCAAGAAAGTGACTACCGATTTTAAGGTGGTCGCCCCTTATGAACTGGGCTGGGCCAAACATCCCGTGCAAACTAGGTAGCCTAACGGACAGTTCTTCAGGGTCCGTATCAGGAATGAGAAGAGCCCCCGATTTCGCGGCGGGCTCTTCATCGTTTCAGGGGCGGCGGTTATTCATGTATAATGGTTGCATGTGCGCTTGAGATGCGCTATAATTAGTATTAAGATTTATTACTGATAATAGAAAAAAGAAGAAAAAGAGGAGGCATACTGGATGATAAAATCACTGAAAGGTACCCGGACCGAGAAGAATCTGCTGACGGCCTTCGCCGGGGAATCGCAGGCGCGGAACCGCTACACCTTCTTCGCCAGCGTCGCCCGCAAGGAGGGCTACGAGCAGATTGCCAGCGTTTTTACCGAGACCGCCGGTAACGAGAAAGAACACGCCGAGGTCTTCTTCAAATACCTGGAGGGCGGCGACGTGGAAATAGTGGCCGCCTACCCGGCGGGGATCATCGGTGATACCCATGCTAACCTGTTGGCCGCCGCCGCCGGTGAGAAGATGGAATGGAGCGAGATATACTCCGACATGGAAAAGATAGCCCGGGATGAGGGCTTTGAGGAGATTGCCACTTCCTTCAAGGAAATCTCCGAGGTGGAGGAGTTTCATGAGAAGCGCTACCGCAAGCTGGCGGCTAACGTGGCGGCCGGCACGGTGTTCCAGCGGCCGGCGGTCGTCAAGTGGCACTGCACCAACTGCGGCTACGTCCACGAAGGCACTGAGGCCCCGGTAGTCTGCCCGGCCTGCAAGCACCCTCAGGCGTACTACGAGCTGCTGTCGGAAAACTACTGATATTCGCCCGAGAGGGGCTGTGAAACCGAGTTTTTGAGTGGGGGCTCACCGTCGGTGGTGGGCCCCTTGAGGATTTAGGTAAAGTGCCTGATACTAACGCGCTCAAGAGGGGTAATGCCTTTCGGGTAAACCTCTGGATTACCTTTGTCGGCTTCCTCGATACCCATCTTCTCATCCCGATAATGGCCCTCTACGCCGCGGGGCTTGGGGCACGGGTGGGGTTGGTGGGGCTGATTGTTGGTCTCTACTCTATCGCCAATGTTCTGGCGAACATCATTTTCGGCCGGGTTATCGACCGGTTGGGGCCCCGGCGTCCCCTCATGCTGGGGCTTATCGGGGATGCTGCGGCCATGTTCCTGTACTCGCTCTGCCGGCTGCCTGTTCACCTGATACTGGTGCGTATCTTTCACGGCATCACCGGCGGGGTTATCGGCCCCGCCACGATGACGATTACCGCCGCCGGTACCGCCGACCACCGTGGAGGGCGGGTGATGGCCTGCTACGGCATGGCCCTGGCGGCGGCAACGCTGGTGGGTTACCTTGTCAGCGCCACCCTGTCCTCACGGCTGGGCTATAACTTCGTCTTTTATTTCGGCGCCCTGATGCTGGTATCGGGGGTTATTGCCATGCGGTGGTTGCCACGGCGGCCCGCCGTATCCCCGGCTCCGGCGCAATCCTTCCGGGTGGAGGTGGCCCAGGGGATGGCGCTGCTGAAGCGAAAGGGCCTTCGTGGCGCTTACGGTGCGGTGTTTGCCCAGTACTTCGCCTTCGGCGGGCTGGTTACCCTGCTGCCCCTCTATCTGTATGGCCTGGGGATGACGTCTTTTCATGTCGGGATGATGATGGGCGCTTTCGCCATCGTCTTTATCGCCCTCCAGGCGCCGTCCGGGATGCTCTCCGACAGACGGGGACGAAAACTGCCGGCGGCGGTCGGTCTGGGTCTTAGTATCGTCGCGCTGGCCCTGCTGCCGACCCGGCAGGCCTTCCCCGCCCTGATTGCGGTAATGGCGCTTTACGGGGCGTCCTATGCCCTTATCTTCCCCTCGATAACGGCGATGGTTGCCGATGCCACGTCGGTGGGGGAGCGGGGGCGGGCCACCGGCATATTTCACGCCCTGCTCACGGTAGGGGTGGCGGTGGGGGCCCCGTTGATGGGCCGGGTGGCGGAAGCCGTCGGGGTTGGTTGGGGGCTGGCATTGTGCGCTAGCGCCCTGGTGGTGGCCCTGCCCCTGGTGCTGGCCTCGCCGCCGCCCCGGTCGGTGCCGGGTTCAGTGGGAGACTGAAGATGATCTTCCGCTAATCTTAGCTTTGTGCCGCCAGGAATTTTGCCTTGTTGACCTGGTGGCGGGCGACATAACCCTTGATTATCTCACGTATCGGCAGATCGTAGGGGCAGCGCTGCTCACATTCGCCGCATTCGGTGCAGCGGGCCGCTTTCTCCATAGCTACGGCTGCGAACTCCACGAATATCCGCTCGGCAGGTAACCGGTTGCAGAGGCTGGGGTAGTCCATCACGAAGGATATCGGTATCTCCTCGGGGCACGGCTGGCAGTAGTCACAGCGGCGGCAGAAGGCCTGGCCCATTTCCTGTCTCAGCCGGGCGACTTCGTCGGTGTCAGCGGCGGTGAAGCTCGCCGACTGCTCCGTTATCCGGACAATTTCATCAATCTCCCCGGGCTGCTCGATGCCGACGACGATGCAGATATCGGGGAACTGTAATAGATAGCGGAAAGCGAGGCTGACGTCATCGAGGCGGCCACCTTCCAGCGGTTTCATGGCGATAAAACCGGCGTCGTGTTCCGCGGCCAGCGGCAGCAGCTTGTCGGCGGATTCATGGGTGACGAAGTTAAAGGGGAACATTATCGTCTCGAAATGGCCGCAGGCGACCAGCTTCCGGGCCATGTCGAGCGAGTGTGAGGTCACTCCGATGTGCCGGATGAAGCCGCGTCGTTGGGCGTCGGTGGCTACCGCCAGCGGGCCGTTCGCCGCCAGAACGGCGGCCAGCATATCGTCGTTGCTGATGTTATGGAACTGGTAGAGGTCGATATAATCGGTCCCCAGTCGCTTCAGGCTGAGGGCGAGGTGCTCCTCGACCTCCTCACGGTCGCGCGACAGGGTCTTGGTGGCGATTATCAGGTCTTCCCGCCCGAGGTTGGCGATGGCCTTGCCGATGCGTTCCTCGCTGTTGGTATAGGCGTTGGCGGTGTCGATGAAGTTTATCCCCAGTGACAGGCAGCGTTGCACTACCGCGACCGCCTCGGCTTCGGATACCCGTTGAATGGGGATACCGCCGAAGGCGACCCGGGAAACCATGAGGTCGGTTCTGCCCAATCTTAACTTGTCCATGATACCTCCCGTTGACTTAGTAATCCCTCCGGGTAAGGCGGCAACACGGGCGGCTTCGAGAGGGGACTAATCCTCCTCGTAGCTGCGGCGGTCGCGCCGGCCCACCGCGTAGCCTACGGACCCGGCGACAACGCAGCCCACGCACCACCAGATAATCGCCCACACCGACAGGGTATGCCCGAGGATGGTGACCGTCCAGCCCGGCGAGGCGACGGAGAATATCCGTACCTCCGACCAGTCGCTCTTGTTACCGGCGCCGTCGGTGGCGCGCACCCGCCAGTAATAGGGATCATCCTCGCCGCGCGCCGCCAGCTCATTCGCTTCGCTGACGGTGTACTCGGAAGAGGTGAGGTCGTCCTGGACGAGCACCAGCGAGGCGGTGGTGAAGTTCTCGGTGGTGGCCACCTGCAGGGTGTAGGTCACCGGGGCGCTGTCGTCACTGGCATCGGCCCAGTCGAAGTGGGGCTGCGCTTCGGCCTCACTGCCGGAGCCTGGCAGGGAGGGTGATGGAGCGTCCGGGGCTTCGCTTTCCATGTAGAAGGGGACTTCGAGGGAGCTGGTGCCGTCGCTAGCAGTGATGGTATGACTGCCGGCTTCGCTCACCGGTATCGAAAAGCTGGCGGTGAAGTTGCCGCTGGCGTTGCTGGTAGTGGTGGCTAACGTCTGCGCCGTCGTTGGGTAGCTGATGGTTATCTGCGAGCTCGGCTTGAAGGCGGTGCCGGAAACGGTAACGTCCATGCCGATATGGCCCGGAGCGGTGGTGCTGGTGACCGGGCTGACGCTAAGGGTAAAGTTCTCCTCCACGGTGAAGTTAATCGTATCCGCCTCGTTGCCCGATTCGTCCTCGACGATGACGAAATAGATACCCTCACTGACGTCGGGCACTTCGAGGTCAATGCTGAAGCTGCCGCTGCTGTCCGTCTCGGTGACGGATTCGAAATCAACGTTGCAGAAAGCGATATCAACATCATCCCGGTTGCCGAATCCGGTGCCGCTGATGGTAACGGTATCGCCGGGTGGGGCCTGGGTGGGGCTGACGGTTGTCTCCGGCTCCACGGTGAAGGTGGCCTCGGCCTCGGAGCCTTCATCACCATAAACGGTGATGGTGTGGTCTTCCGCGGTGCTCTCCGGGACAAGGATAGTCAGGGTGAACTCGCCGTCACCATCGGGCTCTTCATCCCCGTCCTCGATATCGACGTCGTCACCGTCGAACTCGACGCTAAGTTCCTCGTCGGCGGAGAAATAGCTGCCGTTAATCTCGATTTCGGAGCCGACCGTGCCCTCATCGGGGTCGATTTCAATCTCGCCGCCGAGGACAGTCAGCTCGGCCACCGCCACAATCCGGTCGTCGCCTTTATAGGTCACGCAAAGGTAGTAGGTGCCGCCGCCGACCTCGATGTCATCCTCCCCGTCGCCGAGTACCGAGGGTATCGGGAAGCTGATTTCCTCGAACTCGCCGGCGTCATCGACCAGTACCGAGTAGTCCACGATCTCGTAGTCCTCGATGTCGTCGTCGATATCATCCCCCGCATCCGCTTCCTCGTGAGTGAGATAAAACCTGACGTAAACGTAGTGCTCCGGGTCGCTGCCGCTCTCGTCGAAGTCGGTGCCGTCAACGTCAATGTACTCACTGACCTCGCCCTCATCCGGGTCGAGCGATATTTCTTCATCGTAGGCCGCCAGGGCCGGGGCGGCGGGAACGGCGGTGGCCAGCAGGGCGGCCAGTGCGCCGAGTGCCGTAATTCGCAAAAACTTATTCATTGTATCCTACCTCTACCATCGGTAATACTGCCGTTAATTTAATTATACAACTTTAATTCTTAAATTACCCATGCCGGTTAAATAAAGCATAACATAAAAGCATGAAACCTGCGTGAACAGGGGATTATCCGATTGGTTTTGGCAGTCGTGGTCGGGGGTAAAATCATACTTTTGACGTCTTTGACCGGCGGAGACTTTGCGTTATAATATGGCATTATTTATATTTCTGAGGAGGATCGGGATGAAAAGATGGCCTCTGGGTAGAATCATGCTGATTTCACTGCTGGTATCGTGCCTGCTGCTCCCCTTGACTTCGGGCAGCCTGGCCGTACCCGATGCCTCAGACCGGCCGCTGGCGGCAGCCCCGCCGCCGACGGAGTACGAGGTTGAGATTGCCTGTCAGAAGGCGGTCTATATCGATGAGCAGAACCCAGTGACCAATAACAACGGGGCGCTCCAGGGGGATTACCTCCGGGTAGGTACCGGCCCCGAGTTCTGCGGCGATCAGTGGGCCCTGCTTGACATCGGCCCCATCACTGAGACCGACGGTGGGCCACTACCCGACGATGCCGATGTTACCGGGGCGCAGCTCAAGCTCTACAAGGAGTCCGGCACCACCGGCAGCGTCAAGGCCTACGGGATTAACGGGGATTTCAACGAGGGCACGGTAAACTGGAACACCCAGCCTAATCTTTACAACTCGCCGACGGCGACCACCAGCGTCACCTCCGGTGACGGCTGGAAGTACCTCAATATCCCGATTTTCACCCTGAACGATGCTATCAACTACCATCACGGGGTGCGGCTGGCCATCCGTCCCACCTGGACGGACTGCAGCCATTCGCTGGGCTTCTACAGCGATGACCACAGCTACCAGCCGAGACTCGTTATCTCTTACCTGGGAGAGGAACCGGAGCCGACGCCCCCGCCCCCCGAACCTACGGTAGAGGATAATCTCTCCTGTGAGATCGATATTAGCTGGACGCCGACACACCCCGCGCCGGGGGAGATGGTGACGATAACGGCCACGGCGGTCGATAATGTGGCGATGCGCTACGTTGCCATCAATCGCGGCTCGGTGCAGCTGGCGCGGCGCGATGCCACTTCGGGGAAGACCGAAATCAGCGTCTCCTACACCGAGGAAGCGGTGCTGCCGTCGCTGAGCTACCTGGTGGTCGCCGATGACCTTAGCGTCGAGGCCGACCGGGTGCTGGAGGAGGTCACCATCCCCGTGGTTGGTACCGGCACCGCTCCGGAGGTGAGTGTCGCTGCCGAGTGGGAAATCGAGGAGGTAATCCCGGAGCGATACCGCCTGATACGGGAGGACGGCCAGCTGGTGACAATAACGGCCACTGCCACCGACCCGGAGGGTATCGATTACCTTACCGTCTCCGCTAACGGTATCCTGCACGACTTCCCCGCTGATGGTGCCACCAGTTTCAGCGCCACCGTGGACTGGATCAACGACGACCCCGGTGACAGTACCTTTTCCTACTACGCCAGCGCCGTCGATATGGAGGGTAACTACACCAGCACCGAGGCCGAATATTTTGATATCGCCGGGCCCGGCGACCTCCGGCTGATGGCAACGGCGGCCCCCGGTTTCCACAACCCGTCGCGGGATCGCCTGCCCTGGGAGCGGATGGTGCAGACCTTCGGCCACGGCGAGTGCTACTGGGCCCCCGACTGGAAGAGCTGGTACGCCCTCATCTGGTACCACGCCGGCTTCAAGAGCATCGCCGACGGCGGGGAGTGCTTCGGGATGAGCACCATGGCCAGCGAGCTCTACCAGAGCCGGATTATCGCTCATGATATCGAAGATAGTGCCACCAGCGCCTCCCGCATGAGCTACGATAACACCTTCACCAAGGAGTACGTCGAGGCCCGGCAGGGGGGGCAATTGGGGGAGGAGGTCGCCTTTACCCGCTACCACCAGAACTTCGTCGGCACCTCGGAGAAGCTGGGCTGGATTGAGAGGGACCTCGCGGCCGATGTTCCCGGTGTTATCAGCGTGCGTGAGGGTGACGGCGGTCACGCCATCGTTCCCTGGATGTCGCGGCATATGGACGACGGCACCGTCCGCGTCTATGTTTACGATTGTAACCGGGAGGGCGGTATCGTTGCCCACCGGGACAATGGCCCGGACGACCCCGACTTCGATTTACATGACTTCGAGCATTACCCCTATCTCGAGTTTAATGGCAGTAGCTGGAGCTACCTCTGGCCGGACGGTGCAACCTGGAACGACAAGCTGGCTTACTTCACCTATCAGGATGCCTGCGGAGACATGGACCAAAATAACAGCCTGGGGGAGGCCAGGTTTGCCCCCAGCGTCACCGATCACGATATCCCCAGCGTGCTGCAGTACCTCTTCTGCCCCATCGGGGGCGACGTTGATGTCGTCATCGAGGATGAGGACGGCAACATGACCGGCATCTACCAGGGGAGTGTTGTCGAGGATATCCCCGACTCAATCGCCATCTTCCCGATGACGGGGCCGTTTACCAACCACGAATTATACGGTCTGCCTATCGACCAGACGTTTAAGATACACGTCTCCGGCAACAGCGATGACGAGTACGTTCTGGGGCTTCTGGGTGGCGGCTCGCTGCTGGCCATCGAGCAGAAGGATTTGTCGGCGGGGTCGGAGGATGTCATCACCATCGAGCCATTGGCGGACGCGGTGGGCCACAAGATGCGGGTCAAGCCGGGTCAGGGCGACAGCAGCTTTAACCTCATCCTGGCTCACATGTTCGATGGCTACGTCGCCGCCACTGACAGTGATTTCATCGGCCGCGAGTACGTCATTGAGGAAATCGCGGCCACCGAGGACAGTGATTTCTCGGTCTATGTAGAGGAGGGCGGTGATTCCCTGGTGGTCGAGAACCACAGCGACGAAGACCTGGAATTCGGCGTTTCCATGCGCAGCACCGAGTCCCTCGACGAGGTGGAGGACGTTGATAATATGCCCTATATTCCCGCCTCCACCGACGACGACATCACCCTGGGTGGGGGGCAGACGCTAACGATTACCCCCGATGATTGGCGAACCACCGAAGAGCACGGCCCGTTGCATACCCTGAGCGATGGTCAGGAGACCGGACCGGGCGGTAGTGATGGCGGCGGTTTCCCGGTCATCCCGGTCGTTATCGCCGCGGCGGCGACGGCGGCGGTGCTGGGTATCCTGGCCAAGAAGGGAATAATCGGTAAGTCCGCCCGAGCTAAACCCTCGGACGAGGGATGAGGCGATATACTTGATATATTAAATGTAAAGCGGATACCGGCCTATTTTCCGGCATCAAGGGGTGCTGTCGGACGGTGGTTTGAGATTAGCCTGTCAGAGGGGCTGTTGACAAGTCGTGATTTATTAGCTAGACTTCACCCCTAACAGGATTCGTTTGCCGGGTGGAACCCCGCCGGGAGGTGGCTCATGAAAATCAGACTGGCAATAGCGCTCACACTGCTGATTACCCTCCTCGCCATACCGCTCAATGGCTGCGTAAACCCGCCGCCCCCGGCCAATGTGGCCCCCACCGCTGCCTTTACCTTTGCGCCCGCCGCCCCCGTTGTCGGGCAGACCGTCGCCTTCAGCGACGCCTCGACGGATGGTGATGGCACTTTGGTATCCTGGGGTTGGGACTTTGGGGACGGAGACGGTTCAAGCACGCAGAACCCCACTCATGCCTTTGCCAGCCAGGGTAGCTACACTGTTTCCCTGACCGTTACCGATGACGCGGGGGACACCGACGTCGAGTTTCGGCTTATTAATGTCTCCGCGCCAGCTCCGGTGGTTACCATTGATAAGGATGAGGCTCTGCGGATACTGGTCAGCGAGATCATCAAACCGGCGACTTCTAACGCCCGGGTCTCGGCAACGATGCCCTCCGAGCCGCTTCAGGCGGGTGACGTGGTACGCTCGGAGGCGGGCGCAACCTACCCCATCACCGGCCTCACCTGGTTCATCTTCATCGACGATGCCCCGGAGGCATTCTTTGCCCACGCCACGCGCTACGTTTTCCTCGATGCCACCGATGGCGATTATGAGATTGAGCCGGAATCCTGGCCGCCGGAGATTAACAACGCTTCGCTATGGGATACGGACGGTCATAACCGGGGAGACCTGATTGCGCTCTACTCGGTAATCGACAGCCCGGTGACGACGGTCGGGATTGCCAGTGACGCCCCCACCGGCGACTACGGGGATGCCCCCGACGGTAGCGATGCTTACTACGGTATCGGCGGCCACTTTCCCACTATTTATGGTACTGCCAACAGCCAGTTTAACCGCCCCGGCGGGCATACCCTCAACACTGGTGAGGAGACCATCGGTTACTACGTTAGCGACGAGACGGACGCCACCGACCCCGCCGACCCCGACGGCATGCCCAATTTGGTGGATGCCGACCGTGACGAGCGGGTCTTCGTTATCCTGGAGGGCACTCAGGCCAAGCTGGCCTTTACCTTTAGCGTAAGCTCCCGCGCCCCCGACGTTACCCGCTACGCCAACGCCCTGGTTGATTTCAACTTCAGCGGCCACTGGCAGGAAGAGTCCCTCGGCCCGGAATGGGTAGTCGTTAACCTGGCGGTCAACGTCAGCCCGGGTGATTCGGAGACGGTCATTACGCCCTGGTTTGCCTGGGGCAGCCAGGCGGTTCCGCCGTCGCCGGTCTGGATGCGGCTGGCCCTCACCCTTGAGGAAATCAGCCAGAGCCTGTTCGCCGCCGTCGGCGGCTGGGACGGCAGCGGTCAGTTCCAGTACGGGGAGATTGAGGACTACCTTGTCTTCCTGACCGACCGGCCGCCGTATCCGGCCCTGGCTGCTTACTGGCCGCCACCACCGCCGCCCCCACCACCACCGCCGCCCCCCCCACCGGGCGGAGGTGGTCAGCCGCCCGGCCCCACCAAGGGACCCTGTGGCTACGATGTCCAGTATTACGTGATTACCATCAGCGGTGGTGATAATCGTAATGACCTCTCCCACGGCCTGTCGCCGGTGCAGAATTCGGTTGACACCATAGCCGGTCTGGCCGTCGATCAGGGCTACAGCTCGGTGGCGAACCTGGGGCCCGGTAAGGGGGGTGGGAACTCCTTGGGTAACATCGCCAATGCCTTCGACAACCTGGCGGCTAAGGTCAAGTGCGGCGATTACGTCTTAATTTATATCTGCGGGCACGGCTACGATTCGGCCAAGACGCCCGGCGGCGGTATCGCCCTCAAGAACGGCAGCGGGCAGACCCAGGAGGTGCTGGAGCCGACCGATGGGAATGGCGACGGCAAGAGCCTGGCCGACTTCCTGGCTAAGATTCCCGCCTGCCCCGATGAGGACTGCGATATGTCCGGGGCCTGCTGCCACGTTTCGGTGGTGATTGAATCTTGCTTTGCCGGTAGCTTCAGTGTTGACGGGGTAACCGGCGAGGGCCGGGCCGTTACCGGCTCGTCAACCGATACCGAGGCCTGGGCCACCGCCGACGGCGGGGTCTACACCGAGGGCTTCGATGCCGACGCGCGCGATCCCGATGCCGACCTCTCTGACCCGCCCGACGGTACGGTGGACACGATGGAGGCCAATGCCTCCGCTCAGGAGAAGGTGGCCGAGCACAACCGGCGTGCCGGCAAGGCCCAGGAGCCTTGGGAGGATAACCAGTGGTGCGAGTGCAAGTGTCCCTGCCAGCCCGGCATCGACGTTGATAAGTGGGTCTGGGTTGAAGGCGCCGACGGCTGGCTGGACGAAGCCCCGGCCGAGGTAGGGAACACGGTTCGTTTCCGGTTGGAGATTGAGAACGACGGCGTGTGCCGCGACATCATCGATGTCATGGCCCTTGATTTGCTGCCCGGCTGTCTCGACTATGCCGGGGATGCCGACATTTACCTGAACGACGAGCGTTATGGTTCCGGGTCCCCCGACCGGATACGCGGCAGCGGGGGCGGCACCGAGCTTACCTGGGATTTGAGTGATATCGGCGCCCTGTCGCCGGGCGATGTCCTGGCTATCGAGTATGACGCCGTGGCCGAGGAGCCGGGGATTAACCTCAACACCTTCTACGCCGAGGCCCATTGCTCCTACGAGTACGATAACATGGTCAGCGACCAGGATAGCGCCGCCGTGCTGGTGGAACCGGCGGAGACGGAATTACCGCTGCCCACGGAGACGCTCTACGGTTATCTGTCGGCCCATGCCGAAAGCACGTATGACCCGCCGTACTGCGAGAGCTTCTTCGATGTTTACTTCGAGGTTGAGGACCTCACCGGAGGCGATTATCCCGTCACCCGGGTCATGCTCTATATTAATGGCGTTGTCTGGCACGATACCGGGACTATCTCCACGACTTATTACGGCAACTCGGTGGGTGGAGGCGCGGAGTGTGGTGAGACCATTGAAATGAGGCTGGTGGGGATGAACGATATCGGGCAGACGGTAACCGTCGAGAAGGCGATAACGACGCCCGTTCCCTGACAAAACAAGCGCCCTCGGAAAACCGGAATCCGTGACCGGTGTTCTGGCCCCGGTTCTCCACCCGCGGCTTGTCGTTTGGGGACTATCTGGTTAACGGATTCGTCCGTAGAGAATAGTCTCCGGGAATGCGGCTGGGCAGGACTAGGGCTAGGTGGTGATTGACAACCAATCTCGATGGCGATAGACTCAAGACAATATCCCAATGAAAACAAGGAGTCACGTCAATGAAGAGATTGACCTTGATAGTCACCATCGTTGCCGTCGCCCTGCTATCATCGGTAGTGCTCAGCGGCTGTTTCGTGTTCCCCTCCACGCCAGCGGAGCCGGAGCCATCACCATCGCCGTCTCCGGAGCCGGAACCGGAGCCGACCCCGATTCCCGAACCTGAGCCCGAGCCGGAACCTGAGCCCGAACCCACTCCGGAGCCGGATGAACCGTCGCTAATCGAGGACATGACCTGGGTGCTGGAATCCTACGGCGACCGGGGCAGCCTCAAGCCGGTGGTCGGGGGTGTCGAGATTACCGCCGAATTCAAGAGCGACGACAGCACCGTCGTCGGTTCTGGGGGCTGTAACGGTTACTTCGCCGTTTATGAGATCACCGGCGACGAACTCGCGGTGATGAGCATGGGCTGGACCGAGATTGGGTGCGCTACGCCCATCATGGAACAGGAGCAGGAATACTTCGAATTGCTGGCCACCGCCGAGTCGTTCCTCCTGCACAATCAAAAGCTGATTATCTCCTCGGCGGACAACAAGGAGATGGTCTTCATCGAAGAGTCCGCCGTGGTTGAGGTGCCCGACATCGAGGACATGACCTGGCAGCTTGAGGCCTACGGCGACCGGGGTAGCCTGGATGCCGTAGTGCCCGGCAGCAAGGTTACCGCTGAGCTTGATAGCGGCGACGGCCGGATTGTCGGTTCCGGAGGCTGTAACGGCTATCATGTGGACTATGAAATCAGCGGTAACGAGCTTACCGTAATCGAGCCGTTGATCTCTACCATGATGCTCTGCCTGTCACCGGCCATGGACCAGGAGCAGGCGTACTTCGATTTGCTCAAGGCGGCGGAGACCTTCCTGGTGCATAACGATAAGCTGATTATCAGTTGCTCCGGCAACCGGGAACTGGTCTTCATCGAGGAGATACCCGACATCGAGGATATGACCTGGGAACTGGAGGCCTACGGTGATACCGGCAGCCTGGAGACGGTGATGTCCGGTACCACGATTACCGCGGAGCTCGACAGCGGCGACGGCCGGATCGTCGGTACGTCAGGGTGTAATAACTACTTTGTGAGCTACGAACTTAACGGCTACGACCTTAACGTCATCCCGCCGGCAGCCTCCACCATGATGCTCTGCTCAGCGGCTGTCATGGAACAGGAGCAGGACTACCTTGAGCTGCTCCAGGCGGCAGAATCATTTAGTGTCGATGGCGACCAGTTGATAATCTCCTGTTCCGGCGACCGGAAGCTGGTCTTCGTTGCGCCGTAAGGAGTAATTACAGGTGAAGTAAGGACAGACTTACGGAGTGTATATAAAATTCCTGAGCTTCGATGAGACTTGGCCCGGGGAAGCCGTTACGGCTTCCCCGGGATTTTTATATTGATTACTTGTGGAACTTGACGTAGAGGCTGGCCGACTGCGACCAGTCGGTGGAGAGGTAGTCGCGGCTGCTCTCCGGGTTGACGTTGCCATCCCGCTGCTGCCTCCGTTATACTGGGCGTAACCATTTTGATGAGGTCTGAAAAAATGAAGAAGTTGATAATTGCCTTGCTGGTGCTACTGCCGTTAGTCGTCTCCGGCTGCTTCCCGGGGCTGTCTCCGGTACCAGAACCAGAACCGGAGCCGGAACCCACGCCCGAAGCCGTTAACCAGGCGCCCCATGCCTATATCGATGAGGTGACGCCCGCGCCAGCGGTAGCCGGGGATATGGTATCCTTCGAGGGGCACGGCACCGATACCAATGGCACGGTGGCCGCTTACCGCTGGCGCTCCAGTATCGACGGCGAGCTCGGTGACCAGGCGTCGTTTACCACCGGTGAGCTCTCGGCCGGTGACCACGCTATCTACTTCCGGGTTCAGGACGATGATGACGAATGGTCGGCGGAGACCGAGTTCGACCTGACGGTAACCGCCCCCACGGTGCCCCTGGTCATCTACGACTTCAGCATTGCTCCCGAGGAAATCGAGGCTGGGGAGACGGCTATCCTGAGCTGGGATGTGCTGGGGGCGTTTGATATCTTTATCGAGCCTGACGTCGGGGCGGTGACGACAACCGGTTATCAGGAAATCGCTCCCACCGAAACGACGGTCTATACCCTGACGGCTACCGCCGGGGATGATGAGGCGACGGCCACCGTCGAGGTGACCGTTACCGAGCCGGAGGAGCTGGAGATCCTTTACTTCGAGGCCGACCCCCAGCTTTTCCTCTCTGGTGAGTTCTCGACCCTGAGCTGGGAGACGACCGGGGCTACTGATGTCAGCATCGATCAGGGGGTCGGTGAGGTTCCCCCGGAGGGTAGTGTCGATGTCTCCTTCCTCGGCGAGCAGGTGAAGACCTATACCCTGACCGCCACCAATGGCGACGAAACCGTAACTGCCTCAATCGATGTCCAGAGCTACCTGCTGATGGTGATGCCCGACAGCTACGAGGTAACCCTGAGTGCCGTTATCGACGAGAGCGGCTACGTGCGTAGTACCGGGCAGGTGACGCCGAAGTGGATTTACGTTGGGGACGATACCAATAATATCCCGCTGCAGGGCTTTATCACCTTTGATATCTCTTATTTACCGAGCGATGCCATGATCAGCAGCGTTATCCTCGATATGTCGGACTACGATTCCTTCCTGGGGGTGCCGCTGGACCTGGACTGCCTGCGGATTTACGTTGACGATTACGGCACGCTGGACAGCAGCGATTACTTCACCGATACCCCGCTGGGGGCCATCGTCCGCTACTGCTCGCTGGGGGAGATTGTAGCCGAAGAGAATGACTACCTCGAAGACGCCTTGCAGGATCGGGTCGGTGAAGACCGCCTGCAACTCCGCCTTCAATTCCGCTATACCCCCACCGACGGCGATTCTCATAACGATATCGCCCGCTGGACGGCGACCCATCCGCCAACGATTACCGTCAGCTACTATTCCTATGAGTAGCTGCTGGCACCCGTTACCCACCATAGACTAACTGATTAAAGCCGGGCCCATGTGGCCCGGCTTTATTTTATGGTTTCGGGTGGTTTAATATAATTGATACGGACTTATTACGGGGGTTAGGGTGCAGAACTAACCGAAAGTGAGGTGGCGTGATGCAGAAACGGAATTACATCATGTTTATCCTGATGGCCGTCTTCTCCGTCATCATGTTGGTTTCGGGGTTCATTCTCCGGCTAGTGCTGCCCTCGGGTAATGGCTATCGCGGGGGCCGGAATCTCTTGGTGGAGGGTACCGATTTCCTGGGGCTGGAAAGGCACGACTGGGCTAACCTGCACTATGTAATTAGCATCGCCCTGCTGGTAACGGTAGTGGTTCATATCGTCGCTCACCGCAAGTGGATTGTCTATATGACGCGAAAGCTGCTCCGGTCGCGAAAGGACTGACGGGGCCGCTCGGGAGAAAGGAGCTAATCATGAAAGTCGCTACGGTAAAGACCTTCCTGGTCTACCCTTACGGCTCGGCCAGTGTCTCGGCGGAGAGCCAATCGTGGCTGCGTAAGCACTGGCTGCTGGTCAGGGTGGAAACCGATGACGGACTGGTCGGCTGGGGAGAGGCTTATACTCAGGCCGGTCGCGAGCCGAGCATTGCCCACCACGTAACCAATATGGCGGGTTACCTCGTGGGGTGTGACCCGTTTCACATCCGGCAGTTTGCCCGCGTCGTTTACGAGGACGTGCTGGGGAAGCGGGGGGCGATGGATGCCTTATGCGCCCTGAGCGCCATCGAGCAGGCCCTGTGGGATATCATCGGCAAGAAGCTGGGGGTGCCGGTCTATAACCTGCTCGGCGGCCCCTGCCGCCAGCGGATCCGGGTCTACGCCAATGGTTGGTCTTACGGCCGCACCAGCGACGACCCGGCCGAGCTGGCAGAGCGGGCCCGGAAGACGGTGGCCCTCGGCTTTACCGCCCTTAAATTCGACCCCTTCCCCGGCCCCTGGCGCCCCTTCATCGACCGTGCCGACGAGCAGGTGGCGGTGCGCAACGTGCGGGCGGTACGCAAGGCAGTCGGCCCCGATGTCGATATTCTCATCGAGGTGCACCGGCGGCTGGCGCCGATGCATGCCGTGAGGGTAGCCCGCCAGATTGAGGACTACGACCCGTTCTGGTACGAGGAGCCGGTGCCCGTCGAGAGTCTCGACGCCCTGGCCGGGGCGAAGCGGGAAATCAGGATGCCGGTGGTTACCGGCGAAACGCTGTACCTGAAGAGTGCCTTCCGCGAGGTGCTGGAGAAGCAGGCGGCTGATATCCTCAACCCCGATATCGCCAGCTGCGGCGGGATTCTGGAGATGGTGGAAATCGCGGCCATGGCCGAGCCGTACTTCGTGGCCATGTCGCCGCACAATTACAACAGCACCACCATGGCGCTGGCGGCCACCGTTCAGGCAGCGGCGGTGATGCCTAACTTTCTGATAACCGAGTACTTCGTTAATTTCACCGAGACGGGGAACGCCATCTCGGTGAACCCCTTGCGGGTTGAGAACAGCTATATCACCCTGCCGACGGCGCCGGGCCTGGGCCTCGAGATAGACGAGGCAGCCCTCAAGGACTATGCGCCCCGTGACTTCGCTCCGGTCAGGCTGCGCACCTACGCCGACGAGGGGCCGTAGCCGTTGGCTATTCGAGGTTAAGGAGAAGGGCGGGAACGGCTCATCAAACTGCCGGATAAGGTATAGCCGGTTTTCAGACGTTCAGTGCCGGTTCGTTACCGGCCGCAGAAGGGGCATCTTCCCGCAGTTCGTTACGAAAATTTGCAATTTAATTGAGGGAGGATGTAAACTAGAAACGGTGGTTTAAGTTTAAGTTATCACAAGTATAGGAAACACGCTTTTCAATAGCTAACCCTCGTACATTGGATGACCGATAACCCAAGCCCCTAAAATTGTTAATCGAAATAAGGAGGTCGTCCAGTGGAGTATCAGGACAAATCCATCCAGTGTGCCGATTGCGGAACTACCTTTATCTTCAGCGCCGGTGAGCAGGAGCTTTTTGCCGCTCGCGGTTATACCAACGAACCGAAGCGCTGCCCGTCCTGTCGTCAGGCCCGGAAGGCCGAGCGTCAGGGTAGCGGTGGCTACCAGGCCCGGCAGATGTTTCCGGCCGTGTGTGCCGAATGCGGTCGCGAAACCGAGGTGCCCTTTGAGCCCCGGCAGAACCGGCCGGTCTACTGTAGCGAGTGCTTCAGCAAAATAAGAGACAATCGCTAAAATAAAAGATAATCGCTGAGATTTTTATAAAACCTCATTATCGAATTCGGGACGCACGCGGGCCGGTTTCGGCTGGCCGGGGTGCGTCTTTGCATTATTGCGAAATCTTAGTCTGACGGCTGCGCGTTGTCAGGAGGAGTAACCGCCAATTTGAAAATACTGTTAGTCTACCCGAAGTATCCGGATACATTCTGGAGTTTTAAACATGCCCTCAAATTCACCCCGTGCAAGGCACTTAACACCCCGCTCGGCCTGCTGACCATCGCCGCCATGCTCCCCGACGAATGGGAGAAAAGGGCGGTGGACATGAACACCAATCGCCTCACTGATAAAGACATCGAATGGGCCGACTACGTCTTCATCAGTGCCATGATTGCCCAGCAGAAGTCCGCCCGGGAGGTCATCGGGCGTTGCCAAAGGCTCGGCCGCAAGACCGTCGGTGGCGGGCCCCTCTTCACCACCGGCTACGGTACCTTCGATTTCAGCGACGTGGACTACCTGGTGATGAACGAGGCGGAGATAACCCTGCCCCGGTTCCTGGCGGATTTGGAAAACGGCTGCCCGCAGCACCTCTATCAGACCGACCATCGGGCCGATATCACCCAGACCCCCATCCCCGATTATTCCCTGATCGATCTCAAGAAATACGCCTCGGTGACCATCCAGTACTCGCGCGGCTGCCCCTTCGACTGCGAGTTCTGCGATATCATCATCCTCGACGGGCACAAGCCGCGCACCAAGACCCGCGCCCAGATTCTGGCTGAGCTGGATGCCGTCTATAACACCGGCTACCGGGGTAATATCTTCATCGTTGACGATAATTTCATCGGCAACAGGAAGAAGCTGAAGACAGAGATTTTACCGGCGATGGCGGCCTGGCAGGCGCAGCGGCAGTACCCCTTCACCTTCCTGACCGAGGTCTCTATCAATCTGTCCGATGACGATGACCTGATGCGGCTGATGGCCGATGTCGGTTTTAACACCGTGTTCGTCGGCATCGAGACGCCCAACGAGGAGAGCCTGGCCGAGTGCAACAAGTTCGCCAACAAGAACCGTGACCTGGTATCCTCGGTAAAGCGGCTCCAGAACTACGGTTTCCAGGTCATGGGTGGCTTCATCGTCGGTTTCGACAGCGACCCGGAATCCATCTTCAAGAGCCAGATAAACTTTATCCAGAAGAGCGGTATCGTCACCGCCATGGTCGGCATCCTGATGGCCCCGCCGGAGACCAAATTATGGCACCGTCTGGCCAAGGAGAACCGGCTGCTGGTGGGTGGCACCGGGGATAATACCGACGGTACGACCAATATGGTGCCCAAGATGGGCTTCGATATCCTAGTTGAGGGTTACCAGCATATCCTGCATACCATTTACTCCCCCAAGGCCTACTACGACCGCATCGTTACCTTCCTCAAGGAGTACCGGCCTAGCCAGCGGGTGAGCTCCCGGGTAAAACTGGAGGCCTATCACCTGAAGGCGCTGCTCAAGGCGACCTTCGCTTTAGGAATCAAAGACCCTGCCCGCTGGCATTACTGGCGGATGATCAGCCTTTCGCTGCGCAAATACCCCCGCCTTATCGGGCTGGCGGTAACGCTGGCGATTCAGGGGATTCACTTCCGTAAGGTGGCCGAGAAGGTATGCGGCATCGGTGTTGATGAGGCGCTGCTGCTTAGGCAGCGGCAAGTGCTGGGGGGCAAGTCGGCCTGAGCGGGGCTTTCCTGTCCGGGTTTTAACCGAACCCTACCCGGTGGGTAGCGCGTGTTTCCCCTTTGCGCGAAATCCAGTTGTTGCGGATGGCCAACGCCACGGCGTGGGCCCGATGATTGGCGTTCAGCTTGCGCAGGATGGCGCTGACGTGGCTCTTAATCGTCTGCTCGCTGATACCGATGCTGTCGGCGATTTTACGGTTGGTATTGCCGTCGGCAATGTAGCTTAGTATCTGGATTTCCCGCTGGGTAAGGGGCGCGATTACGTCGGGGGTGCCGTTGCCTGTCACCGGGGTATCCTGGAACTGCTCCAGCACCTGCCGGGCCAGCCGGGGACTGTTCAGCACGGCGTCGTTGATGGGGTATTCGCCGCGCGTGGTGCGGCGAATGGTGGTGACGAGTTCCTCGGCGGTGACGTTCTTGCGCAGACAGGCGACGGCGGCGGTCTTGATGACGTCGAAAAGCTCAGTGTCATCGGGGTCGGGGCTGAGCATGATTACCCGGGTGTTGGGGTAGTGCTGGGCGATTTTCCGGCCCAGTTCCAGCCCGCTGTGCGTCGCCAGGTTGGAGCCGAGCAGGACGATGTCGGGGAGACTGGCGTCGATTACTTCCAGCGGGTAGTCGTCCGGGCCGCATTCCATCACCCTGAGGTCGGGTTGCTGGGCAAGTATCCGGCAGACGCCGGCCCTGAAGAATACCTCGTCGTCGATTATCAGTACCTTGGTTCTTTTCATGAGCTTGCCTCTCATTTACTTATTCGGTGTTTAGTGCGGCAAATCACCATTGCCCCCGTCGGCTGGCGGTGGCTGAGGGATGTTTCCCATATCTGGCTCGTTCAGGTTCGGCGTTGCCGACAGGAACTCAATGACATCACTCCGTTCGAAGCGTCGGTCATCACGAGAACCGATGCGGTAGGACTTGAGTATCCCCTGGTTGCTCCAGCGGCGGACGGTGTTGATATGCACGTTAAGCAGACGAGCCACGTCGCTCGTGGTCAACATCGGTTTAATTTCTTGACGATTCATCATCTTTTGTCTCCTGTTTTGGCCACTTTACAGGTATTATTTAATATTTTGGCCTATTCCCAATGTCAGTGCAATCACCCAAATGAGTTAAGATAATACCGCTGAGGGGTGTCCAATCGGGTTAAGCTTTTTGGAAGCGGCTTAAAGGGCGTTGTTACGCGTGTGCGCTACCCTGTTGCCGATAACACGTGGGGATATTCGTCTGGCCTTAGGTGGTGACTTCTCAGATGGTGGGGGCGACCGCCTTCTTGCCGGTGACCTCTTTATCGGCTGACCAGCGGCGGATGATTTCCACCAGCTCATCGATGTCGTCGCAGACCCGCAGCAGGTCAAAATCCTCTGCGGAAATGAAATCCCGTTGCAGCGCTTCGTTCCGCAGCCAGTCCAGCAGTCCTGCCCAGTAGCTGCTGTCGAAGAGGACGACCGGGAAGGGCTTTATCTTCTGGGTCTGCATCAGGGTGAGCAGCTCCGTCATCTCGTCGAGTGTGCCCAGGCCGCCGGGCATGATGACGAAGGCGCGGGCATACTTGACCAGCATTATCTTGCGGACGAAGAAGTGATTGAAGGTTATCGAGCGGTTGGCGTAAACGTTGCAGACCTGCTCCTCGGGGAGTTTGATGTTTAACCCCACCGAGATGACCCCGGCAGCGCGGGCGCCCTTGTTGGCTGCTTCCATGACCCCGGGGCCGCCGCCGGTAACGATTGAGAAGCCCATCTCGCCGATGCGCCGGGCAATCTCCTCGGTTTGCTGGTAGAGTTTGTCCTCTGGCTTGATCCGGGCGGAGCCGTAGATGCTCACCGCGGGCTCGATATCGGCCAGCTTGTCGAAGCCCTCGACCAGCTCACCGATAATGCGGAACATCCGCCAGGAATCCCCTTTAGCCAGTTCGTTGATCTCGTATTCGCGGGCCATGCCTGCCTCCTTATCTCACCGCCACCGCGGTGGGTAAGTGGTTTAGTCCAGTCTGACCTGGGATTTGTATTCGGGTGCTACCGCCTTCCAGCCCGTCTTCTCCGTGACGTGATCGCAGAAGCTGGTGGCGGCCTCGGTCTCTCCGTGGGTGACGAAGACCTGGCGGGGGGCCTGCTTGAAGGCGCCGAGCCACTTCATGAGTTCGTCCCGGTCGGCGTGGGCGGAGAAGCCGTCCATCTGCTCGATGTGGGCCCGAACCTTGCGGCGCTGCCCCAGTATCCGCACCTCGCGGTTGCCATCGATGATGTGCCGCCCCAACGTCCCCTGTGCCTGGTAGCCGATGAAGAGGATGGTGCTCTCGGGACGGGAGATGTTGTTGATCAGGTGATGCTTGATGCGGCCCCCGGTGCACATCCCGGAACCGGCGATGATGATGGCCGGGTCGGTCAGGTTGTTAATCTCCTTGGAATCATCCACCGAGCGCGTCATCTTGAGGCCAGGCAGGCGGAAGGGGGAGCGATTCAGTTCCAGGAGTCGGGTCATCTCCCGGTCGTAGATCTCCGGGTAATCCTTGAATATCTCGGTCACCTTGATGGCCATTGGGCTGTCGAGGTAGACCGGGAGGTGGGGGATGCGTTTGGCTATCAGCAGCTCGTTGATGTAGTAGAGGATTTCTTGGGCGCGCTCCAGGGCGAAGCTGGGGATAACGATATGACCGCCGGCATCGACGGTCGAGTTTATAATTTCGGCCAGGGTGTCGGCGATGTCAGCCTGCTCCCCGTGAAGCCGGTTGCCGTAGGTGGACTCCACCACGATGTAATCTGCCTCCGGGAAGAGGGACGGGTCGCGCAGTATCGGGACGTGCCAGCGGCCGATATCGCTGGAGAAGACTATTGTTCTCCGGTCGCCACCCTTGCCTAAAGTTAATTTTATCATTGCCGAGCCTAGGACGTGCCCGGCGTCGTGGAAGCTGGCGGTGATACCGTCGGCGATGTCGGTTTGTACTCCGTAATTGACCTGCCGCGAGAAGCAGTTCAGCGAGGCCTCGGCGTCGGGTACTGTGTAGAGGGGCTGCTCGGGGTGGCGGCCGCGGCGGCCCTCGCGTTGGTGACGGCGGCGTTTAAATTCGGCGTCTTCTTCCTGTATCTTGGCCGAATCGAGCAGCATCACCGCGGCGATGTCGGCGGTGGCGTGGGTGCAGTAAATGTTACCCTGGAAGCCCTCGCAGCACAGCTTGGGGATGAATCCGGCATGATCCAGGTGGGCATGGGTCAGCAGGATGGCATCGAGGCTGGCGGCGGGTACGCCGAACGGTTCCCAGTTCCGGTAGACGAATTCCCGCTCCTGAAAGAGGCCGCAATCGATGAGGAGGCGGCTGCCGTTAGTTTCCAGCAGGTAGCGCGAGCCGGTCACATTCCGGGCGGCGCCCAGAAAGGTAAGCTTGATATCCATGAGCCCTCACTTCGAATCTGATTTGGGGTTGCGCGGTGCCCCGGAACGGGATGCCGCTAAACAATTAACGTATATCCGCCGTTGCTTGTCAAGCTGCGGCCCGGGCGGTAAATTTGAAATCAAGACCGGATAATGTTGTCCCAAAGCCCGGCCGGTTGTGTTATAATAGCCGGAAAGGCGGGTAGTGAGGCGAGCTTAGATGTCAGAACCGTCTCTGGAAATCGAGAGCCTGAGCAAGCTGAATGAATTCGGTCCCGATGACCTTTTTATCTGTTGTGCTAGCTTTGAAGAACGCTGCCTCTCGGCGCCGTTGAAGCTAGTCAACAGCTTCCGCACTAATTATTCCATCATCTTCGCCATCGAAGACCCTCTCTATCAGGACCAGGTGAACACTCACCTGCAGCGTCTAAAAAGTGCCCTCACCCTGAAGAGCAGTAAGGGGGTTTTCATCATCTCCTGCCGCCGTGACGGGGCTGCCGACGCCATTGCCCACCTGAGTAATATCTGGCGGCGCTGCCAGCCGCGTGAGACGGATAACGCCTTCGTGACGATTGACATAAGTGGCTTCACCAAGATTTACCTGCTGCAGCTCCTGCACTTCCTGATAATCACCCACGGGCTGGGGCTGCCCCGCATGGTTCATACCACCCAGACCTACCTGCCGACCAAGCTGACCAAGGGGGTGACCCAGATAACGACGATACCCAATTTCTACGGGGACATCGTCATCGACCGCCCCAAGACGCTGGTCCTTTTCCTCGGCTTCGAGTCCGACCGTACCCTGGCGGTCTGGAAGCACCTCAACCCGGAGCGGACGATTGCCCTGATAACCAACCCGCCGCGCAATGAGAACGATAAGTACGTTGACTACGCGGAGAAGAATAACGATTATCTGCTATGTCAGCCGTCAGTGGAGCGGCGGGACGTGCCGTCGGACAACCCCTATGCCGTACGCAAGGTGCTGGAGGCAATCTACGCGGAGACCAAGGGCTCACATAATATGGTCATCGGGCCGTTCGGCACCAAGTCACAGCTCATCGGCATCTTCCTGTTCTGCCTGGAGAACCCCAAGGCGCAGGTCGTTTATTCCCACCCGATGAAGTATACCCGGTCTTACCTGTGGCGCAAGCCGGGGGCGACGCTGTTGCTGCCGCTCAACCCCACCTAGTCTCCGCCGTTACTCGTTGTCCTTTGGCCACTTGAAGCCTTCCTCAGAGAAGACGTAGCAAGTGATGGTATGGAAGCACTTTAGCTGGTCTTGGCCTCCAGAATCTTGCCGACCCGCTGGCAGGCCTCTTTGATTCCTGTTTTAAAGGATACCCCCAGGTATTTCCTGAAGTCGATAAACTTACCCACGCCGCCGATTACCATCTCGGGTACCTTGGAGTCTTTGAGCAGGAAGTTGTAAAGGTTATCCTTACGCTCCTGGCCGACTTCCTCATCCGGCAGGCTATCGACGAGACCTTTGATGGCAGCCCGCAGCTCGCGATGTTCGGCGTTTAGCTGGCTAAGCTCACTTTCGAGGTTGGCCTTTTTCTGTTCCAGTTTCGTTATCTTCGCTTCTTGCTCTTTGGTCTGACCCTTGAGGTCTTTGACCTCGGCCGTCAGCTCGTCGCGGCGGTCTTTCAGGTCCTGGGCCGTTTTCGTTTGCTCGTCCAATTTGGCGTTTAGATCCCTGACCTCCACCTTGTGCTCGGCCTGCTGGGTGGCGAGACGGGACTCGTAGCTCTCCGTTAGCTTGGTCTTTTCCTGGTTCAGGTTCTGTACCTGGCGGCGGAGACCGTCGATATCCGCCAGGCTCTCCGCCAGCGCCTGCTGGTCGAACTTCGCTTCCTTGAGGTTGTCGCCCAGGATGGTGGTCAGGTTGGCCATGAATTCATTGGAGTCGGTGCGCAGGTTGCGGTACTCCTCACCCAGTATCCCCACCACCCGGCCCATTAGCTCGTCATATTTGTCCTTGGCCTTGTCCCGCTCATCCTCTAGGGTCAGGATGTAAGAGCGCAGGTCGCCGACCTTACCCCCGTACTGCCGGTTCATGAGGGTGTAGATGGCGAAGGCGACCCGGCGGGCGACGGCCTCGCCATAGCCCTTGATGTCGCTGCCGCGCGGGCCGAAGACCTTACTGATGAAGCGGTCCTCTTGTTGAATCTGTTTATCGTAGTCCTTGAGCCCGGCCTCGACCACCGGCTCCAGGCCGGCGTTACTGTAAAGCTGCTCCGTGAGCTGCATCTCCTCCAGGTTCAACTCATCAACTTTGATGACGCTGGTATTTTCCGGTTCGAATTCCGGTATTTCCTTGTTCATTTTACTTTTACCTCTCCCTTTGGTACTCTCCCAACCGTCCCGCACCTTTTTTTGAAATTTCTGAAACCCCTGTTTAATGTTATTCTCATCCATTTCCTTATCCCTATCTCCCGGTTTCTTCGACTTGCTTGATTTCAAGAATTCTAAGGGCGACTGATTTATACCACCGGATAGCTTAAGCTGTCAATTTTGTTAGCCGTTTGTTTGGGGCGCAGCGCGGTTGCATTAAGATGGCTCACTAACGGGTACGGGCGTAGCGGGCGGTGCTTAATTTTGGGCACGCTGGTTTCAGGGTAGATTAACCCGGGGGGGGGTTAAGGGAATGCGGTATTGCTTGACGGGGAATTGGGTTGGTGGGGGGAGGGCGATGGGAAGTCCGCCCTCCCCTGAAATAAGGAGGTTAAGGAGTCGATTCTTCTGCCCGGAAAGCTCGTAGCGCCTCCCGGACATCAGAGGGGGGCCAAATTTTAAAAGCGAACGAGACCTTCTGGCGAATCAGGTCGGCGTCTTTCAGGGGCTCGTTCGGGGAAACAAAAAAGGCACCCCTCAACTGAGGGATACCTTAATATAGAATTCTTCTCCAGCATAACTTTCCTTTCCAAATACGGGAGGCAAGAACGTTTCCGGTCTGCCCTCGGAGCCTCTCGGCTCACCGGCTGCCTACCCTGGCCGTTGGGCTTTAGGTAGCACAGCTCGGAAAGTAGGGTATAAATTTTATCGAGCTAACCTTAGCACATCAGGCGGTTATTGTCAATACGGGAGGGAGCTTTCAGTCAACGGCAATCATGACGTTGGAGGCCTTGATGACGGCGTAGACCTCCTTGCCGACGGCAAGCCCCAGCTTGGTGCAGGATTCTTTGGTAATCACCGAGACCACAGTGGCCCCGCCGGGCAGCTCGACGTCGATTTCGTTGTTGACGGCCCCTTCTTTGATTTCCTTAATCTTGCCTTTGAGCATATTACGGGCGCTGATTCTCATCTGTCCTTACCCCCTTGATATTTTCAGGGTCTCAATCGTAGCACACTTTTTATCCGTTTTAAACCTTGACCGGCGTACTTGAAAAGTGAGGGAATAACATGTCAGAATTGGAACTAGCCTAGCGAATGTTAAGCGGGGAAGTGCGTATGATGCGGCAGCATCGGCCCGGTTTGAACCCGATAGCTCGTTGGAAGCTGTCTCGCCTCGATAAGCGTCTCGAGGAGATGCAGCATCGTTACATCTATCATGCCCGTCATACCAACAACACCGCCGAGCTCTGCCAGCTTATCTCGGAGATTGCCATGCTTAGTAACGAGCGGGCCAGGTACGAAGATCCTGAAATACTGCTGGCGGCGACCGATGGGGAAATCAGCCTCAAAGGGTTTATCGAAGAGGTCTATACCATCTTCGAGGCCAGCAATCTAAAGTTCCGCGAGACCCGGCAGCCTCGAGCCCGACAGCGTGTCTTCCGTCAGGGGATTCGCAATCTCCAGCGGGTGCTTGAAGCCTGCGGCAACGGCGCCGAGCCGTATTAGTCCCGACGGCGCCAGCCCCGGCAGTCAATCGTTTGACATAATCCTGATTTTACCCGGCGCTTGACCGCTTGCCAGCGGCGGTGCTTCCTTGTTACAATGACCCTGAATGTCGGTGGCTCTTCGCTGGTGGTGTTTCGGTGGCGGAGGGCCTTTATTCATTAATGGTGGTGAGGATGGAAGCAGCGCAGTATAATCCCGTTGAAATCGAGGCCAAGTGGCAGCAGCAGTGGGCGGCGGATAAGCTCTACGAGGTGAGTGAGGAAAGTTCGAAGCCCAAGTGGTACGCCCTGACGATGTTCCCCTATACCTCCGGCGACCTCCACATCGGCCACTGGTATCCGATGGCCCCCTCCGATATGTACGCCCGCTACCAGCGCATGCGGGGCTACAACGTGCTGCACCCGATGGGCTTCGATGCCTTCGGACTGCCGGCGGAGAACGCCGCCATCAAGCGGGGTATTCACCCCTTCACCTGGACGATGCAGAACGTGGAGAACATGCGCCGTCAGCTCAAGAGCATCGGCGCCATCTACGACTGGAGTCGGGAGGTCATCACCTGCCTGCCGGAATATTATAAGTGGACCCAGTGGTTCTTTTTGAAGCTCTACGAGGCGGGTTTGGCCTACCGTGCCGAGGCACCGGTCAACTGGTGCCCCCGGTGCCAGACGGTGCTGGCCAACGAGCAGGTGGTGGGTGAGGGTATCTGCGAGCGCTGCGACAGCCCGGTGGAGCGCCGCGCCCTGGAGCAGTGGTTCTTCCGCATTACGCAATACGCCGACGAGCTGATGGAGTTTGACGGTATCGACTGGCCGGAGCGCATCAAGATAATGCAGCGCAACTGGATCGGCCGCAGCCAGGGCACCGAGATTTCCTTCGCGCTGGATATTCCCGGCATCAGCGAGCGGGAGATACGGGTTTTCACCACCCGCCCCGATACCGCCTACGGCGTGACCTTCATGGTGCTGGCCCCGGAGCACCCGCTGGTTGCGAAAATCACCACGTCCGAGCAGAAAGAAGCGGTGGAGGCCTACATCGCCCGAACGCGGCGGCTCAATGAGATCGAGCGTCTCTCCACGGAGAAGGAGAAGGACGGCGTTTTCACGGGGGCTTACTGCATCAACCGCCTCAACGGTAAGCGGGTGCCCATCTGGATTGCCGATTACGTCCTGATGAGCTACGGTACCGGGGCTGTCATGGCGGTGCCCGCCCACGACGAGCGTGATTTCGCCTTTGCCCGGAAATATGACCTGCCGGTGCCGGTGGTGATTTCCCCGCCCGATTGGGACGGCGACGAGCTGGCGGCGGCTTATACCTAGCCGGGGGTGATGGTTAACTCCGCCCAGTTCGACGGCACCCCCAGCCAGCAGGGTATCGAGGCCGTCTCCGTCTATCTGGAGGAGCAGGGGTGGGGCCAGCGCACCGTCAGTTACCGCCTGCGCGACTGGCTCATCTCCCGTCAGCGCTACTGGGGCGCGCCGATTCCGATGGTTTACTGCGACAAATGCGGCGTGGTGCCGGTGCCCGAAGCAGACCTGCCGGTACGGCTGCCGGAGGATGCCGAGTTCCGGCCCACCGGCGAATCACCGCTGAAATATAACGAGAATTTTGTAAACACAAAGTTTCCCAAGTGCGGCGCGGCCGCCCGGCGCGAGACCGACACCATGGATACCTTTATGTGCTCGTCGTGGTATTTCCTGCGTTACGCCAGTCCCGATGAGAATGACCGCCCCTTCGACCCGGAGAAGGTGAAATACTGGCTGCCGGTGGATATCTATACCGGAGGCGCCGAGCACGCTGTGATGCATCTACTCTATGCCCGCTTCTTCACCAAGGCGATCCGCGACCTGGGCCTCATTGATTTCGGCGAGCCATTCACCAAACTCTTTAATCAGGGCATTATTATCTCCGGCCATCAGAAGATGAGCAAGTCACGCGGCAACGTCGTCAACCCGGATGATTACGTCTCCCGGCTGGGGGCGGACACGGTGCGGGCCTACCTGATGTTCATTGGCCCCTGGGAGCAGGGCGGCGACTGGGATGACAGCGGCATCGGCGGCATCAGTCGCTGGCTGAAACGGGTCTGGAACCTGGCGCTGGAGGGGTATCGCCCTGGCCCGGCGGATGAGGCGGCTGAGCGTGAGTTGAAACGTTTCGTCCACCAGACGATAAAGAAAGTAACCGGTGATCTGGAACGGATTCGCCTTAATGTCATGGTCGCCGCGTTGATGGAATACACGAACTACCTGACCAGGGTTAAGGAAAGCGATGCTGTCAGCACGACCGCCTGGCAGGAGGCGGTCAGGACGCTGCTGCTGCTGCTGGCGCCCACCGCGCCGCACCTCACCGAGGAACTCTGGCAGCGGTCGGGGTATGAGTACAGCATCCATAACCAGTCCTGGCCGGAGTGGGATGAAGAATTGGCGGCGGATGAAGCGGTTACCCTGGTGGTGCAGGTCAACGGCAAGTTGCGCGACCGCCTGGCGGTGGCGGCGGACATTACCGAGGACGAGGCCAAGCGCCGGGCGCGGGCCAGCGACAAGGTGCAGGCCCATCTGGCTGGCAAGACGGTAGTCAAGGAAATCTACGTGCCCGCCAAGCTGCTCAACATCGTGGTTCGCTGATGCGACCACCCTTTGTGGGTGTTATTATTAATTGAGTGACGTTTGAGAAGATTAGGGAACCATTAAAGAGGGTTAACTTATGAAAATTGGGTTTATCGGCGGGGGGAACATGGGGGAGGCTATCATCAGTGCCCTCCTGGATAAAGCCATCTGCGCTGCTGCCGAGATTACGGTGAGTGATATCAGTCCCCAGCGGCGGGAGGCCCTTGCCCGGCGCTACGGTATTGCCACCACCGACGATAACCGCGCGGCGGTTGGTGCTGCCGAGGTGATCGTCATCGCCGTTAAGCCGCAGAACGTGGCCGAGGTCCTGCCCGGCCTCCGCGGCGCCCTGCGGCCACCGCAATTGGCCCTCTCGATTATGGCGGGCATCAACCTGACCACCCTCCGTGACGGTCTCGATTACCCGGCGGTAGTGCGGGTCATGCCCAATACCCCGGCCCAGGTAGGGGTGGGCATGAGTGCCTGGACGGCATCCCCGGAGGTTACCGCTCCGCAGCGGGCGTGGGCGGAGGCGATACTGGGGGCGATGGGCAAAGAGATTTACCTTGCCGACGAGGCCGGTATCGACATGGCGACCGCCGTCAGCGGCAGCGGCCCGGCCTACGTTTTCCTGCTCGCCGAGGCGATGACGCAGGCGGGCGAAGCCATCGGCCTCAGCCCTGAGGTTGCCTTGGAGCTTGCCATCCAGACGGTCTTTGGTGCGGCGACTTATCTGCGCCAGTCCGATAAGCCCCCGGCAGAGCTGCGCCGCCTGGTGACCTCGCCCCACGGCACCACCGCCGCTGCCCTCGACGAGCTGACGGCTGGCGGCTTTAGCGGGCTTATGAAACGGGCCATCGCGGCCGCCCACCGCCGCGCCCGGGAGCTGGGTGGCTCCTGAGTCAGCTACCGCTTAACGATTCAATAGATCTCCTCGGATTTCGGTTTTTCGCTATCCCATTTATCTCCTCATTCGTTATCATAAAAGACGTTTTTGACAACCTGTTGTTTAATATAGTATATGTTAGTAATGTAGGAAATGTAGGATATATTTGATAAGGGGGGAGAATTATGAGTCTGAAACAGATTGTCAATCGTCACAAGTGTTACGGAGCGATGACGGTCGGCCCCCGGGGTCAGGTGGTGATTCCCGCTGGTGCCCGCCGCGAGATGGGTATTGAGAGCGGGGACACCATGCTGGTTTTCAAGGGCTTCGGGGTTAATAAGGCACTCACCATGATTAAGGCCGACAACATCGAAGAGATGCTGGATTCGATTAGCGAGGGGCTGGTTGCCTTTGAGAAGATGCTCCGGGATTACCGCGATTACCGCTTGCAGAAGACCGATCCCGAAGGAGGGCAGCAACCATGAGTCGGCAGCGGAAGATACTGCTTATCGTGATTACCTGCCTCGGCTTGCTGGGGCTGGCAGGCTGTCGTCCCGGGGGAGCCGCCCTGTCGGGCGAGACGGATTTGCAAACGGCGACGGTGGTGCGGGACGACCTCGTCGTCAGTGTCAACGGTAACGGCTCGCTGGAGGCGTCCGATGAGGTCAGTCTTGTTTTCGATAACGGTGGCCGGGTGCGGCAGGTGTATGTCGAGGAGGGGGATGCGGTCTATGCGGGGCAGCTACTGGCTGTCCTTGAGCCGGTGGACCCGGAACCGCTGGAGCTGGCGGTTACCCAGGCGGAGGTAGCCCTGATGCAGGCGGAGTACAACCTTGACCAGGCGGAGAATCCATTCACCGACGAGGAGATTGAGGATGCCGAACAGGCCGTCGAGGATGCCGAGGACTATCTCGACCTGGCGGATGATATGCTGAACTACGCCCTCCAGCACGGCAGCGACTGGGAGGTCACCCAGTGGAAGATGGAGGTACTTAACGCTGAGATTCAACTGGAGATGGCCAAGGATACCCTGGACGATATGTTTAATGAGCGCGACGAAGACCAGATTGCCATTCTGCGTAAGCAAGTGACGGCGGCCGAGCAGGCTTTAGCCGAGACCCGGAGCGCCTTAGATGCGGAATATCTGTCCGCCCCCTTTGCCGGGGAAGTGGCGGGGGTGGCGATTGAGACGGGTGATATCCTCTCCGCCGCCAGCGTTTCCCAGATTGCGGCCGTTCATCTGGTGGATAGCAGCCGGATGGAACTGACGGTCAGGCTCGATGAGATTGATACCCCAGGTGTTCAGGTCGGGCAGAAGGCATTGATTGAGTTCGATGCCGTGCCTGACCTGACGCTGGAGGGTGAGGTCATCTCGATTGCCCCCTTGCCCCTGGTCGAAGCGGGGGTGGTCCTCTATAACGTCCGGATCAGCTTCGAGGTGCCGCCGGAGGTTGGGCTGCGGGCCGGGATGAGCGCCACGGCGGATATTGTCCTCCGGGACGAGGTTAATGTACTGCTGGTGCCCGACCGTGCCGTCGATTATGATACCTCGGGTAACCCCTTCGTCCGGGTGGTGACTGCTACCGGCGAGAATGGTGCCACCGACATAACCGAGCGGGCGGTGGTTATCGGTATCAGTGATGGTTTCCAGACCGAGATTATGTCCGGTCTGGAGGAGGGTGAAGTGGTCGCCATCGATGATGTCCCGGTGAGGTCGGAAGAGGAGTCGGGCTTCTTCGGCGGCTAGCGAGGTTACGGATGAGCGCAGGCTTGATAATTGAGCTGAAAAATGTCTTCAAGACCTACCGCATGGGTAAGGTCGAGGTCAAGGCCTTACGGGGGCTCTCCTTGGCCGTCACCGAGGGGGAGATGGTGGCCGTTATCGGGGCTTCCGGCTCTGGTAAATCGACCCTGCTTAACGTGGTAGGGCTGCTGGACCGGCCTTCTTCGGGGCGCTATTTGTTTAACGGGGTCGATACCAGCACCCTCAATGATAACCAGATGGCGGAGATGAGGAACCGTGAGCTGGGCTTTGTCTTTCAGGATTTCAACCTGCTGCCGCGGGCCACGGCGCTGGCCAACGTCGAGCTGCCTCTGGTCTATCGCGGCGGTACCAACAAACGGCGGGAGCGGGCCGTAGAGGCCTTAGGACGGGTCGGCCTGGAGAAACGGGTGCACCACAAGCCCACCGAGCTCTCCGGCGGCGAGCAGCAGCGGGTCGCCATCGCCCGGGCGCTGGTCAACGACCCCCATATTATCCTCGCCGACGAGCCGACGGGTAACCTGGATACCAGATCCACGGCGGCGATTATGGAAATCTTTCACGGGCTGCACGGGGAAGGCAAGACGGTGGTTCTGATTACCCATGAGGCCGATATCGCCGCGCAGGCGCAGCGCACGGTGCGGATTACCGACGGAAGGATTGACGGGTGAGATTCAAGGATTCGTTTGCCTCGGCGGTCAGGTCGCTGCTGGCCAACAAGCTGCGTACGTCGCTGACTATGCTCGGTATCGTCATCGGAGTGTCCGCCGTTATCGGGTTGATGTCCATCGGGCGGGGGGTGGAGAGCATGATTACTGCCACCTTCGAAGACCTGGGGACTAATGCCATTTATATTACCCCCGCCACCGCCGGGGCCAGCGGCTTCGGGGGTCTGACCGGCAGCACCCCGACCCTCAGCGTCGATGACGCCGAGGCGCTGGAAGACCCGGCACGGGTGCGCTCGGTGGTCTCCGTGACGCCGGTAAGCGCTAATTACGCCGACGTCGTCGCCGGCACCGAGAGCCTGACGACCACTATCTATGGGGTTACCCCCTCCTATCAGGAGGCGATGGGCTATGATATTGCTGACGGGCAGTTTATCACTGACCGCAATATCAGGCACCGGGATTCGGTAGCCGTGCTTGGCAGCAAGGTGGCCGAGGATATCTTTAACTCCGACGATCCGGTCGGGCAGCAGATTAAGATTAAGGGGCACCGCTTTACCGTGGCCGGGGTGCTCGAGTCCAAGGGCGGTGCCATGATGGGTATCAGCCAGGACGAGCTGGTCATCGTGCCCATTACTACCTATCATTCCCGGCTCTTCACCCAAACCACCTCCAGCGGTGAGGATGCGGTGCAGTCCATCGTGGTTCAGGTGGGCGACGCCGCGGCCATCAGCGGGGCCAGCTATGACATTGAGGAGGTACTGCGTGACCGTCACCGGCTGGACGAGGATGATGATAGCGATTTCGCAGTTATCAGCCAGGAGCAGATACTGGGCACCCTGCAGCAGATAACCGGGGTGCTCACCCTCTTCCTGGGGGCGATTGCCGGTATCTCGCTGCTGGTGGGCGGTATCGGGATCATGAATATCATGCTGGTTTCGGTGACCGAGCGGACCCGGGAGATTGGTATCCGCAAGGCAGTCGGGGCCAAGCGGCGGGATATCCTGCGCCAGTTCCTGCTTGAAGCGGCGCTCATCAGCCTGCTGGGCAGCGCCGTCGGCGTGGCCGTGGGGACGGTAATGTCGCGCCTCTTCTCCCGGATTCCCATCATGGAGGGAGAAACCGTCGCTACCGTCGTCTCCCCGGACGTCATCATCATCGCGATGTCGGTGGCGATCCTGATCGGTGTCCTCTCCGGTATCTACCCGGCGCTGCGTGCCGCCCGGCTGAATCCGATTGAAGCCCTGCACTACCGATGATATGATATAAAAATAAACTGCCGGGTGGAGACAGGATGGCGGATTCAGGATGAACTGGCTCGATATCACTATTATCGTCGTGGTGGCGGTGGCCACCATTATCGGTTTTCTGAAGGGTATCATCAAGATGGCACTGACCCTGGGCGGGTTGGTGCTTGGTATCTTCTTGGCAGGGCGTTACTATGACGACTTCGCTGCGAAGCTAACCCTGATTTCCTCTCCCGTTTGGGCAAAGATTGCCGCCTTCGCCATTATCTTTGTTGGGATTATGATTGCGGCGGCGATAATCGCCTTTTTCCTGGAGAAGGCGGCCTCGGCGATTTTGCTCGGCTGGGTCAACCGGCTGGTCGGAGCTATCGTCGGCTTCTTTGTGGGGGCACTGATCTGCGGGGCGGTGCTGGCTATCTGGGCTAAGTACCTGGGGACGGGGGGTGCCATCGCCGATTCCAACCTGGCGCCCATCCTCCTCGACCGCTTCCCGATGGTGCTGGCACTGCTGCCGGATGAGTTCGACAGCGTCCGCGATTTCTTCGATTGACATTCGACATAACATGCTCAATACCGGGCGATTAATACAGCTGGTACGCGCCCGATAACCAATGCTCCTGAAGTACCGGCCGCGTAAAATGCGAAACCCCCGTCGGACAGAACTTAAAATCCGGCGGGGGTTTGTGTCGCTTTTGGTAACTGACCTTAGTAGGTGCCTTCGACGGGCTCTTCACCGGGGTGCAGGTTGCGCCATTTCTCCAGAAGCTGCTCTTTGGTTTCCTTGTTGTCTTCGTCGGCCTGAGGAGCCTCGACGGGGCAGACCTCAAGGCACTTGGACTCGGTGTGGCTGCCGACACACTCGGTACATTTGTCCGGGTCGATAACATAGATCGTTTCCCCTTCGCTGATAGCGTTATTGGGGCACTCCGCCTCACAGGCTCCGCAGCTGATACAGTCATCGTTGATTTTATAGGCCATTGATTCCTCCTGTTTTTGTTGTTAAATCGTTAAATTAAGATCCTCTCTCCGCGGCTGGTTTCTACATTTGGCTGTTAACCTTCTTTCTTAGCGCTACTGCCACATGTTTGGGAACCAGATCGGTGACATCGCCCCCCAGCTTGGCAGCTTCCTTGAGTAGACTGGAGCTGAGGAACTGATATTTGAGGTCCGACATCAGACAGATGATTTCGATGTCGGGCGACATCTTCTTGTTCATCATTGCCAGGTCGAACTCCCGCTCGAAATCGGCGCTCATGCGCAGCCCGCGGACAATCGTCCTGGCGTTCAGCGACTTGGCGAATTCAATCGTCATCCCCCGGAAGACCCTGACCTCAATACCGTCCAGACCGTCGATTGCTTTTCGTACCATCTCCTCCCGCTCCTTGGTGTTGAACAGCAGTTGCTTACCCTCGGGGCGGTCGTAGACGCCGATAACCAGCTTGTCGAACAGTCTGGCGGCGCGGGTGGCAATGTCCAGGTGACCGTTGGTTATCGGGTCGAAGCTGCCGGGATAGATGGCAATCGTCAAGACGTAGCCTCCCTCTCGCGGTGGTAAATAGAGATGCAGCTGTCGCCGTGGCGTTTTTCCTTGGTCATGTGCAGGCCAGCGTAATCTGCCGCCAGCGGCAAGAGAGGAGAGTGGGTTACGATTACCGTGGAATTATCATTAATCAGACTGGAACTGGCCAGTTCGGTGATTACCGTGCCAATCGATTTATCAGAATAGGGTGGGTCCATGATGACGATATTATACTCCTTGTCCAGAAAGCGGATTGCCTTCAAGACCTCGCAGCAATATACGTGAGCATAATCTGAAAGTCCGGTCTTCTCCAAATTTTGCTTAATTATAGCACAGCACCGTGGTTCACGGTCAACCAGGTCAACCCAGCCGGCTCCCCGGCTCAGAGCTTCGATGCCCATGGCACCGCTGCCGGAAAAGAGGTCAAGCACCCGGTCCCAGCCGCGAGCGGTGTTTTCCAGAATCGAGAAGACCGCACCGCGCACCAGGTCGGTGGCGGGCCGGGTGGGGGTGCCACGGGGGGCCTTGATGAAGTGTCCTTTAGCCGTACCGGCGATAACTCGCATCTTTTGTAAATACTACCAGCGATTGTCTTTGCGAAGTATTGTCATGACCATCTTATGAATATAGCCTGCGACCATTTTTCGTAAATACTACTAGCGGTTGTTTCAAAAGGTATCGTCTACAAGGTTAACCGCTACCGAATCCCTCCCCTGCCTATACCGCCACCGGCTCGGTGGCCTTTTCCTCGCTTCTCCCCAGCTTGGTGAAGTCGCCCAGGGTGTTCTGGGGGCACTCCTCGACGCACTTGAGGCAGAGGACGCACTTGTCCTGGAGGAAAATAGGGACGGCTTTCTCTTTATCCCATTCGATAGCTTCATACTCACAGGCCTTGAAGCACTTGCGGCAGTGGATACAGCCGAAGTCGCAGCGTTCCCGGCCGGGCAGGTTCTTCAGAGGGCTGTAGCTGCACAGGAAGCCGATCTTGGTGCCGCCCGGTACCAGCTCGATGATGCCCTGCGGGCACTCGGTGATGCACAAGCCACAGCCGGTGCACTTGTCGGGGTTGACCACGGCCACGTTCTTCTCCGGGTCGAGGTGGATGGCGTTCTGGGGGCAGATGGTCACGCAGTCTCCCAGGCCGAGGCAGGCAAAGGGACATTTCTTGTTGCCCCGCAGAAGCTGGGCAGCCCCCTTGCAGGTCTGGGCGCCGGAGTAATCGTAAACGTTTGCGGAATTGCCGGTGCATTTAACCAGGGCCTTGCGGCACATGGCCTCGGCATCAAGGGTGCAGCCCAGGGCCTTTTCCAGTTTCTCCAGGCTGGCCTGGTCCTGAAGCACCTGGGAGCAGGGGGTTTTGGTCATCAGGTCCGGGTTCTCCGAGAGCGCCTGGGCATAGGCGAAGCAGCCGGGGTAGCCGCAGGCCCCGCAGTTAGCCCCGGGCAGGATGGCGGTAATCTCCTCGGTCTTCTCCAGGCCCTTGACCTTCTGGGGGACCTTGATATAGACGAGGTAAATTATCAGGCCGCAGACCAGACCAATGGCGGCCAGGATTCCGATTAACATTTTTTGCCCTCTCTTAATTTTACCATTTACAAGTTGCCATTCCTAAATCGGAACGACTATCTTTCACAAATTACCTTTAGTCGGTTCGATTCCCCAAATCAAGTCTGCTCTAAGGACAAGCCTCTTTTAAATCATGCCGCCGAAGCCGAGGAAGGCCAGGCCGAGCAAAGCGGCGGTGAGAAAGGCAATCGGCAGGCCCTTCATCGCCTTGGGGGTATCCGCCATCTCCAGCTTCTCCCGGATGCCGCTCATCATCGCCAGCACCAGGGTAAAACCGAGCCCGCCGCCGAGGGCGGCGACAATGCTGCCGGTCAGCGAGTAGCTCTCCTGCACATTAATCAGGGTGATGCCGAGCACGGCGCAGTTGGTGGTAATCAGTGGCAGGTAGATGCCGAAGGAAAAGTAGAGCCCGGCGTTGGTCTTCTTGATAAACAGCTCGATAATCTGCACCAGGGTGGCGATAACCAGGATGAAGATGACGATGTTCATGTACTCGATGTCGAAGGGTATCAGGATGTAGGTGCGGATAATCCAGGTCGCCAGCGAGGCAACCGCCATCACGAAGGTAACGGCCACCCCCATGCTGATGGCGCTGTTGAGCTGTTTGGAGACGCCGAAGAAGGGACACAGCCCCAGGAACCGCGTCAGGATGAAGTTGTTGATCAGTACCATGCCGATAAAGACGGCGGCCAGTTCACTCACTCTTGATGACCCCCTTCCAGCGGAAGATTGCCATGATGATCCCGATGACCAGGAAGGCCCCGTAGGGCAGGACGAAGGCGACGATGGGATGCTCACCCAGCCCCGGCAGGGTGAAGAAGTGCACCCCGAAGACCGTCAGGTTGCCCGTGCCCAGTAACTGCCGGATGAAGGAGACGATGAGCAGGGCGATCATAAAGCCGACGGTGATTCCCAGCGCGTCGGCGATGGAGTCTTTAATCGGGTTCTTGGAGGCGAAGGCCTCGGCTCGCCCCAGAATGATACAGTTGACCACAATCAGAGGCAGGAAGATGCCCAGCGATTCGTAGGTGGCCGGGAGGTAGGCGTGGAATATCAGGTTGACCACCGTCACCAGGGTGGCGATAATCACGATGAATATCGGGATACGGGTGATGCTGGGCACGAAATTACGGATGGCGGCGATGATGATGTTGGAGCCGATGAGCACGATGAGCACCGCCAGGGTCATCCCCAGGGCATTATCAATCGAGGTGCTGATGGCCAGCGTTGGGCACAGGCCCAGCGCCAGGACGAATACCGGGTTGGACAGTATCAGCCCCTTGGCGAACTCCTTACCGAATTTACCCATTTCTCACCTGTCTCCTTACTGGTTCTCCGTGAGTTGCTTGACCTTTTCCAGGGCGGTCTCACGGACAGCATCGACCACGGCACTGGAGGAGATGGTGGAGCTGGTGATGGCGTCCACCTGGCCGCCGTCCCGGCTCAGGGCGACATCGTCAATCGGCAGGCCGATGAACTGGTTGGTGAAGTCCGGCTCGGTAATCCGGGTGCCCAGACCGGGGGTTTCCTCCTGGGAGATGATGCTGATTTCCTTTATCGTCGTCGCATCCTCAAGACCGACCAGGATGTTGATGTCACCGCCGTAGCCACTGCCAATGGCCAGGAAGGCGTAGCCCACTTGCTCCTCACCATCGTAGATGGTGTATATCTCGTTCTCGTATTTGTAATCGGTCATCTCCGGGAACATCGTCGCCAGCATCTCCTCGACGGCCGCGTTCTCCTGAGCCGCAATCTTGTCGCGGGTGATGCTGTCCACGTAGGTCAGGATGGAGACGCAGACTGCCACCACAATCGTCAGCAGGATGACGGGGGAGGCCGTTTTCCAGAATTTCTTAGCTTGCACTGGCGGCCACCTTCTTCTTCTTGATTACCCCGTAGGGCCGGGTCTTGGTGTAGCGGTCGATGAGCGGGGTAATCGCGTTCATAAATAGTATCGAGTAGCAGACGCCTTCCGGCATCCCGCCGAAACGTCGAATCATCATCGTCAGTACCCCCAGCGCCACGGCGAAGATAATCTTGCCGCGATTGGTGAGGGGAGAGGTCACGTAGTCGGTCGCCATGAAGAAGGCGCCGATCATCAGCCCGCCGGCCAGGATATGGAACAGCGGGTCCTCACCCATGCCGAGGGCCATCAGGGCAACCACCCCGATGTAGATGGTCGGGATGCGCCAGTTAATGATCCGCATCCCGATGAGGAAGCCCCCGCCGATGAGTATCATCAACGCCGAGGTCTCGCCCAGCGAGCCGCCGGTATTGCCGAAGAACATCGCATGATAGAGGGCGGTCTGTGAGCCTGTCCAGACGAAGCTCTCGCCCAGCGGGGTGGCCGTGGTCACGGCATCGATACCGAACCCCGCCGGCGCCGTCCAGGTCGTCATCTCAATCGAGAAGCTGACGGCGAGGATAGCCCGTCCCGCCAGCGCTGGGTTGAAGATATTGTGTCCCAGGCCACCGAAGGCTTCCTTGGCGATGCCGATAGCGAAGATGGCGCCGAGGGCCACCATCCAGAGGGGTATCGTCGGCGGCAGGACGAGCGCCAGCAGCAGCCCGGTAACGATGGCGCTGCCGTCCATGATAAAGGGCCGGTTGCGCAGCCGCTTGCAGGCGTATTCGGTGAGGATGGAAAAGCCGATGCTGACCCCTATCACCGCCAGGGCACGGAGGCCGAAGAAGTAGACGGCGGCCCCGCTGGGGAATAGCAGGGCGGCCACCACCAGGTACATTATCCGGTTGACCGAGAGCCCCCGCCACAGGTGGGGTCCCGGGGAAACCAGCAGTTCGCCCATTGAGCTTACCTCCGGCGGTGGTTCCGCCGGGTTGGCCTCTGGGTTGAGCTCAGGTTGGGTACCGGGGGTATCGGCCTGCGTCATTTCTTCGCTCTCTTCATCAATTCTTTTTTGGCCACTTTAATGTACTGGACAATCGGGATGTTCGCCGGGCAGGTGTAGGTACAGCTGCCGCACTCGAAACAATCGTCGATGTAGTTCTCTTTACAGATGTCGTAATTACCGGTCTTGGCGTTGCGGGCCAGCAGCGTCGGCATCAGGCGCATCGGGCAGACCTCGATGCACTTGCCGCAGCTGATGCAGTCCCGCTCCTCGATGGTGGTGCTGCGGGTGATGAGCAGGCTGTTGGTGCCCTTGATGACCGGGAAGTCGAGCTCGAATTGGGTGATGCCCATCATCGGCCCGCCGAGGATGACCTTGTTGGCCCTCGGCTTCATGCCGCCGCAGTGCTCGATGAGCTTGCCGATGGGCACCCCGAACCGGACGAGCAGGTTCTGTGGTTTTTTGACCTCGCCGGTCACGGTAACCACCCGCTCAATGAGGGGTTTGCCCTCGATAACAGCATCGTGGACGGCCTTGGCGGTGCTCACGTTCTGGACGACGACGCCGACTTCAAGGGGCAGCCCTCCGATAGGTACCTCGCGGTGGAGTATCAGGTCGATGAGGGTCTTTTCCGCCCCCATCGGGTACTTCGATTTCAGCGGGGCCACCTGGAAGTCGTAGCCCGCCTTCTTAATCAGTTTGGCGATGTGCTCGATAGCATCCTCTTTGTTGTCCTCAATGGCGATGAAGACCTGCTTGGGGACGAGCACCTTACTGATGATGGCGAGCCCGGAGAGGACAGCCTCGCCTGCTTCCAGCATCAGCCGGTGGTCGGCGGTAACGTACGGCTCGCACTCGCAGCCGTTCAGGATAACGGTGTCGATTTCCTTACCCTTGGGGGGGGCCAGTTTGATGTGGGTGGGGAAGGTGGCCCCGCCCATGCCGACCAGCCCCGCCTCGCGGATGCGGCCCAGGATATCCTTGACGTCGAGCTTCTCCCAGTCCGTGACGGCCTCTAGCTCCACCCACTTGTCCTCGCCGTCGGGGGCGATGACGATGGCCTCGACCAGGGCGCCGGTGGGTGGGTTGACCACCGTGGTGGTGCCCGTCACCTCGCCCGAGGTGGTGGCGTGGATGGGGGCGCTGACGAATTTATCGGAATCTCCGATTTTCTGCCCGGCGAGAACCCGTTCGCCCTTTTTCACCAGGGACTGGCAGGGCGCCCCGATGTTCTGCTGCAGCGGGATGACCAGCCGCTCCGGTAAGGGCATCACTTTAATCTTCTGTTTTTCGCTGAACTTGTTCTCCGGCACCTTGATGCCATAGGGAGAGCCGCGTTTTTTCAGTATGATGGCCAAATCTATTCCCCCTGCTCGCTTGGCGCGGCGTACGTCGCCAGCCCGGAAGAGATGTAAATCTTGTGGTCCTCGCTGACGATAAAACACTCGACGTTACTCAGCGATTCCACCAGCTCGCCCCCCGCTTCCGGCCCCATCACGAAGACCGCGGTTGCCAGGGCGTCCGCTTGCGTCGCGGTATCGGCGATGATAGAGACGCTTATCAGCCCCTGGGCACTGTACCCGGTCTTGGGGTTCAGGATGTGGGCAGCCTCCTGGTCGGGGTCGAAATAACGTGCGTAGTTCCCCGAGGTGGTGACCGCTTTGCCATTTTTAATCACGAAATTGGTCAGGCTCTGGCCGGGGTCATCGGGATTATAAAGCGCCACCAGCCACGGCTCGTTGTCCGGTTTGGACCCGATGCAGGCCATGTCGCCGCCGGCATTGATCAGGGCGTTTTTGACCCCCTGTTTCTTCACCGCCTTGAGGGCCTCATCGACGGCGTAGCCCTTGGCAATCCCGCCCAGGGTTATCTTCATTTCTGGCTCAGTAAAGTACACTCGATCATCCTCGATAATAACCTTCTCCCGGTCTACCAGCGCCAGCGTCTCGCTGATGCGCTGCTGCTGCACGGCTTCCGGTTCCTGCCACAGCCCGCCGGACCATAAGTCTAGTAACGGCTGGACGGTAATATCGAAGTTGCCGTCCGTTATCTCGCTGTATTCGGCGGACAGCTCCAGCAGTCGCTTCAGGTCAGCGGAGGGCGCTTCCAGAACGCCGTCCCGGTTCAGCCGGTAGGCCTCCGCGGCCTCGTCATAAATTGAGGCGATGGCCTCGATTTCCCGCATCCGCCCGAAGGCGGTTTCAATGGCCGCTTCGCCCGTCGCCTTATCGGGAGCGTAAACGGCGATGGACACGAAGGTATCCATCATCGTTTCGGTCGCTTCGAACCGCTCCAGTTGGGTGGTCGAGCAGCCGGTGAGTCCTAAACCAGCCAGCAGTAGGGCTAATGCCCCGACGATGATTCGACGTGATTTCACTACCTCTATCATGGCTCTTCGTCGTCCGCTGCAATCCTGTAATTGAGTGGCTGATTATTATGGGACCCGTTGGTGCTGTTCCGGCAACAGCTTAGCTATTTTAGCAGAAAAACAGGTTAATTTCTAGTGTTACTATCCCGGGGGCGCGGCGATACCGCCAGCGCTGTCTTGGTGTATAATTTAGGTTAAAAATACGCTCTCTGCTATAATGAGTTAATGTAGAATTAATGTTTTTCGCTTATATTGGGGTGGTATCTCCCGGAATTAAGGAGTCAGAATTCAGTAGATGGACACCGTGTTAATTATTGCCGTGGTCGTCCTGGTGGTGGTGATCCTCGTTGACCGTTTCCGGACCCAGCAGCGCCTCAAGATGCAGATTGAGGAACTCACCCGGCGGCTGGACGACCGCATGGCTGGCAGCCTCAGCGTCTTCGGCGATGTGCGGGAGAAGCTGGGCGAGCTCACCAAGCGCACCCGTGATATCGAAGAGGTGGGCAAAAACATCTCCAGCCTTCAGGAGCTATTACGGGCCCCTAAATTCCGTGGCGGGCTGGGGGAGCTGATGCTGGAGCGGCTACTGGCCGATATCCTGCCCCGGGATAATTATTTCCTCCAGTACCGCCTCCAGAGCGGCGAGGCAGTTGATGCCGTGGTACGCATCGGCGGCCACCTGGTGCCGGTGGACTCCAAATTCCCGCTGGAGGATTTTGAGCGGTTGCTCAGGGTGGAGACGGAAGAGGAGCAGCGGGCGCTGCGGCAGCGGTTTTTACGCGCCGTTAAGGGCCACGTCGATAACGTCGCCAAGTATATCCGCCCCGACGAGGGCACCTTTGATTTCGCCCTGATGTACATCCCCGCCGAGAACATCTACTACGAGACGATACTGCGCGGCCAACTGGATGATGGCGAGCTTTACTCCTATGCCCTCAAGCGGCGGGTCATCCCCGTCTCGCCGAACAGCCTCTACGCCTACCTGCAGGTTATCGTTCAGGGGCTGCGGGGAATGCACATCGAGCAGACTGCCCGTGAGATTCTGGGCCACTTGCAGCGTCTCCAGGGTGACCTGGGAGACTTCAGGGACGACTACCGGGTTATCGGCACCCATCTGCGCAATGCTGCTGCCCGCTATGACGAGGCCCATCGCAAGCTCAGTCGCTTTGAGGACAAGCTGGAGATTACCTGCCGGGGTTCGGTTGAAGAGTTACCAGAGGAGGGGTCGGAGGAGTGAAGCCGGTGCCGGATTTCCTTAGTCTTGATTATCCCTAACCGAAAGGGCTATCGAAAAAAAGGCGAAAACGTTATATACTGGTAAATGGAAGAGAGGTCGCTAATGGCTAGATACGAAGACACGCCCGATTGGGCGAACCCAAATAGTAATCGTCCCCGCCGCCGCATTCTGTTCGTGCTGCTGGGCATCGGGCTGGCCGCGGTGGTGGTCGGGCTGGTCTTTTATTTTACTCGGGGTGGCTGAGGCATGTTAGCGTATTCGGTCATTACGGCCGTCGGGTAGGCGGTAATACCTGGTATCGGGGGTGGGGTGATGCACCGGAGGCGGTTTGAACCTTTATTCTGGATCCCCTATATCCTGACCTTGGTGGCCTTGGCAAGCCCGATGTTTTTTCAGGAAATGTTCTTTTTCGGGGTGCCCTGGTTCGTCTGGTCGCTGATATTCGTCCTGATTATCTGGGCGGTGATGCTGATTATCTTCGCGACTCGCGATTCGTTTACCGAGATGCCGGCGCCGGCCCAGTATACCCCGCAGCACTTCCTACTGCTCCTCTGGCTGTCGGCCTCGGCCCTGTTATTTGGTATTGTCTGGCATAATGCCGTTTACGCGCTTTTCTGGTATGCCATCCCAATCTTTAGCGGCGGTGACGAGGCGGTGTTCTTTACCATCTCGCTGATAGTCGTCCCGGCTGGGTTTGTCGCCGGGGCGGTTGGCCGCTTCTGGGACTGGATGGTTACTGAACCTGCCGCCGAGATGACGAAGCGTGGTGCCGCACTGCCGGTTCGCTGGTATTATTTCGTCCCCGTCGGCAGCTATATCTGGCTGTGGCGCTTCGGACGGGGCATCGAGCTGTTGACTGGCCGCAAGGTGAGGGCCGCCGGGGTCTTCGCCGCCGTCTTCTTCCTGGGGATACTCGGTCTGGCGATTATCCGCCGGGCAATGCAGCAGTATCCGGCGGCTGAGCCCGCCCGCTAGTCTCCATCCGGGGCTGTCCCGCGCCTGTCTTACCTTGACGCCCCCCGTCGTCGGTGTTACACTGGATTTGTTTTTCACGGGGCCGTATTTATGGCCGGTTTTCACGATTATTTAAGGTGTCTTTTTGATGAAGCGAGTCGGGATTCTTTATCATCCGATGAATCAGCGGGCGCTACCCCTGGCCGAGAAGCTGGAGGCCTTCCTCGGCGGTCAGGGGGCAACGGTGTGGCGCTGTTCGGCCTGGGAGGGCGAGCGGGCGCGCTGTCAATTGGACGGTACCGATCTGATTGTCACCGTCGGTGGCGACGGCACCATCCTGCGCGCTGTTCAGGTGGTGGCGGGGGCCCAGATACCGATTGTCGGCGTTAATTTGGGGCGACTCGGTTTCATGACCGAGCTCAGCGTGGAGGAGTCAGAGTCAGGGCTCTTGCGGCTGCTGGCGGGCGAGGGCTGGCTCGACGAGCGGGCGATGCTGCGGGCCGAGTACTGGGCGCCGGGCAAGAAAAATCCGCTGGTATTTGAGGCCCTTAATGATGTTGTCGTCGCCCGCGGCGAGATTGTCCGCATGATTCACATCGAGGCCAGCATTGACGATGCGGTGCTGACGACCTACAAGGCCGACGGCATGATTGTGGCCTCGGCGACCGGCTCTACCGGCTATGCGCTCTCGGCGGGGGGGGCCATTCTGCCGCCCGGTTCGGCGGAGATGATTATGCTGCCGATACTGCCCCACCTCAGCTTCTCCTACCCGGTGGTGCTGCCGGCGGCGGCAGTGATGAAGCTGCGCATCAGCGTGATGCACCAGGCCACTCTGAGCATCGATGGCCACATCAATCTGCCGGTCCCCGACGGGGCGGTGGTCGAGGTTAGCCAGAGCGACCACAAAACCAGGTTTTTGCGGATTCACCCCGAGGGTGCCTTCTACGGTTTTCTGGAACGCCGCTTGAAAGGGAAGCGTTAGCTATGGAAGTTGAAAAAGCCATTATCAAGGATGTGCCCCAGATTCATGCCCTGATTAACCGTTTCGCCGAAAAGGACGAGATGCTGGCGCGCTCCTTGAGTGAAATCTACGAGAACATCCGGGACTACTTCGTCATTCGGGACGGCGACCGGGTGGTTGCCTGCGTGGCGCTACACGTCATCTGGGATAACCTGGCAGAGGTCAAGTCGCTGGCGGTGGCCGAGGGGCAGCAGCGGCAGGGGCTTGGCTTGGATCTGGTGCGGATTTGCGTTGACGAGGCCCGTAATATCGGGCTGGGCACCGTTTTCTGCCTGACCTACAAGCCGGAATTTTTCCAGCGGGCCGGTTTTGACCGGATTGACAAGATGGAACTGCCACAGAAGGTCTGGACGGAGTGCTTCCGCTGTCCCAAGTTCCCCAACTGTGACGAGGTGGCCCTGGTCTACCGGATGGAGGTCTAGCGTGGCTCCCGAAGAGACCATCTCCCGTCGCGACATCTTTCAGGGA
>Ga0272441_10000690_pt1 | contig 75137 bp, 62 predicted proteins | sample SSMProp6N_FD_193582 | JGI IMG/M metagenome (GOLD analysis project Ga0272441, IMG submission 193582) | Marine sediment archaeal communities from Little Sippewissett salt marsh, Falmouth, MA, United States - SSM-Prop-6N | ecosystem: Environmental > Aquatic > Marine > Wetlands > Sediment ...
TGATCGCTACTGGCGCTATTCGCTCTGCTCGGGCTCGGGGACGGGCTTCTTGAGGCCGGTGGTGGCGATGCTGTGGAGCTGGTCGGCGATCCAGTCTTCCTGCCCGATGAGCAGGCCGACGCTGCTCGCCCACGGGACGACGACGAGCTGCTTCGGCTCGGGGGCCGCCTCGACGACGGCCTCGCTGTTGTCGAGCGGGACGAACAGGTCGAGCAGTCCGTGCACGACGAGGAGCGGGCAGCGGAGTTTCGCGGCCGCGTTGACGGTGGACGCGTCGGCCGGGTCGAAGTCGGCCAGGCGTCCGGCGTGGACGAGCACGGCCTGGAAGTCCTCGCCGCTCATGGTGGGGGCGACGGTCATGAGGGCCCGGCGCGTGAAGCCGATGTCCTTGAAGGGCGTGAGGGCCATGACGCCTTTGACGCGCGGGTCGAGGGCGGCGTACTGGATGGCGATGCCGCCGCCCATCCCGCCGCCGCCGAAGACGTACACCGTGTCGGTGGCGACGGTCTTGCCGATGGCGAGGGCATCGACGACGGCGTTGAGGTCGGGGGCCTCCTTGGCGCCCCAGGTGACGTACTTGCCACCGCTGCGGCCGTGGGCGCGGAGGTCGGGCAGGATGACATCGTAGCCGCGGCGGGCCAGGCGCTTGCCGAGGGACAGGTAGCTGGCCTTGCTGTCGCCGACGTCGTGGAGGATGAGCACGCTGGCGGTGGCGGGCGTTGCGGCGGGCGAGCCGTCATCCTGGCGGGCCTTGAGGACCCAGACGTCGAGTTCGGCGCCGTCGGCGACGGTGACGGTTTTGTGGGCGTCGATGTGGCCGTCCTCGAGGAGCGACTCGGCGGAGCCGGTGAGCCACAGGACGCGGCGGCCGTGGCCGGTGTCGGGCTGGACGATCTGCTTGGCGTAGAAGTCGCGCTGGCAGCCGGCGAGGATCGACAGGAGCGCGAGGAGGGCCGCGGTGAGGAGTGTCCTTTGCATGGCGAGTCTCCCGCAAGGGTTATGGGTCGAGGATATTGTCGCGCGGGCGGCGTCGCGGCGTCAAGCGCCCGGCGTCATTTTTGGGCGGGCGCCGCGGCGAGTTCGTCGATGCGGTCGGCGATCCACGCCGCCCGCCCGGGCAGAAGCGTGAGATGCCCGGTCAGGGGGATGGAGACGAGCCGTTTGGGTTGCGGCGCGGCGGCGAACACGGCCCGCCCGTGCGAGGGCGGCACAATGACGTCCCAGGCGCCCTGGGCGACGATCAGCGGGCAGCGCAGGCGCGGGGCCGCCTCGACGGCTGACGCGAGGTCGATGTCCACACCCGCGATCTCGGCCGCTCGATCGATGACGGCGTCGGCGTCGCGGCGTCCCATCGCCGGGGCCAGGAACCGCAGGGCGTGGCGCATCGCCTGCCGCGCGCCGGCGGCCGGGGCCAACGCCAGAACGCCGGCGCAGCGGGGCTCCCGTGCCGCGTACTGGATGGCGATGCCGCCGCCCATGGAGAAGCCAACGACGTAGAAAGGCGGGGCCGCGAAGCCGTCGTCTCGGACGGCAGCCATGGCCGCACGGAGGTCGTCCACCTCGAGGACGCCGAAGGTCGTGTGCGCTCCGCCGCTACGGCCGAGCCCGCGGAGGTCCGGCAGGACGACGTCGAAGCCGCGGTCGGCCAGAAGCCTGCCGGGCGCGAGCATACGAGCTTTGGAGTCCCACATGCCGTGGAGCAGGAGAACGGTGCCGCGGGGCTTCCCTCGCGTGGCGGTGTCGCCCGCGATGAGCCAGAGGTCGAGTTCGGTGCCGTCGGGTGCGGGCACTCGCCGGTGGGCGGTGATTCGGCCGCGTTCGATGAGCCGACGGGGCGGGCCGGCGAGAAGCAGCCGTAGCGTGCCCGGGAAGCGCGAGTGGTCCACCATCTGCCGGGCGAGTTGCTCCTTGCCGCAGCCCGTCAGCCACACGGCGCTCCACCCGCAGAACAGCCCCGCGATCTGCCTGAACACGCTCATTCCGGGTGCCCTTCGTTGGCGGGTGCGGGCAGTCCGGCCATGGCGGCGAGTTCGCCGATGCGGTCGGCGATCCACGCCTCGCGCCCGGCGAGAATGGTGACGTGCCCGCCGAGGGGGACGGTCTCGAGGCGGGCCGGGGCGCGGCACGCGGCGTGGATGGCCTTGCCGTGGGCGTACGGGCAGATGGCGTCGCCGGTGCCGTGGAGGATGATGAGCGGGCAGGTGAGCCGCTCCGCCGCGGCGATCGCGGACGTGGCGTCGGGGTCGAAGCCGCCGACCTGGCCGGCGTGCTGCCAGACGGCCTCGAACTGCTCGTCGCTCATGAGCGGGACGAAACGCCGGGTAACGGCGCGGCCGTGGGCGTAGGGGGCGGCGGCGACGACGCCTCGGCATCGCGGATCGGCGGCGGCGTAGAGGATGGCGGTGGTCGCGCCCATGGAGTGGCCGAACGCGAACACGGGCTCGCGAACGAGCCGCTCGGCGAGGAGGGTGTCGAGGACGCGGCGGGCGTCGAGCTTCTCGCGGTCGCCCCAGGTGACGTAGCGGCCGGTGCTGCGGCCGTGGCAGCGGTGGTCGATGAGGACGGCGTGGAAGCCGCGTCGCGACAGGCGGCGGGCGAGCGACAGGTGCGAGGCCTTGCTGTCGGCGAGGCCGTGGAGGAGCAGGACGGTGCCGCGGGCGGGCGCGCCGACGGGCGCCTGGGCGGCGAGGATCCAGGCGTCGATCTCGATGCCGTCGGCGGTGGGCACGCGGCGATGGGCGTCGATGAGGCCGAGGCGGACCATGGTCGGTCCGGACGGCAGCGCGGCCTCGGCGGCCTTGCCGTAGGTGAGGTTCGGGTGGAGAAGCCGCCGGGCGTACTGCTCCGTCGTGCACCCGCCGAGGAGGATGCTGAGGGTGAGCAGCGGAGCACACGCCGGGATGCGGAGGAGCCGTCGCACGGGTCAGGTCCTTCTGAACTGCTTCTCGAGGTCCTTGAGCGTGAGTTCGAGTGTGGTCGGCCGGCCGTGCGGGCACGCGGACGATTTCTCCGCTTCCTCGCGGCGGTCGAGCAGGGCCCGCATCTCGTCGTCGGTGAGTGGGTCGCCCGCCTTGACGGCCGCCTTGCACGCCATCATCGACAGCATGTCCTCGAGCAACTCCTCCGCGCTGGTGGCTTCCTCATCGGCCAGGCGGTCGAGGATCTCGCGGACGAAGGCGCCCGGCTCGACGCCGCGCTCCGCCAGCAGCGAGGGGAACTGCTGCACCGCCGCCGTGCCGGGGCCGAACGGCGCGACCTCGATGCCGAGCCGCCCGAGCAATCCGGCGTGGTCGTCGAGGGCGGCGAGTTCGGCGGGCGAGGCGTTGAGCGTTTGGGGAAGGAGCATTCGTTGCGCGGTGAGGCGCCCTTCGGCGAGACGCCGCTTGAAATCGTTGTACAGCAGACGCTCATGCAGGGCGTGCTGGTCGATGATCCGCAACCCGTCCTCGCTGGGCGAGACGATGTACGCGTTGTGGATTTGCAGGACGTCCGTCGGCGCGGCGACGGGCTGCCCCCCGGCTTCGGGCTCCGCTAGTGGTTTAGGCGAGGATTCGCCCGCCCGGCCGAAGCTCGGCGTACCGGCCGCGGGGCGCGGAAGCGGCGGGGCGGGTCGGGCGCCCGTCGGCGCCGCGCGGTGGCCTTCCGGGAACCTGAAGCTTGGCTGCTGGGGCGGGGCGGATCTGAAGAAGTCCGCGAGCGCCTGGCGCAGCGACGATCGCCGCGCGTCGCCAGCCTCGTCACCGGCCGGGGCTTCCGGTTCCGGCGGCGGCTCGGCGGGCGCCGTGCCCGGGTCGACGGGCACGGCCAGGTTCGACCGGTTCAGCGTCTCGCGCAGGGCCGCCAGCAGCTCGCCGTGCACGAGGTTGCCGTTGCGGAAACGGACCTCGATTTTTGTGGGGTGGACGTTGACGTCCACCTCACCGGGGGGGATCTCGACGAAGAGGAACGCCACGGGCCATCGCTGCGGCTCGATGAGCCCGCGGTACGCCTCGCGCAGGGCGTGGGCGAGCAGCCGGTCGCGGATGTACCGTCCGTTCAGGAAGAAGTACTGCCACTTGCCCGAGGCCCGCGCGCCCGCGGGGGGCGCGATGAGTCCCGCGATGCCCACCTCGCCGCCGCGGGGGCGAACGGGCAGCAGCGTGTCGGCTAGATCGCGACCGAACAGGTCCGCGGCGCGCTCGGTCGTCGAGTTCACGGCCGGCAGGTTCTGGCTTTCGCGCCCGTTGTGCGTGAGCCGGAACGCCACCTTCGGGTGCGGCAGCGCGAGCCGGGCGAGCTGCTCGGAGATGTGCCCGAACTCGGTGCTCGCCGTGCGCATGAATTTGCGGCGGGCCGGCGTGTTGAAGAACAGGTCGCGGACGGTGACGGCCGTGCCGGGCGGGGCGGCGCATGGGCGGACCTCGCCGATCTCCTCGCCGGCGGCCGCGACTTCGTGCCCGCTTTCCTGACCGCGGGGGCGCGAGCGGATGCTCGCGTGCGAAACCGACGCGATGGACGCCAGCGCCTCGCCGCGGAAGCCCATCGTGGCGATGTCGTCGAGGTCTTCGTCGGAGGCGATCTTGCTGGTGGCGTGCGGGCGGAAGGCGAGGGCGAGGTCGTCGGCGTCCATGCCGCAGCCGTCGTCGGTGACGGAGATCAGCCGCCGGCCGCCGTCCTCGACAGCGATCTCGATGCGCGCGGCGTCCGCGTCGAGGGCGTTCTCGACGAGTTCCTTGGCGATGCTGGCCGGGCGTTCGATGACCTCGCCGGCGGCGATTTTGTTGACCACGTGCGTGGGCAGGATGCGAACGGGCATGCCGACAGGATAACAGAGCCGCACGCGCGCGATAACAGGATTCAGTGGAAGCCAACTCGGCGGTATGATGCGTCGCGGCCGCTGATGGGCGGCCGACCAGGAACGACGCAATGCGAGATGCGTGATGAGGCTGGACCGCTACCCGCCGCTATTCAAGACGGGGATGCTGCTGATGTCGGGGTGGCTGCGCGCGGTCCACGCCACGATGGACATCCGGTTCGAGGTGCCGGATGCCCGGGCCGACCCGTTGCGGAGCCCGCGCCGCAACATTTACGCCTTTTGGCACGAGACGCTCATGCTGCCCGCTTACACGCACGGGCGGTTCGTCACGACGCTCATCAGCCGCCACCGCGACGGCGAGATCATCGCCGAGGTCGTTCGCCTGCTGCGTGGGCGGACGATCCGCGGCTCCACCACGCGCGGCGGCGCCGCTTCTGTCCGCCGTATGATGCGGGAAGGGCGCGTCCGGCATTTGGGCATCACCCCCGATGGGCCGCGCGGGCCGCGACGGGTCGTGCAGCAGGGCGTCGCGTACGTCGCCGGGCGGACCGGCATGCCCGTCGTGCCCGTCGGCTGCGCCTACAGCCGTTGCTGGCGAGCGGGCAGTTGGGACCGCATGGCCGTGCCCTACCCGTTCGTACGGGCGTTTGTCGTCGCCGGACTGCCGATTGCCGTCCGGCCGCACGCGTCGCGCGAGCAGCTCGCCCAGTCGCGGGCGGAGATCCAGGCGGCAATGGACGCCGTGCAGGCTCGCGCCGAGGCCCTTGTGTCCGGTGGCGTGCGCGGCGAGGATCTCGTCCCGTTCGTGGAGATGCTTCGGGCCGAGTGAAGCTGCGGAGCGGCGACCCCGACTGCGGTCCCAAATCCCGAATCTCAGATCGCTGTTCGGGAATCCAGAGCCCGGGAATGCAGATCTCAGATTTGAGATCACTATTCCCGCAGGCCGTACTCCTTGATCTTCCGGTACAGCGTCCGCTCGCCGATGCCGAGGATCTTCGCCGCCTGCTCGCGGTTGCCGCCGGTCATCTTCAGCGTGTTGCGGATCAGTTCCTTCTCGGCCTCTTCCAGGCTGATGCCCGCCAGCCCCCCAAGCTGCGTGTCTGTTCCGGCCCCCGGTCGCTGATGAATCTCGGCCGGCAGGTCGTCCACCGTCAGCTTGTCGCCTGCGGCCAGCACCACCATGTTCTCGACTACGCTGCGGAGTTGCCGCACGTTGCCCGGCCAGGGGTAGCTCACCAGCACGCGGCGGGCATCGGGCGTGAGGCCGCGGGCCTCCCGGCCGTGGGCCTCGTTCGCCTGCCGGACGAAGTGGTCGATGAGCACCGGGATGTCCTCGCGGCGCTCGCGCAGCGGCGGGATGCGAATGGTCGCGCCCTTGATTCGGAAGTAGAGGTCGCGGCGAAACTCGCCGTCCTCGACGCGATGCTCAAGGTCGCTGTTGGTCGCGCTGATCAGCCGGACATCGACCCGGCGGGCGGTGTTCGAGCCGACGCGGATGACCTCGCCGTTCTCGAGCACGCGGAGCAGTTTCGCCTGCATGGGCAGCGGCATGTCGCCGACCTCGTCGAGGAACATCGTGCCGCCGTCGGCGTACTCGAAGCGCCCCGGGCGGTCGCCGGTAGCCCCGGTGTAGGCGCCCTTGACGTGGCCGAACAGCTCATCTTCCAGCAGTGTCTCGCTGAGCCCCGCGCAGTTGATGGCGACGAACTTCTCGTCCTTGCGGCGGGAGTTGGCGTGGATGGCGTTCGCGAGCAATTCCTTGCCCGTGCCCGACTCCCCCAGCACCAGGACCGGCAGGTCCGTCGGCGCCACCCGGCGGATGGTCTCCAGGATGTCCAGCATCGCCGGCGATTGCCCGATGATGTTCTCGAAGCCGTATCTCTCGTCAAGCCGCTCGCGGAGTTCCCTGATCTCGCGTCGCTGGGCGGTCATCTCGGCCGCCCGCGAGACCACCGTCCGCAACTCGTCGAGGTCCAGCGGCTTCTCGATGTAATCGAACGCGCCCTGCTGGAGGGCCGCGCGACACGTCTCGACGGAGGAGTGCGCGGTGATCAGGATGACCTTCGTGTCGGGCGATTTCTTCCGGGCGGCCGCCAGGACCGCCAGCCCGTCCTCCGGGCCGCCCAGCACCAGGTCGGTCACGATGATGTCGAAGTGCCGCGACGTGAGCTGCGCGATGCCGGCCGCCCCGTCCTCGGCCACGACGCACGTGTGGCCGAGACGCGACAGCCCCTCCTGAATCGCCTCGGCGTGGGCGGACTCATCCTCGACGATCAGAATCTCCGCACTGGCTTTCGGCTTGGATGCCATGAGGCAGAGGCTACTTGCCGGTCGCGAGGGAGTCAATGCCGGCTGCCGGGTCCCCACCACCGTTGGTTACAGCCAGCCGGTCACCTCGGCCAGCAGCTTGCCGTACTCCACAAAACTGGGCCACGAGACGTCGCTCGGCACGCCGTGGTCGCAACCCGGAATGTACCCGCCGCCGCGAACTACGGGCTTCAGGCGCCTGATCTCGTCCCGTATCGCCTGTCCGCCTTTGGCGATGCACCGCTTGTCCACCCCGCCGCGGTACGCCATCTTCCGGCCGAACCGACGGCGAAACTCATTGACGTCGCAGTGCGCCGCGACCTCGATCGGGTCGCAGTAGTTCACGCCGGACTCGATCCAGATCGGGATCAGCTCGCCGATGTAACCGTCGCTGTCGATGCCCACCAGCGGCACGCCGGCCTGCCGCGAAAGCGTCGACCATTCGTCCCAGCACGGCTTGCAGAACCGCCGCGCCATGGCGGGGGAAATCATGCTCTTGGCCTTGTACGCCATGTCTTCGCTGAAGCGGATCGCGTCGGGAACGACCCGCCGGAACATCCGCCGCAGCATGCCCGAGATGAACTCCCGCCAGAATTCCGCCATCTCCTCGACGAACGCCGGCTCCTCCACCATCATCATGCAGAGCGGCTCGAAGCCGACCCACTCCCGGAGCTGCCAGAACGGCCCGTGCAGCGTGACTTCCAGGAACCAATCCCGCTCGGCAAGCTGGGCTTCGCGCCCCTCGAGCCCGGCCCACCGGCCGGGGTCGTCGGTTACGTACCGCTCCTTCATCTGCTCCCAGTCGTCGCGGGTCTCCACGGGGCACTTTAGCCACGCCCGGGTCACGAAGTCGCGTGGGTTGCGGAGATACGTCACGTCGAACTCGTCGGAGATCTCGCAGATGTTCCCCTTGTAGTCCTGCACGATGTAGTGGCCGTCTTTGTGGTCGAGGACCTTCTCCTCGAACCATGGCCGCAGGTCGAAGTCGACCCCGACGCCGCCCGCCGGATGGTTGGGCCACTCGTACTCGACACCGATTAGCTCGAATAGGTGGCGCGTGGGGTCCGCTCCTTCGGGGAGCCCTTCGCGCCGCCAGCGAGCCAGGGTGGATTCACGCCCCTGCCCGGGTTGTAGCGGAATGCGGTCCGGACCGCCGAAGGTCAGGGCCTGAACAGTGCGTTGACGCGGGGTCATTGGGGATGTCCGGTTTGTCGGCCGTGTTATCTATCGGCTCCCGGATCGGACCGGGAGACGCCCGAATTCGGGAATGCTAGTGGGACCCGTCGCAGAACTCAAGCCCGGCGCTCGAATCGCACAGACGTCGGAGCGCTTTCCGCGGGCGGCCGGGCCATTGCGGGGGGCCGGGATTGACAACCCCACCGGAAACCACCGCGACAACATCCGCTACTCCGCGGGCAACGGCTTGCCCGTATCGGCCACGACCACGCAGCGGTTCCCGGCATCCGGGACGCGGACGACGCTGTGGCGCCGCAAGTTGACGTCGGCCGCGGCGAGGGCCGCTTCGACGCTCTCCGCCTTCGTCAGCCCCAGCAGCTCGGCGTCGGCAGCGGCCAGGCCGTCGCTCACGACGAACACCCGCACGCCGCGGCAGGCGGGGTCCGTCAGGTGCCGCAGCCTGACCGCCTTGTGGTCGCCGAGCCGGTAGCCGCGCGCGTTCAGGATCTCCACCGCGGCCGCGTGGGTGGGGGCCTGTCGCAGCGGTTCGACGAATGCGTCCTGCCCGATTCCGCCGCCCAGCGCCGCGACCAGGACGATCGCGCCGCCGTCGCGGACGGCCCACTCGCTGTTCTTGATCCCCTTGTCCGCCTGGTAGAAGGTCCGCCCGAGCGGCCCCGTGACCTCGGCGACGAGGGCGTCGGCCGGGGCGGGGACCGTCTGCACGAACGCCTTTCGGGCGTCCGGCAGGGCGGCGTGCAGGGCCGCCAGCGGCTCGCCGCCGAACGCCGCGAGGATGCGGTCGCGGGACTGGACGAGGTCGATCGCCGCGACGCGCCGCCCGGCCGTGAGGGCGCCGAGCATCTCGACGACGCCCTCGTGCACGGGGTTGCCCTCCAGCCGGGCCGGCCGGCAGTTCGGCGACAGGGCGTGGGCGTGGTTGCGCTCGATGTCCTCGTGCGCGGCGACGCCGATGGTGAGCGTCTTGTGGGCCCCGGTGAAGCCGGCGAAGTAGTGCGGCTCGACGCTGCCGATGGCGAGCACCGCGTCGGCCTCCGCCACCCAGCGATGCGCCCGCCAGCCGCCGACATCGACCAAATCGTCCGCCTTCGCGTCGTGCCAGGCGATGCCGCCGACCGGCACGCCGGCCCGCAGCTCCCGCTCAAACGCCTCGCGCCGCTCCGCGTCGAAGGCGTGCGAACCTGTCGCGACGAGCGCGCGCGCCATCGCCAAGTCTAGGCGGCGCGCGAGGCATAGCAGGACCGCCCGGCTGTCCGTCTGCCGCTGCGGGTCGTTAATCAGGATCAGCAGGCGCCCGCTCCAATCGTCGCCAAGCGCCCGCAGCGCCTGGTCGACAGCTGGCATGGGCCAGACCAGCCCGGCTATTGTCCGCGTTCCGGCAAGGGCCGAGGCATCGGAGAAACGGCCGTTGCTGCCCCACCCCGCGCGGCGGTATTTCGCCTCAGGGATCAGCACCGGCAAGGGCACAAGGGCGGAACAAAGGAACAGTAGCACCAGCCCAAGCCCGAACTGCCATTCGACGGTCCCTGGCTCCGGGAACGGTGCGTCCGAGAAGAAGAGCGGTGCAAAAAAGGCAAACGGGGCGCAAACCGCCGCCAGCACGCCCGAGAACACGGCGACGGGGAGAGCGCCGCACAGGCGCCACCGGCCCCAGGCCGCAAACGAGCAGACCGTCAGCGCCCCTCCACACGCCAGCGCGAACATGAATGCGCCCCCGACGAACACACGAGTGATGCCGGATGTCCCCGGGCAAGCGCCGAGGGCCCAAGCCGCCAGCCAGACAAGCCCGCAGGCCGTGACCGTAAAGGCCAGCCCTGCGGCCGGAACGGCGAGCCATGATCCCTTTTGCGTTGGCTCCGCCATGACCTGATCTGCAATCCGAAATCATTCCGCCATGGGCAGGGCGATGGTGAATCGCGTGCCCTTGCCGGGCTCGGAGTCCACGCGGATCGTCCCGCCGTGCTCACGGACGATGCGGCGGGTGGTGGGCAGGCCCAGGCCAGTGCCCTGTTTCTTGGTGGAGAAGTACACGTCGAAGATTCGCTCGGCCGTCTCGGGCGGCATGCCCGGCCCGGTGTCGATGACTTCGAGGATTGCCCGGCCGCGCTGCGCGGACAGGCGGATGAGCAACTCGCCCCCGGGCGGCGGTCCGCCCTCGCCGCCGTCGCGGCTCATTGCGTCCACGGCGTTGATCAGCAGATTCAGCACCGCCTGCTTGATGAGCCCCGGGTCGACCCGCGAGCGGACCTCGCGCTCCGGCAGGTCGGTCCGCAGCAGGACCTTCGTCCCCTCCGCCTGAGGCCGAAAGAAGTCCGCCAGCTCTCCGATGAGCCGGCGAAGGTCCGTCGCCGCCAGGTCGAGTTCGTAGCGACCCGCGTAGTGCAGGAAATCGTCGAGGATGCCCCGCAGTCGGTCGGACTCCTCGCGAATGCTTTGCAGGCGGCGGAGCATGCGGGCGCTTTCCTTATCTTCATCTTCACGGCGCGAGAGGTCTTCGGAGAGCAGCTTGAGGTTGACGTTGATCGTCGAGAGCGGGTTCTTGATCTCGTGGGCGAGCCCGCCGGCGAGTTGCCCCAACTCCGCGAGGTGCTCGCGCCCCTTGCCCCGCGCCGACAAGCGCCGCGCCGTTCGCCACGTCCGACGCGCCAGGAGCATCGCCAACAGGAAGCACAGCGGCCCTGCGATCAACGCGCCCAGCAGAACGTACCCAATCTCCATCAGCGGCGGTTCTCCGCGTCGATGCGGCCCCGGAGCGACACATATTCGGGCGACTGGTTCCGGCCGGCCGCGTCGCCGGAAGCCCCATCTAGGCCATCGGACGGAGCCGCCGTCGCTACGCCTGTGCGGTGTCCTGACCGATGGTCTCGTCCTGTCGAGCGTCAGGGCGAATCACGTTGCGGGCCTGGAAGCCCTTCTCGCCCTTAATCATCTCGTACTGGACCATCTCGCCGTCGCGGAGCGCCCGGAACCCTTCACCGGCGATGCACGAGTAATGCACGAAGACATCCTGTCCCTGGTCGCCGATGATGAAGCCGTACCCCTTCTTCGGGTCGAACCACTTGACCTTGCCCGTGGGCATCGGGATCACCTCCCTCGGTGCCCGGACGGGGCGGACCTACACCCAACGATCCCTGAGGGACCGTCGCCCGTCCCCCCGGGCCTCAGAGGTCATATTCCCATGCGCCCGTCCCACGCGAACGGAACGCCTGTGGCCTCACCGAACGCTGGGCGTCCGTGCCCCGGGGCCCGCCGTCCCGGCCGGAGAGATCCGGTCCGCGGCCGGGAGCGGCTCAGTTCCCGCACGGCGATTGTGCTTACTGGTTCTTGCCGGACTTCTCTTCCTTCAGCACGGCCTTGCGAGACAGGCGGATCTTGCCCTGGTCATCCACCGACACGACCTTCACGCGCATCGTGTCGCCGACCTGGCAGACATCCGTGACCTTTTTGACGTATTTGTCATCGAGTTCGCTGACGTGGCACATGCCGTCCTGTCCGGGCAAGATCTCGACGAAGGCCCCGAAGTCCCGGACGGAGACGACCTTGCCTTCGTATATCTTGCCGACCTCGGCCTCGGCCGTCAAGCCCTCGACTTCCTTCCTGGCGGCCTCCACGCCCTCGGCCTGTGAGGACGAGATGAACACGGTGCCGTCGTCCTCGATGTCGATCGTGGCGCCGGTCTCGTCCTGGATGCGGTTGATCGTCTTGCCGCCCGGGCCGATGACCTTCCCGATCTTCTGCGGGTCGATCTTCAGCGTGACCATCCGCGGGGCGTACGGGCTGATGGACGAACGTGGCTCGGCGATGATCTTGCCCATCTGCTCCAGCAGGAACAGCCGGGCCTGCCGGGCCTGCTCCAGCGTGGCCACGATGCGGTCCTGCGGGATGCCGCGGGCCTTCATGTCGAGCTGGATGGCCGTGATGCCCTTGGCCGTGCCGGCGACCTTGAAGTCCATGTCGCCGTGGAAATCCTCCTCGCCCATGATGTCGGTCAGCAGGACGTGTTCGCTGTTATCGTCGTTGCTGACCATGCCGATGCTGATGCCCGCAACGGCCGACGACACGGGCACGCCCGCGTCCATCAGCGCCAGGGACGCGCCGCAGATCGTCGCCTGCGACGTCGAGCCGTTCGACTCGAGCAGTTCCGACACCACGCGGACCGTATAGGGGAAGTCGTCGGGCACGGGCATGACGGGGGCGATGGCCTTCTCGGCGAGCATGCCGTGTCCGTAGTCGCGCCGGCTCGGGCCGCGGATGGGACGAATCTCGCCCACGCTGAACGGCGGGAAGTTGTAGTGCAGGTAGAACGGCTTCTTGAACTCCTCGCGGATGCCATCGATGATCACTTGGTCGCGCGGCATGCCGAGGGTGGTCATTACGAGGGCCTGCGTCTCGCCGCGGCGGAACATGGCCGAGCCGTGCGTCCGCGGCAGCACGCCCACCTCGATGCCGAGCGGGCGGACCTCGTCCATCTTTCGCCCGTCGGGTCGGGTGCCGGCGAGGATCAGTTCACGCTGGATCGCGCCCTCGGTCTTGTACAGCGCCTTGTCCACCTGGTCGGGCGTGTACTGCGGCTCGACGTCCTCCGGGGCGTCCTCGGGGAAGTACTCCGCCTGGACCTCCTCGCGGATGGCGGCCAACGCTTCGCCACGCTCCACCTTGCCGTGGATCTGCTTCGCCTCGCGAATCCGCTCGCCGTACTTGTCGCGGAGGGCGTCCTTGAGCTCCTGCGGGATCGGGCTCGGCTCGTACGCCGCCTCGGCCGTGCCCGCCTTCTCGGCGAGTTCCTCGATGAGTTCGATCACCTGCGTGTACAACTCGTAGCCCTTGGCGATGCCGCCGGCGACGACGTCTTCGGGCATCTCCCGCCCGCCCATCTCGATCATGTTGACGGCGTCTCGCGTGCCGGCGACGAACAGGTCGAGCCCGCCCTCTTCCACCTGCGACAGCGTGGCGTTGAGGGCGTATTCGCCATCGACGTAGCCGATGCGGGCGGCGCCCAGCGGGCCCTGGAACGGCGCGTGGCTGAGCGTCAGGGCCGCCGACGCGCCGATCACCGCCAGCAGGTCCGGCTCGTTCTCGCCGTCGAAGCTCAGCGTGAGGCACTGCACCTGGACCTCTTGGCGGTAGTCGTCGGGGAACAGCGGCCGAATGGGCCGGTCGATGAGCCGCATCGTCAGCACCTCGGCCGTGCTGGGGCGCCCCTCGCGCTTGAAGAACCCGCCGGGGATCTTGCCGGCGGCGTAGGTTGCCTCCCGGAAGTCCACGTACAGCGGGAAGTAATCGATATCGCGTGTGCAGGGGGCGGCCAGGACGGTCGCCAGCACGACGGTATCACCATACTGCACCCAGACGGCGCCGTGCGCCTGACGGGCCACTCTGCCGGTTTCCAGACTCAACGTCCGCCCGGCGATCTCACGTTCCACTCTCACTGCGTTCATTTCCGCTTCCTTCTTCTTGCCTTCGGGCCGTCCGGCCCATGCGCCGGGTTCCGGCCCGGCTATGCCTACGTCTTAGACTTCTGCTTGCTGTCTCACTTGTGCGGTTGTCGCCGGTGGCGCAAGGCGCCCGGTTGCGCCGGCGTCGAAAGGTCATCGGACGAGGTCCCCTCCGTGCGTGGGGTCGGACTGAAGCCGGCCGTGGCGTGCGGGCCCGGAGCTATTTCCGCAGCCCGAGCTTCGTGATCACCTGCCGGTAGCGGTCTGGGGCGGTGTTGGACAGATATTTCAGCAGGCTGTTGCGTTTGCCCACCATCTTGAGCAGCCCCCGGCGGGAGGCATGATCCTTCTTGTGCGTGCCGAGATGCTCGGTGAGGTGATTGATCCGCGCCGTCAGCAGCGCGACCTGTACCTCGGCCGAGCCGGTATCGCCGTCATGCCTGCGATGCTCTTCAACGATCTTCGTCTTCGCTTCTGCCGTGATGCTCATTGTGTCCATACCTGCTCGCCGTCAGGCCACTCGCCTTGCGGACGGCGGGCCCACACAGTCTTACCTTCGCCTATACCTTTCGTGCTCCCACTATAGGCGCGGGGCCCGAGGCAGGCAAGGCTTTCTTCCGGCCTTAGAGACTATCTCAGAACTTCCCCTGGCCGCGACCGGGCCGAGTTGCGGTTCCGGACAAGGCGTGAGGGCGATGTCGGCACTTAAGGGCCGTCAAGCCCGAGCAATGCCGTCCGGGGCCGCAAGACGCCCCGTCCCTTCGGGTTGCGTCGGGAGTCGGCGCCTGCGGCGTCAGGCCTCCTCGCCGACCCATGGAGGGTCGGCGTCGTCGGCCTTCCTTGCATCCATCCGATTCTCGACGCAACGCGGCTCACGCGAAGTCCTGAGATAGTCTCTCAGCCCAGGACCTTTTTCACCTCAGCCAGCAGCTTCTCCATGCGGAACGGCTTGTTGAGGTAGCCGTTCACGCCCAGCCGCTCCGCGTACTGTTTGTGACGCGTGCCGAGGTTCGCGGTGATCATGATAACGCGCGGCACGTCGGCCGGGTCCCTGTCGCGCTTGAGCTTCTCCATCACCAAGAAGCCGCTCCGCTTGGGCAGCATCATGTCGAGAATGACCAGGTCGGGCTTTTCGCGCTCGGCCAGGTCGATGGCCGTGTTGCCGTCGCGGGCGGTGAGCAACTCGGCTCCCTCCGGCTGCAGCGTTGCCTCGATAGCGCTCAGGATGTCGCGATCGTCATCGACGATGAGGATTCTCTTGCCCTTCAGATCGTCAGGCATGTCGGTGCTCCTTGGGGGTTGGGGCAGGCCCGCGGCGGGACGAAGAATGCTAGCACACGGCGGCCAAAGCGTCAACCGCAGCGCTGCCGCCAGCGTTTCGCCGGCCTCCTGCGGATGGAACTGCGCCGCCAGGGACTCGAACCCCGGACCCGCTGATTAAGAGTCAGCTGCTCTGCCAACTGAGCTAGCGGCGCGGGAAGAAAACGCGTCCCCGTCGGGACGCAAAGCCTATTCTACGGACGCAGCCCGGCCGGTCAAGCCGATTCGCTGCTGCCGCTCTCCTCCGCCGACGATTCGTCCGCAGGGGCAAGCCTGCTCTCGACCAGGGCGACGAGTTGACGGAAGTTCTGCAGCTTCCAGGAATCGAGTACCAGCCGCTTGCCCTCGCCGCAGTGCAGCGTCAGGATTCCCTTGCTCTCCAGCCGCGAAGCGTCGAGCTCCTTAACGTCCTCCCATCTGGCCCTTTGCCGGCCCGCGTAGCCGATGCCTTCTTCGTCGGCGACGAGCTTCCGTCGCAGGAACACGATGCCCCACACCAACGGAACCACACCCAGCGGCGTGAACGCGTACGCCCCCAGCTTGTTGAACATGTGCGACAGCCACGCGTTGGCGTCTTCGGAAAATGGCTTGTACGGGTAATGCCCCAGATCGCTCAGGCACCAGATGCCGAAGCCCAGCAGCATGGCGGCGAGAATGAACAGCCGCACGGCCGGGTCCTTGGCCGCCGGGCATTCCACGCGGCGCGGCACGCTCTCTGAGGGCGTGGACTCGGGGGTGTTCTCGGACGGCGTCTCGGCCATGCTCGTTGTCTCCCTTTCCGGTGGATCTGCACGCGGCCTGTCACTGTAAGCTTATGGCGCGCCCGCGCCTCGTGCAACGGGAATCCGCCCCCGGCGGCCAAGCGCGAAACATCCGGCCAGGCAACGCGTTATAGTGGGGGGCGAACAGCGACTGAGGAGCAACCGCATGCGAAGAGTTCTTGCGATCACGGCGGCCGCGGCGCTCGCGTCGATCGCGGCGCCGGATGCTTGGTCGGATGAGCCGGACGGGCCGCACTACCCGCACGAGGCCTCAGACGCGGAGCGCAAGGCGCTGGACGACCTGGCGGCCGAGATCAATGGCGCCGTGGTCTATTCGCGGGGCGGGCACGTGAAGAAAGTCGTCATCGGCGACTGGCGCGTGGTGGACCTGGGCGAAGGCGATTTCGCCCGGTGGTCGGCGGACGGCAAGCGGCTGGCGGTCTACGACGGCGGCAAGGTGTATGTCATCGACGCGGATGGCTCGAATCGCAAGCTGCTCATCGAGAAGGCGGACAAGAGGGACGGCTGTCCGGTTGAGTTCCACCCCAATAACCGCGAGGCGGTGTTCTGGAAGAAGAACGGGGGCTTGCACGCGGTGGATATCGAGACGAAGAAGGTCCGTCGGCTGAACGCCCCCGGGACGTACACGGGTTCGGCTTGTCTCTCGGCCGACGGCGAGCGGATGGCGGTTCGATGGGGGCACAACCTGTACGCGGTGGACCTGAAGGCGAAGAAGCACCACAAGTACGCCTCGGGCTGCTCGCCCGGGGTCTCGCCGGACGGCAGGCGGGTGATGAACAACGACGGCGGGCACCGGACGGTGACCATTCGCGGCTGGGACGGCAAGGGGCGGGCGAAGATATCCGCCGGCACGTGCAGGCCGGACGGCCGATGGGACAACCACCACTGGTCGAACCATAACGACTACATCTCCGCCCAGGGCGAGCGAGGCGGCGGGTACGCGTACGTGGTGAACGTCGTCAAGAACCGGGGGACGCGGGTGACATGGGAGAAGCGCGTGGGATACCCGGACGTGTGGGTTGCGCCGGCGGGAGATCCGAAGGAATAGCGGGGCGTCGGCCGGGCGGGGAGGGTGTGCGCGCGGCCTGATTTCTCTTGCCTCCGGGCCTCGCTGTCGCAAGATAGGGCGCCCGCATGTGGGCCGGGGCTCCTGCGGGGTCGAGTCTTCCATAGGAGTACGAATGGAACGCACGCTTGTCGTCATCAAGCCGGATGCCGTGCAGCGCAAGCTCGCCGGGCGGATCCTCGCCCGCTTCGAGGACAAGGGCCTGCGCATCGCCGCCCTGAAGCTCGTTCACGTCTCCGAGCAGACCGCCCGCGAGATGTATCGCCCCCACGAAGGCAAGCCCTTCTACGAGCCGCTGGTCGAGTTTCTCACGGCCGCCCCGGTTGTCGCCGTGGTGATCGAGGGTATCGACGCTATCGCCGTCGTCCGCAAGATGCTCGGCAGGACGACCGGTCGGGAGGCCGAGCCGGGGACGATCCGCGGCGACTTCGGCATGTCGCAGCGTTACAACCTGGTACACGGCAGCGATTCGCCGGAATCGGCCGATCGCGAGATCGGGCTGCTGTTCCGGCCGGGGGAGCTGTGTGAATACGGCCTGGCGGGCGCGGGCTGGGTCTATGCCCGTCTGGGCGACGAGTTGATCTGACCCGCGCCAACTGCCGCGACCGGGCAGGAGAGGCCTTTCGCCCCGGTCGGCGGGGCGGTATAATCGGGCCGGTTCGCGGGTGAGAAGCACCCGCCCAACACTTCGCGGCTCCTTGCAGGGAGATGCACGATGGGCGAGTACTACGGTTTGGTGTGCACGATTCTCGGCTTCGCCTTGCTGATCCTCGGGCTGGTGATCTACGCGTTCCTGCGGAAGCTGTACTACATGGTCGAGGAGGCGGATGCCCGCTGCATCCAGATCCGCAACATGCTCGAGCAGATCGGCGGATCGCAGGAGACGAAGCGCCCGGCCGGGCGGAGCAAGGGCGGGAAGTAGCCGCCGACCTGCGGCTGCGGCCGCGCTGAGTATGGGAGGGGCGCTTGGCCCCGAAAACGGACTGCGCAAGCCATGGGCGACGCAGAGCGGATCAGAGAGCTTCGCGAGGAGATTCTGCGGCACGACTGGCTGTACTACGTAGAGGCCGGGCCGGAGATTTCGGACCGCGAGTACGACCGGTTGATGGAGGAACTTGAGGCGCTGGAGGCGGCGCACCCCGATCTGGTGACGGCGGATTCACCCACGCAGCGTGTCGGCGGCGAGCCGATCGCGGGGTTCGCGACGGTCGAGCACGCCCGGCCGATGCTGAGCATCGACAACACCTACAGCGCGGACGAGCTGCGCGAGTTCGACGCCCGCGTGCGGCGGGCGCTCGGCGAGGGAGCCATCTGGCACTACCTGGTGGACCCGAAGATCGACGGGGTGGCGGTGTCGCTTCGCTACGAGGGCGGCTCGCTCGCCCTCGCGGCCACGCGCGGCGACGGGCGCCGTGGGGACGACATCACCGCCAACGCCCGAACGATCCGTGCGGTTCCGCTGCGGCTGCGAGGTGACGGACATCCGGACGTTCTGGAGGTGCGCGGCGAAGTCTACTGGCCCCGGGCGGCCTTCGCCGCGCACAACGCGCACCGCGTTGAACAGGGGCAACCGGCGTTCGCCAATCCGCGGAACGGCGCGGCCGGCACGCTCAAGCAGCTCGATCCGCGCGTGGTGGCGGGGCGGGGGCTGTCGTTCGTGGCGCACGGCTTCGGCGAGGTGTCTGGGCCCGCCGACAGCCGGGCAAGCGAGATGATGGGGCGGCTCGCCGAGTGGGGCGTTCCGGTCAATCGCCACGCGGCCCTCTGTGATGATCTCGACGCGGCTCTCGCCGCCATCGAGGATTGGGCGAAGCGGCGCGCGGAGGCCGAGTACGAAACCGACGGCATGGTCGTCAAGGTGGACGAGCTCGATTTGCGCGGCGCCCTGGGCGCCACGAGCAAGTACCCGCGCTGGTGCATCGCGTACAAGTACGAGGCGGAGCAGGCGGCGACCGTCCTGCGGAGCGTAGATTTTCAGGTGGGCCGGCTGGGGACAATCACGCCCGTCGCCCACTTCGACCCCGTGCAGCTTTCGGGCACGACCGTCAGCAACGCCTCGCTGCACAACTTCGACCAGGTCGAGCGACTGGATGTACGGGTGGGCGATACGGTGCTTGTCGAGAAGGCGGGCGAGATCATCCCGCAGGTGGTGCAGGTGCTGCACGAAGAGCGGCCGAAGGACGCCGGAGCTGTCCGCCCGCCCGAAGAGTGCCCGGCCTGTGGCGGCCCGACGGCCCGGGACGAGGGCGGGGTCTACCTGAGGTGCATCAACCCCGAGTGCCCCGCGCAGCTCCGCGAGCGGCTTCGATTCTTCGCCGGGCGGAACCAGATGGACATCGAAGGGCTCGGCGACGCCGTGGTCAACAGCCTTGTGGACAAGGGGCTGGTCCGACACTTCGCGGATCTCTACTTGCTCAGGGCCGACGACCTGGTCGGCCTGCCGCGGACCGACAAGCTTTCCAGCAAGGGCAACCCGATCACCTTCCAGGAGAAATCGGCGGGGGAACTGTCACAGGCGATCGCGGCGAGCAAGTCGCGAGGGCTGGAGCGCGTGCTCGTGGCGCTGGGCATCCGGCACGTCGGTGGTCGGGCGGCCGAGCTACTGGCCGAGCATTTTGCCGATGTCGATGTCCTCGCGGCTGCAGGCGTGGACGAGCTCACCGAGGTCCCCGAGATCGGACCGATCATCGCCGAGAGTGTGCATCGGTTCTTTCGCAGCGAGGGGGGGCGAGGCGCGATCCGTCGGCTGAAAGATGCGGGCGTGAAGATGACGTCTCGACGTCCGCCGAGCGCTGTCGCGGGGGTCGTGGAGAATGAAGCACCGCTCATGGGCAAGAGCGTGGTCGTGACGGGGACGCTGGAGGGGTTTACGCGGGCGGAGGCGGAGGCGGCGATCAGGGCGGCCGGCGGGCGGGCGGCGGCGAGCGTGTCGAAGAAGACGAGCTTCGTCGTCGTCGGCGACTCACCCGGCAGCAAGGCGGACAAGGCGCGATCGATCGGCGTGGAGATCATCGACGAGGCAGAGCTCCGCCGGCGACTCGGCAAGTGAGGCGCAACAAAAAGCCCCCATGGGGGGGCTCACCGTTGCCAATGCCACCAGCGGTTCAGCACAGGGCCGCGAAGCCCAGGATCACGTAGAGCACCATCTTCAGCTTGCGTCTGATCTTCTGTCGCATCGCCGCCTCCTCTCGGGCGGATTCCACGTGTCCATTGTACCGCGCCGCGGCAGGAGGGCAAGGGGGCGAATCGCGCATTCCGGAATTCCGGCAGCAAAATATCTAGAATAGTAAACTCGGCAAGCTGTACCGGTTGCGCAGACTGTATCGATTGTGCGGCCGCACGTGTGCCTGGGTTCCCCGGCCGCGGCCCCTGTCGTCAGGTCGTGTAGTCGGCGTTAATGGTGATGTATTCCCGCGACAGGTCGCACGTCAGGGCCGTGAACGCCGCCTTGCCGAGGCCGAGGTCGCAGACGATCCGGATCTCTTTGCCGCCGAGATACGCCGACACCGCCTTTGCGTCGAAGCGGGTGGGGCGTCCGCGAGCGAACACCCGCGTCGGTCCGATGCGGATGTGCAGCGTCTCGGCGACGATCTTGGCCGAGGACTTGCCCAGAGCCATGGCGATGCGGCCCCAGTTCGGGTCTTGTCCGTGGACGGCCGTCTTGACCAGCGGCGAGTCGGCGACGGACTTGGCCGCCGCCTTCGCCTCGGGCGCGCTGCGGGCGCCGCGGACGTCCACGATCACCAGCCGCGTCGCGCCCTCGCCGTCGGCGGCCATCGCACGCGACAACTCCCACAGCACTTCGCGCAGGGCGGCCGCGAGCTTCCTGTAGTGGGGCGAGCGCGAGGTGATTCTCGCGTTGCCGGCTGCGCCCGACGCCATCGCTACGACCGTGTCGGACGTGGAAGTGTCGGAGTCGATAGTCACGGCGTCGAGCGTCTCGTCGGCCGCTGCCTTCAGTGCCTTGTGCAGCGCCGCCGGAGAGACGGCCGCATCCGTCGTTACCACGCAGATCATCGTCGCCAGGGACGGCGCGATCATCCCCGCCCCCTTGATGATGCCCGCGACGGTGACGGCCTTGCCGCCGATGCGCGTCCGCACCACGGCAGATTTCTGGCGCGTGTCGGTGGTCATGATGGCGCGCAGGGCCTTGGCGTCGTGATTGCGACCAAGATTGCGCACGGCCGCGCCGATTCCTCGGCGGACCTTCGCCATCGGCAGCGGACGCCCGATGACGCCCGTGGAGGCGACGAGCACCTTCGTGGGGCGCGTATGCAGGACCTTGGCGACCTCGCCGGCCATCGTCTGAGCGTCTTGCTCGCCCCGCTTGCCCGTGCACACGTTGCTGCACCCGGAGTTGACCACGAACGCCCGCACCTTGCCGTAGCCGCGCGGCAGGACACGACGGCACCACAGCACGGGAGCGCCCACGATCTGATTGCTGGTGGTCAGCAACGCGGCCGCGGCGTCGTGCTCAGCGACGAACAGGGCCACGTCTTCGCGGCCGCTTGCCTTGATGCCGGCCTTTGCGCCCGCCGCCGCGAAACCGCCGGGCAACGTGATGTGTCGGATCGTGCTCATTTCCTGCTCCACGGTTGGGCATCGTGCCCGCCAGCGGGCCCTGGAATCCGAAATCCAGATGCAAGAACTCAGATCTCAGATTCCAAATCTCAAATCCCAAATCTGGACTTCCGGATCAGTACAGCCCGGCCGTTTCGTCAAATCCGTACATCAGGTTCATGTTCTGGACGGCCTGCCCCGACGCGCCCTTGATCAGGTTGTCGAGCGCGCTGAACAGGATTACCTTGCCCTTGTACACGGCCGCCGAGATGTCGCAGTAGTTCGTCGTGCTCACGTACTTCGTTGCGGGCACGATGCTTCTGCGAACGCGGACGAACGGCGCATCGGCGTAGGTCTTCTCCAACACGTCCGTCAACTCCTGGGCCGAAGCCTCGCGGGTCGGCTGGGCGTAGATGGTGCACAGCATGCCGCGGTCCATCGGCGCCAGGTGCGGCTGGAACAGCACATCTGCCTGCCGCCCGGTGATCATCGCCAGGGTCTGCTCGATCTCCGGCTGGTGGCGGTGCCCGCCGATGGCGTACGGCTCGTAGCTCTCGTTCCGCTCGGGGAAGTGGAACTTGAGGCCCGGCTTGCGCCCCGCGCCGCTGATGCCGCTGACCGCGTTGACCAGGAGCCCGGTCGGCTCGATGAGCCCGGCCTTCAGAATCGGCGCGATCACCAACGCAGCGCAGGTCGGGTAGCAGCCGGGGTTCGCCACCAGCTTGGCCGTGCGGACCTCGTCCGCGAAGTACTCCGGCAGCCCGTACACGGCCTCCGCGAGCCCCTCGGTGTCCGTGTGTGGGCAGTACCATTGCTCATAGAGGGCGCGGTCTCTGAGGCGGTAGTCGGCCGACCAGTCGATGACGCGGAGCCCGGCCGCCCGCAGGGCGGGCACGTAGCTCATGGCGACCTTGTGCGGCACGCACAGCATCGCCAGGTCGGCTTTGAGGTCGGCGAGCTTCTCCGGCTGGAACAGCTCCTGCGAAAGCGTCACCTGCTTGGCGAGCAGGGGATAGAACTCGTCCATGGGGCCGAGTTCGCTTTCGGGCCCGAACACGCCCACCAGTTCCGCGTTCGGGTGGCGCCGCAGCAGTCGGATCGCCTCGAATCCGGCGTACCCGCTTCCGCCGACGAGAACAACTCGTATCGAACCTGAGTGATCGTTCATCTTTGTCTCCAACGCCCACCGACCGGGGGCCGTGGGGTACCTCGTGCGTCGCCATGAAACCGAAAACCCCGCCGCTGGGCAAGCGCCGGGGTTCTCGAGTCTGCGTCTTCGTTGCGTGTCTCTTAGCGTTTCGAGAACTGGAACCGCTTGCGGGCGCCGGGCTGGCCGGGCTTCTTCCGCTCGGCCATCCGGGCGTCTCGGGTGAGCAGTCCGCGGCTGCGGAGATGCGATTCGAGGTCCGGGACCGCCTCGGCGATCGCGCGGGCCAGTCCCAGCGTCACGGCCCCGGCCTGTCCGGTCGAGCCGCCGCCGCGCACGTTCGCCCATACGTCCCACACCGTTTGCATCTGGGCCGCGTGGAGCGGGGCCATCACCGCCTGGCGGTCGCGCATCTGACGGAAGTAGTCGTCAAGCTCACGCTTGTTGATCGTGATTTTGCCCGAGCCCGGGCGGATGCGCACGCGGGCGACCGACGTCTTGCGGCGTCCCGTGCCCCACCAGTAGTGCTTGTCCGCCGGCGGTTCGGGCGCGGCGTGGACCGGAGCGGGCAGCGCTTCCGTGGCTTCGGCGTTGGGAGCTTCGGCCTCGGGGGCCTTCGTCGCCTTCTGCTCGTCGTCCGGTTTGGCCTTCGGGCCGTCTTTCACCGGCTTGCTCTTTTTTTCCTCTGCCATGGGGGTTCCTTGCGGCGGCTAGTTCAGTTCCAGCGGCTCGGGCTGCTGGGCCTGATGGTTGTGTTCCGGCCCGGCGTACACCTTGAGCTTGCGGAGCATGTCGCGGCCGAGCTTCGTCTTGGGGAGCATGCGTCGAACCGCCTCCCGGACGACCTTGACCGGGTTCTTCCTGAGCATCTCGCCGAGCGTTTCCACTTTCAGCCCGCCGGGATGCCGCGAGTAGCGCTGGTACGTGCGCTGGTCGCGCTTTGAGGCGCCGGTCACCTTCACCTTGGCGGCGTTCACGGCGATGACGAAGTCGCCCGTGTCCACGTGCGGCGTGTAGGCGGGGGTATGCTTGCCCATGAGGATCGTAGCGATCCGCGTGGCGGCGCGCCCCAGAACCTTGCCGTCCAGGTCGGCGACGTGCCAAGCGGCTGTCCGCTCGCCCTTCTTGACCATCGTAGTCTTCATCACTCACCTGCGTTTTGGCGCATTCTACCGGAGAAAGCCCCGTATTATGCGGACCCTGGGTCGGTGTGTCAACCGGGCACCCGGGGGAAATCCGCGATGGGATGGCAACGGGGCGTCAGTCCGCCAGGGAGGCGATGGGGCGCGCGCCGATGACCACTCGGTCGGTCGTTACCGGTTCGGACGTCGGGAACCGGATAATCCGCCCCCTGGCGTGGTCGCTCGCCAGCACGACGGCGTGGTCGCCGATGGTGGCAATGCCTTCCGGTACGGGCTGGTGGCCGAGGATCAGCAGCGACGCGTCCATCTCCGCGGCGAGCTGGTCGAGTTGTTCGGGCGTGTGCCCGCGCCCCCATACCCACTCATAGATCGGGCCGCCGCGCTTGAGATCCTCGTCGGTCGCCTCGCGGTCGAGGATTTCGGTTCCCGCCAGGCTCATGCGCTTGGGCGAGGGGGCGGAGTGCATCACAAACACACGGTTGTCGAAGCGAACGCCCAGCGGCAGCGACCGCAGGAAGCCGCTCACGGCCTCGAGCACGTCCTCGGCATCGTCGCCGAACGCGTAGCGCACGCCGTCCGCGAACGCGCGGCACATTTCCTGCCCGCTCTTCATGATCTCGTTGCCGGTGAGTTGCGCCACGTCGTGATTGCTGAGCACGAAGAAGACGCGGTCGGGGTGGGTTACCTTCAGCCGTGCTGCGCGGAGCAGCAGGTCGATGCTGCGGTCGTGCCCCTTGTCGTCCGGCGGGCCGTGAATGATCTCCTGGAGGATCAGCCGGCGGTTGGCGTTCGCTCCGACGTCGGAGTACCGGATGGCCCGCGACAGGCCGCTTCGCAGCCCGTGGATGTCGCCCGCCACGACAGCCTCCAGTTGCCCGTGGACGCGGACTACATTGCCGTGCCGCCCTCGCTCCATGCGGTTCATCTCGGCGGCCCTTCGGAAGATGTCGGCCGCAGCCGCCATGCCTATTCCTCCACCTTCACGCCACCCTGGGCGTCGAGGAGAAGCTTGTGTGCGATGAGGTGTAGCCGCGAGACGACCTCGTTCATGGAGTCGGGCCGACGGCTGGGCTGGACCTCGACGCAATCCATGACGAGCTTCGTCAGAGCGGCCGGCACGTCAGGGTTCGATTGCTCGATGGGCTGGACGACCATGTCGGCCTTCATGGTCAGGGCGCCCTTCTTGGGCAGGGCGGTCGGAATGGCCCGGCCGGTCAGCGTCCAGTACAGGGCGGCGCCGAAGTTGAACACGTCGGTTCGGGCGTCGAGGGGGCGCCGGTGCACCTGCTCGGGAGCGATGAAGTCGGGGGTGCCCTGCACGCGCTCCTTGATCGTCCCCAGCGGGCAGCTTTGCCCGAAGTCGATGATCTTCACGGCGCCGTCGGGCGCGACCAGGATGTTGTTCGGCTTCATGTCGGCGTGGATGATGCTCCGGGCGTTCATGTGGGCCAGCCCCTCGGCGACCTGTAGGAAGACGCGGACCGTCTCAGGCAGGTCGGTGGGGCGATCTTCCTGAACCGTTGCCCCCTCGCAGTACTCCATAATCAGATGCACTTCCCGGAGCGTCAGCAGCTTGCGGATGCGTCGAATCTCGTGGATTCGACGTACGGCCGGGTGCTCCAGCCGGCTGCCTACTTCGTATTCGTTGGCCGCCTGGTCAAGGAAGCGCGCGTCGGACGGCTCGCGCCGGACCACGCGCTTGAGGGCCAGCAGATTGCCGGTTCGGCGGTCGCGCACCTGCCAGATGGTGCTGCGGGCGCCGCGGCCCAGGTACTGCACTACCTGGTAGCCCGGGATTACCAGTGTCCGCGCTGAGGTCATGCGTCTTTTCGGTCGACGTCGATGAAGGATGGGATGAGGCGGATAATTACCCATAGTCTAACCCACGCCGGCTTGAGACGTAAAGCTTATCGGCCGATAGGGATGCGTACTTGTGCTGCTCAGGGCGCCGTTCGTGGCGGGGGCGGTGACCGGCCCGTATAATGCGGGGTTTCCGGGATGCGAAGATGTCCGGCCGTCAACGAAAAACCTTCCTGCTGATCGTCAAATGTCTGATCGCCGTCGGGCTGCTCGCCTGGCTGGTCAGCAAGGTTCACCTGCGCGACTCGATTCAGACGATCGACGGGCGGGAGGAGGCCGTGCCGGGGCTGCTGACCATCGCCGAGGGGCTGATCTGGCCGCTTCTCGTCCTGGGGGCCCTGTGCTTCCTGGTCTCCATGATGATCATCATCGTCCGCTGGTGGATGCTCCTGCGAATCCAGCGGATCCGCGTCCCGCTCTGGGAGGCGGCACGCCTGACCTTCCTCGGGCAGTTCTTCAACACCGTCGCCCCGGGCGCCGTCGGCGGCGATCTCGTCAAGGCCTACTATGTCTCCAAGCACACCCCCAAGAAGGCGGCCGTCCTCGTCAGCATCTTCGTCGACCGCGTCATGGGGCTCACCGAGTTGACTTTGCTGGCGGGGGTGATGGTCTGTGTCACGCTGGCGACGGGTCGGCCGTTCGAGCAGATCCGCGACGCCGCCGTCATCACGGCCATCGTACTTGCGGCCGTCGTGTTCATCCTGACTTTCCTGCTCAGTCGGCGATTCCGGGCGGTTTTTCGTCTCCAGCGGCTGTACCAGCGGCTGCCGATCGCTCATCACATACGGGCGGCGGGCGACGCGGCCGTGTTGTACCGCAAGCGGCTGGCCGTGCTGGTGCGGGCGGTGCTGATGACGGTGGGGGCGCACATCGCGTTCGTGGGGGCAATCGCTTTGGTGGGCGAGAGCCTGTCGCTCCCGGTGGCGTGGCACGTGTATTTCCTGTACGTGCCGCTGATCTACATCATCGGGGCGGTGCCGATCAGCCCGGGCGGGGTAGGGGTCATCGAGGCGGCATACTTCCACTTCTTCGTTCACCTGGAGGGGTGCGGGGCGAGCCAGGCATTCGCGCTGGCGGTGCTGGCGCGGCTGATCCCGATCTTCTGGGGCCTTCCGGGGGCGGTGGTGGCGGTGCGCGGCCCGCGCCTGCCCAGGAGCGAGGCCATCGAGCGGGAGCTCGGCCTCGGCCCCGGGGGCAGATAGACCGCGGCCCGCTCCGCGCTGAATTCGCTACTGAAGTCGTCGGCGGATGCGTCCGAAGAGCCCTACAGGCTGCTTCCTGCGCGGGGCGGCCGGACGATACGGAGAGCCCATCATGCCGACGCTTCAGGACCTCAACGGCCCGCAGATTGACGAGGCGGTGCAGTCCGCCGTCGAACGCTGCGTCCCCGTCGCGGCCAGCGTGCGATCGGGCGCTGGATGGTTGAACCTCCGTACGCGCTTCGTGGCGACGCGGGGCGATCGCGTGCTGGTGGAACTGCCCGGGGCCGGCGAGGGGCACGGGCCGTGGGAGTTCACGCCGGCTGACAAGCTCGGCATGAGCTTCAAGCTCAAGCACCACAAGCACCTGTGCACGGCGACGGTGGCCGGCATCGAGCAGTACGCCATCGGCGACGGGGAGACGATTCCGGTGCTGAGTCTGTGCTGGCCGGTGCGGATGCAGCGACTTCAGCGGCGGGCCTACATGCGGGCGGACGTGCCGAACGGGCACATTGTGCGGGCCTCGTTCTGGCTGGGCGGGCGCGGGGCGGAGCCGTCGGGCACGTCGACGTCAGCGCCGGTGTGGTCGGGCACGGTGAGCAACCTGAGCGCGGGCGGGCTGCAACTGCACTGCGACGACGACCTCGCGGGCGTGCTCGAAGCGGGCGACGTCGTCGGCGTCCGCATCCTGTTCGGCGTGGGCGAGGAGGCGGTCTACTCGGACGCTCAGTTCCGGCATATCGAGCGCAACGCGGGCGGCTACCTGCTCGGCTTCCAGTTCGTCGGGCTCGAACAGACACGCGAAGGCCATCAGGCCCTGCGGCTCATCTCCAACAAGGTCAGCGAGTACCAGCACGCTTTCGAGCGCACGTCCAGACGCTGAAGCCGCGACGAGACGGCAACCGCAGACCTGCTTGCCTGCCGGCAGGTTCCGCAGATTGCGCAGCGGGAAAGCCGGAGGCGGCGCGACCGTTCGCATTGCACCTCTCTCAGCCGCTTGTGTAGCATGGAGGCATGGGTAACACGAGCCACGCCAAGCTGGCCTTCTCCGTCTGGGCGACGCCGTGGGGGCCGATGGGCGCCGTCACCGGGCCGAACGGCATCCGCCGCGTCGTCCTGCCGCACTACGGCCGCAAGGACCTCGCCGAGTTGCTCGCCTGGGAGCACAAGGGGGCCGTGCAGGACGACGCCCGGTTCGAGGCGTTCGCGCAACTGACGCGCGACTACCTGAACGGCGCGACCGTGGACTTCTCGCCCGTACTGTGCGAACTGCCGGGCGAGCGGACCTTCTTCGGCCGCGTGTACCGGGCCTGCCGGGAGATTCCGTACGGCAAGACGCTCAACTACGGCGGGCTGGCGGTGAAGATCGGCCAGCCCGACGCGGCGCGGGCGGTCGCGACGGCCATGAGCAAGAACTCCACGCCGCTGCTCGTGCCGTGCCATCGCGTGATCTACGCCGACGGCTCGCCGGGCGGCTTCTCGGCCGAGGGCGGCGAGGTCCTCAAACGCCGCCTGCTCGATCTCGAGCGCCGCACGGCGACGTAAACCGCAGATTGCGCCAATTCCGCAGAGGCGCTTCGCGCTGCGCCGCCCGGCCCGTTGTCGCTCTCCGATTCTCTATCTGCGCAATCCGCGGTTGCCTCTCCGTTCGTGTCATTCGTGTCACGCGGCTGTCGGCGGGCAGGTTCGTGGACTATACTCCTCGTCATGGCGAAGCGGCGGACGTACGAGTTTGCCGACGACGACTTTCTCGCGCGGCTGGAGCGGCTGCACCTGGCGGCGAAGCGGCTGGCGGCGCGCGGGCATCCCGGCCCGCGGCGGTCGCGGCGGCTCGGCGACGGGCTGGAGTTCGCCGACCACCGCGGCTACTTCCCCGGCGATGACGTGCGGTTCATCGACTGGCCGTACTACGCCCGCATGGAACGGCTGCTGCTGCGCCTGTTCCACGAGCACAGCGAGGCGGACGTCCTGCTGCTGCTCGATGCGTCGGCGTCGATGTCGCCGGCCGGCGACCGGGCGAAGTTCGACTACGCCCGGCGCGCCGCGGCCGCCCTGGCCTACGTCGCCATGGGCAGCTTGGAGCGGGTCATCGTGCAGCCGTTCGCCGATGGCCTCCGCGAGCCGATGCGATCCGGCCGCGACCGCGCCCAGGCGCCGGCGGCGCTCAAGTTCCTCGACGGGCTGGTGCCCGCCGGGCGAACCGCGCTGGGCGAGTGCGTGAACCTGCTTTGCCGGCAGCGGCGGGGGGGCGGCACGTGCATCATCGTGAGCGACCTGATGGACGTGGGGGATGAGCTATCGGAGGCGCTGGCGCGGCTGGCGGATGTGCGGTGGGAGACAACGGTGATTCATGTGTACGCGCCGGCGGATGCCGAGCCCGCCTTGGCGGGGCCGGTGCTGCTTCAGCACGCCGAGACGGGCGAGCGGATGAGCGTTCACGCCACGGAGGAGCTTCGCGAGGGGTACCGGCGGCGGTTCGAGGCGTTCCTGCGCGGCTGCGAGCGGGCGTGCGTGTCGCGCGGCGCCGCCTACGCGGCCGCCCCGACGGACGTGCCGTTCGAGCAGCTTGTCCTGACGACCCTCCGCCGCGCGGGCGTCATCGCCGGCTGACTCGCGGGCCGCTGAGGAAGCAGAGGAAGACACAGCAACGGAGCGAGTGCCAACCGCTTCCTCCAAGTTCCTTCGGCTGTTCTCTGCTTTCCTCTGCTGTCTCTGCGGCTACTCCGAAGGCTTCAGGGCCTCGTGGGCTTCCTTGAGCTGCTTGCGGATGGGGATGTTCTGCGGGCACTTCTCCTCGCACAGGCCGCACTCCACACAGGCGGTGGCGTCGTTGCCCTTGGGCCAGCGCCCCGTGCCGAGCCGCGCGTACTGTTTCCGCGCCGGCTCCCACAGGCCGTACACGCGACCCCAGTTGTACCGCTCGAAGATCGCCGCGATGTTCACGTCCTGCGGGCACGGCATGCAGTACTTGCAGCCGGTGCAGTAGAGGTCGGCCATCTTCTTCAGGCGCGCCATGTGCTCGTCGATGGCCTTGAGTTCCTCGTCCGACAGCGCCGACTCATCCGAGGCCGTCACGAGGTTCTCTTCCACCTGCTGCATCGTGCTCATGCCCGATAGTGCGATCGAGACGTTCGGGTTGCTCAGGACGAAGCGCAACGCCAGCTCCGGCACGCGGGACACGCCCGGCAGAAGTTCGCCGAGCACCTTGCTGTCGACGCCCAGCCGCCCGCCGGCGACGGGGCCCATGACGACCACGCCGATGCCGGCCTCGTGGGCGGCCGCGATGGCGTCCTCGAGCTGCCGGTCCAGCAGGTTGTACTGCAGCGTGATCACGTCCGGATAGCCGGTCTTGACGAGGTTCATCAGGGCTTCGGCGTTGTCGTGGAACGACGTGCAGATGTGGCGGATGAGGCCCCGGTCCTTGGCCTTGCGCATCCATCGCGAGGTGTTGGGCTCGACGTCCTCCGTATAGCGCTTCCAGTTGATGCCGTGGTGGTTGTAGATGTCGATGTGGTCCGTCTGGAGCCGTTCGAGGCTGTCCTCCAGGTGCTGCCACCACTTCGTTTCATCCTGGTACTCGTGGTTCTTGGTCGAGAGCACCACCTTGTCCCGCCAGCCCTTGAGCGCGTCGCCGACAGCCCGCTGGCTGTCCTGGTTGCAGTACCCGACGGCCGTGTCGATGTAGTTGACGCCGTTTTCGAACGCGCGGTGGATCATCGGGACCGCCTTCTCACGGTCCACGCGCTTGTCTTGTTTCCGGCCGACCGTGGGCAGGCGCATGGCGCCGAAGCCGAGCTGCGAAACCTTCAGCCCCGTCCGTCCGAGTGTGCGATAGATCATTCTGTCGTAAGTCCTTCCCTTGAACAGCAGCCATCCCGCCTTCGCTGAAGCTACGGCGGGCTTCGCAGCATTCAGGCGTCAGCGTTCAGCGACGACCACGCGGAGGGCCGTAGCTGACGGCTGACCGCTGAATGGTGACGGCTACTTCGCCTTCACGTCGTAACACATCAGCTTGTTGCCGTGTCGGACATACAGCCGGCCGTTGGCGATGACCGGATGCGCCCAGTGCGGCCCGCGTCCTTCCGTGATCTGGAAGCTGCTGACGATGCGGAATTCCCGGGGCGTCGGCTCGACGAGGGCGAGGTTCCCGCGGCGCTCCTCGTAGCAGTAGAGCATGCCGTCGGCCGCCACCGTGGAGCCTTTGTTGTGCCAGTGCGACTCGTACGCGGGCTTGCCCGTGTTCCAGCTGAGGCATACCCAGTTGCCGTTGCCGTTGCCGCGCCAGCTCGCGCCGTAGATGTGCCCATCGATCAGCACCACGCCGCCGTGGTGCGTGTCGAGCGTTTTGTCGGTCCACACCGGCCGGAAGCGCCGTCCGTCTTCGGACAGCGCCACCATCACGCCGCCGGCGTCGTAGCCGCTCGTGAAATACACCCGGCCGTCGTGGTAGAGGGGCGTGTTTGGATGGGCGGCGCAGGAGCCGCGGTACTTCCGCTTCCAGTACACCGCGCCGTCGCCGGGCGAAACGCCGACCAGCCCGTTCTCGGTGACGGTCACGATGAGGTCTCGCTTGCCATCGCGAATCAGCCGCGGCGAGCAGTAGGCGCTCTTGTCGGATAGCGCCCTGGTCCGCCAGATTTCCTTGCCGGTCTTGCGGTCGAAGGCGACGATCGAGGCGTCCCGGCCGCCCGGCGTACAGATGACCTTATCGTCCACGATCAGCGGCGACTCGGCGATGCCCCATGAGGGCGCGCGCCCCCCGAACCGTTCGAACGTGTCCACCTTCCACAGTTCCTTGCCGTTCGTGTCGTAGCAGGCGGCGACGCCCTTGCCGGTCATGACATACGCCCGGCCATCGTGGATGGTGGGGGTGCAGCGGCTGCCGCCGTGGCTGCGGGTCCAGCCCGGGCCGACGGCGACCTTCCACCTGAGCTTGCCCTCCAAATCCAGGGCGAACAAGGTGTCCTGCCGGTCCACGATGCCGGTGGTGTAGATCGCGTCGCCGACGACGGAAACGGAAGAGAAGCCGCCGCCCAGGTCCGCCTCCGCCGTCCACAGCTTCGGTGGCCCGCCCTCGGGCCACTGTTTCAGCAGGCCCGACTCGGGGAAGACGCCGTCGCGGTTCGGCCCGCCGAATTGCGGGCTGTCAGCGGCGGGGACGGCCGTGGTCAGCAGAACCGTCACGGTGGCTGCGACGATCACGGTATCGTGCATGGCGGGGCTCCATGTAGGGAATCCGGGGTCACTCGGAGGTCTCCGTGCTCGTTGTCTTCTTCGGGGAACGACCCCGCCGGCCGAGGCTTGCCAGGGCGGCGGCGATTCGCTCGAACGCCTCCGGCACGCGCCAGTAGTACACGCTTGCACATTGCTTGCGGCACCGGACCAGTCCGGCGTGCTTGAGGATGTGCAGGTGTCGCGACATATTAGGCTGCGAGCCGCCGATCTCCCGGACGAGTTCGTTCACGTTGTACATATCCCTGCAGACCGGCTCGGACGGCAGGAGTTCCAGGATTCGCAGGCGAGTGGAATCGCCCAGCGCGCGGAAGACCGCAGGCTGATCGTCGGAAGGGAGGTCGTGTTTCTGGAGGGGCTCCATGTCGGCTACTATATCAACATCTTTGCATATACGCAAAGCCCTATGGCGTGCCGGCCGGCTGGTCGCTTTCAGCGCGGCGGGGGGTTTGGCGTCCGCGGCTTGACCTCCGGCAGGGGGGCTTCCTGGCGTGGGTCGCGATACAGGTGCACGTTGTCCCACAGGTACTCGCCCGGCGGCCAGTACGAGTAGATCTGCACCTGGAGGTACTCCACGTAGTCCGGCAGCCCCCCGCGCGGCGGGAAGGGCGCTGCCAGATGCAGCCAGTGGCCCTTGGCGTCCTTGCAGTTGAGATACCACCGGTAGCACTCGCGGACGTACCGCTGCGGATGCTTTCTGGCGTCGGCCGCGATGAGTTCCTTGCGCTTCGCTTCCGGCAGATCCGCGAACCGGTGCGGCGTCAGGCCCAACTCCGCTAGGGCGCTCTCGGGCAGGCCGTCCATGGCGGCCGGTGTCTTCCGGAAGCCCTTGACGAACACCTTCGCCCCGCCCTGTCCCTTGCAGTCAACGACCAGCCAGTACCGTCTGCCCGGCTCAGCCTTGACGAAGTCGCCGCGGTAATGCACGCCCTCCAGTCCGGCGACGGAGCCGTAGCTCTTGTCGCGCGGGATCTCCGGTGGCCGACTCGGGTCCGCCTGCCCCAGGCGAAGCGCCTTCGTGTACGCGAGCCACGCGTCGCGCTCCAGGTCGGTCCGCACCCGCAGGATCTTGCCCCGCCCCTTGGGCCCGTCCACGATGAACGTGCTGACGTTGTCCGGCCGCTCCCAGCCCTTGCTGCCCGCCTCGAAGCTCCCGTTAGCGTTGAGCGGTTTGCCGAATTCCTTGGGCTCTTCTTCGTCGCCATACTGCGGCGGCGTCCATTCGGTCTCGCCGCGGATCGCCTCCACGACCGCTCGAGAGATCACGGCCGCGAACCGCTCCGTGTCGTCGCGGAACGTCTTCGTCCAGCCGCCCGGTTCGCCCGGGCGGCTCCGGTCGATGCAGCGGATCTTCGCTTCAACGACGGCGCCCTCGCGCTTCACGGTGCCGTATAGGGCCATCGTTACGGCCAAGCGGTCGTCCATGAGGTTGACGATCTTTGGCAAGTCGGTCTGCAGCCCCAGCGGTCGGGCGGTCTCCTGGGTGGTCAGTCGGTCGAGCACTTCGTATCCGGCGTGTCGGCGGAGCTTGAGCCGCACACTGTCCGCCAGCCGCACGCCGATGGGCCGCTTCGGCAGCGGTGTGGACGGTCCCCCTGTATCCGTCACGCCCGACGTGTCGAAATCGAACACGACGACGTGGATTCTGCTCGCGGGTCGCGTGGCGGGGGGGGCGGCCCCGGCCCGCACAGACGCGGCGGCGAAAAGGGCCAGGGCGAAGCCTACGGCGGTTCGCTGCATTTTGGCGGCTCCTGGAGGCGGTGGCTGCATTGTATATACTAGTCGAAACGCAACTTGTGCGGGAACGTTGCGTTCGGATGCACGCGCGGCACGCACGATGGCGTACGGAAGTCCATTCCCCCGGAAGGGAGTACCGCAACACGATGAGAGACCCCGGCAGTGTGATCGTGGCGGTGGTGGGGGTGGGAGCGATTGTCGCATACGGCGCACAAATCGCGTCTGCCGACGCGGCCGCCGAGCTCAGGGGACTGACCGGCGCGCACAGCCGCGTCGTCTGGACGCAGGACGCCGGCAAGGGGGGCGACACGTTCGCCAAGGGAAACAAGCTCCGGCTGATGGGGTTCGACACCGAGGACGGACGCGGCGAGCGCGTTCTGCTGGGCAAACTGGATAACTACGGCAAGCCGCTGCTGACGGCCGACGGGAAGCACGTGGTGTTCTCCAGCGGGCGCGAGAACAAGGTGTACGTCATCGGCTTCAACGGGGAGGGGCGGCGCGGGGTCGCCGACGGCTTCGCCGTGGACGTCTGGCGCGACCCGGGGACGCGCGAGGATTGGGTGTACGTCCAGGGCAAGCGCGACGACGCCAAGAGCCCCATCCATCGCTTCCGGCTGGACCAGCCCAAGGTGCGCCAACTCGTCTGGAACCGGTCTCCCGTGCGGTACGACAACTTCCAGATCTCGGCCGACGGCAAGGTCGCGTCCGGGTTGTTCCCGTGGCCGCAGGGCGGAGTCGCCGAACTGCCCAACAAGCGGTGGCGCAAGCTGGGGCGCGGCTGCTGGACTTCGCTGTCGCCGGACAACAGCTATCTGTTCTGGATCTTCGACGGCCCGCACCGCAACGTGTACGTGCACGACACCGTGCGCGGCGGCAAGTGGAAGGTCAACCTCAACGCCGCCCCGGGCATCGACGGGTACGAGATTTACCATCCGCGCTGGAGCAACCACGTGCGGTTCGTCTCCATGACCGGGCCGTATAAGGTCGGGCGCGGCGGCAACAAGATCGGCGGCGGCGGCAAGGCCGTCGAAGTGCACGTCGGGCGATTCCAGGCCAACCTGCGGGGGATCGAGAAGTGGGTCCGTGTCACGCACAACAAGGCGGGCGACTTCTACCCGGACGTGTGGGTCGCCGGCGGCGCGGCCGCGAGCGTGCCGGGGGACGTCCTGGCGGCCGGCAACGTCGCCAAGACCGGCGTACCGGCGCCCAAGGCCCCGAAGGATCTCGACAAGCACGAATCCTGGCCGGGCAGCCACGACGGGCTCGTGTGGGTCTGGGCGAACAGCAACGCGACGAACGACGTGCTGGACGCAGAAGGCGGAAGCGTTCGTACCTGCATGGTCGAGGCCCGCGGGAAGGCGGTTTTCGCGCAGCACTACGATATGGACCTCGCGGGCGGGGCGTTCCTTGCCCAGGACGTAGACAAGGCCCTGCTGGCAGCCTGCAAGACGAGCAGTCAGCTCACCGTTGAGGCCGTCCTGACGCCGGCGAACCTGACCGACAGCGGGCCGGCGCGGATCGTGACGTTCTCCTCCAGCGCCTCCTCCCGGAACTTCACGCTCGGCCAGGACGAGGACGAGCTTGTCTTCCGCCTCCGTACGCCGCAGACGGGCGGCAACGGTGTGGAGCCGCAGGTGACGCTGTGCAGGCTGAAGGCGGGCAAGCCGACGCACGTGATCGTCAGCTACCTGCCCGGCCGGCTCGACGGCTACATCGATGGCAAGCGCGTGCTGACCACAGGCGACGTGGGCGGCGACTTCGCCAACTGGGAGGTCCAGCACCTGCTGTTCGGCGATGAGTGGAGCGACGGGCGCGACTGGACGGGCCGGCTGGAGGGGGTGTCGATCTACGCCCGGGCGGTGGGGCCGAAGGAGGCCGCGCTCAAGCACAAGCTCTACGCGGAGCGGCTCAAGGGGCGCAAGCTCGCGCCGGAGATTCGCCTGCGGGCGAAGCTCGTCAATACCACGCCGACGCCGGGCGTCGAGGATCTGCAGGACTACGCCCGGGCGCTGGTCGTGTACGAGTACGCCGTGGAGAAGGTGCTTGCGGGCAAGTGCGAGCACAAGCGGATCGCCGTCGCGCACTGGGCCCTGCTCGATCGCAAGCCGGTGGAGCGGCTGAAGGGCTTCGGGAGGGGCAAGGTGTACGAGTTGACCGTGGAGCCGTTCGAGGCGCACGAACAACTGGAGGCCGAGCGGCAGTTCAACGATCTCGAGAACTTCGACCTGCCGCTCTACTACGACCCGGCGCGGTAGCGGGGCAGCGCTGCGAGGGGGTCGGGGCGGGTGCGGGCTCTTCTCGGGGCTGTGTGCCCGTCGAACGGGCGCCTCTCCTGGGCACGGGCGCGCGGGGCGCAGTGCCGAACAAGCGAAGCGAGTCGAGAAACTCCCCGACTAGGACTCGAACCTAGAACCTAGCGGTTAACAGCCGCTCGCTCTACCAATTGAGCTATCGGGGAACGCGGGTCCGCCGGGCGGAGGGCAAGCCCCGCCACGGCGGATAGCACGAACGCCCGGCCGGGCGAGCCGAGCGTCGCCCATAGCTTAGCGTATCGGCCTCACAGTTCAAGGCCTTTGAGCGTTTTTCGGGCTGTGCGGACGCACGCCCCGGCGCGGTCACGCCTGTGCGGAGCGCTGCTGGACCCAGGCGGACAGCTCCTTCTGCTGGTCGGGGTTGATCATGGGGATGGCCTTGAGGATGCCGACGAGTTCCTCCGGCTTGAGCGGGAACAGCCGCCCGCGCATGCCCTTGCCGAAGCATTCCGGGCTACAGCCGGTCTCGCGAAGCTTCTCCACGGTCAGCGCGTTGCGGAGGCGGAAGGCCGTCTCGGCCGGCTTGAGCATGAACAGGTTGAACTCGCCGGAGCCGGGGTCGGCCTCCATGCCGGCGGAGTCGGCCTGGCTGAGGGCATGGATGGCGTCGTCATCGACCTGGAACAGGACAATCAGGTCGCCGGGGCGGACCTGGCGGATGTACGCCATTGATTGTGGGCTCTTGGTCGAGTTCCGCCCGCCCGACGGAAACGGTTTGTCGCGGTCGCCTTCGGTGCCGTCGAGGTAGGCGCTGCAGTGCCATCCGCGGCGCCCGCCTTTGAGGTGCAGTCGGCTCTTCTGGACCCAGACGTTCATGGAGTTCCTCGCAAGGCTGTCGGCAACATCGGCGGGCGCGGCCGGAAAGCCACACGCCCGTCGAGGCAGCGATTCTGCCCGCGGCGCGGGCTGGTGTCAACGTTTCGCGGGAGACGGCGCGGGCGCGGGGCCCGTCGCGTGGGCAGGGATCAGCAGCTTGTGGTTCTCGCGACCGGCGCGGACCTCGTAGAAGGCGCCATTCTCGATGAGCAGACAGGCGGCCGGGCCGTCATAGTAGCGCGACATGCCGACGTCGATGCGGATGAGTCGGCCGCCCGCCCGGGCGACGACGCCGGAGCGGTCGACCGTGTGAGCGATGACCATGCGTTCGGCCGCCTGGGCCTTGAGGACCACGTCGAGCATCCGGGCGAGTTCGTCCTCGCGGGCGAGGGCGAGCGTGCGGTTCCACAGGGGGCCGGCCGAGCTCATGGCGATCCCGTCGCCGTCTCCGGCCCAGAGTTCGCGGCGGACGGCGCGGTTGATCTCGCGGAGGGTCAGGTCGGCGAAGCGGGGCGTGATGCCGGCGTGGCAGAAGAGGATGTTGTCGATTCGGACGACCGCGTTGTGGGAACGAATCCAGCGGCCGTACCAGCCGTCGCGGCTCATCGCTTTCCGGAACGACTCCTGGCCCCCGAACGACTTGATCTCGCCGGGGTGAACGTATCCCCAGGCCCCGAGCAGGACCATGGCCTCGTGGTTGCCGATGAGGGCGTGGACGGCGCCGCCGGCCTTGGCGGCCTGCTTCTCGAGCTTGGCGAGCAGGTCCATCGCCTTGCGCGAGTCGGGGGCGCGGTCGAGCACGTCGCCCGCCTGGACGAGGTGCGTGCGGCCGCCGATCCAGTCGAGCTTGCTGTTGATGACCTTGGCGACCTGGAGGACCTTGACGAACTGCTCGTAGTCGCCGTGGACGTCGCCGACGGCGACGATCCGCTCGACGCAGCCGAAGCTGTCGCGCGGATCGGTGGGCTGTGTCGTGGCCGGCCGGGTGGCCGGCGGCGCGCCGAGCGCAGATTCGAACAGGGCCGCGAGCGCGGCGATGAAGACAACGGAGTGAGACTTCCGCTTTCGCAGGGGAACACGCCCGGCAGGGCTCGAACCCTCCTTCGCCGGCCCTGCTCTGCGAAGTCCCTCAGGGACGAAACAGAGGGCTTCGGAGGGTTTGTCAACGGCTGCGTCTGGCATTCGCAATCCTCCGTAGCTTCAGCGGAGGGGGACACGCCCGGCAGGACTCGAACCTGCAACCCTCGGTTCCGAAGACCGATGCTCTGTCCAATTGAGCTACGGGCGCTTCTACGGTTTGATTGTCGATTCCGGGCCGGGGCGATGCAAGCGGCAAGGTTCCCCCGCGGCGCCGTTCAGAAAGAAGGCGACGGCGCCACGGAAGGAGGAGAACGCGGCACCGTCGCTCGGCGCCACGCGGATCGCAGGCGGAGGGAGACCTGCGACGTGAACGCGGCGCCCGTTTGGGTTGCCCCGAAGGGCCTTGGCACCTCTTTATACGCGTGTCCGTGCCGAGCGGTTCGCCCGGTCAGCCGGTATGCATCTATCTCTTCGCGTCCGGCGCGACCGGCAGAGGCCGCCAGCCGGTGGACTCCGTGAACTCGCGAGCCGAGAAGCACCAGACGATGGCCTTCTTACGGTCGAGGTACTTTGCGTCGCTCCGCGAACGGCGGTAGAGGCTGATGCGTGCGGGGGTCGCGCCCGAGCCGCGGACGGCCAGCACGTCGACCGGCATCTGCAGCTCGTACGCGAGTTGGTCCGCGAAGCCCGCGCCGCGGGCGTGCATGTCACCGCCGATGTGGAAGACCAGTCCGTGACTGTCGCCAAGCACCAGGACCGGCGCGTCCTCGGGCGTATTCAGCGGCCTCTGCGGGCTGCCCCGGAGGCCCACGAACCGCAGCGGCAGCGCTTCGGCCGACGGCCTATCGCCGGTCATCGCCTTGCGGAGGTCACCATCGATCTCGACCTTCCGCGTCTCGGCCGCGATTTCCCTCTTCGGTGCGGCCGCATACCAATCCTGCTCCTTCAGGATCTCCGCCACGCGAGCGGCTACGAGTTCGCAGGCTCGGCCGGACCAGTGCGTGTCCGTGCGGCAGTACATCGGTCCCTTGTCGCCGAATCGCCCAGCCGCGAGCATCGGCCAGATGTCGAGAACGCGCACGCCCCTGTCGGCGAGGAGCTTGTAGAACGCCTGATGATGCACGTCCAGCCGCGGCGGCAGGCCGTCCGGCGCGGGGACGGCGTCGCTGATCAACTCCGGGAAGACGAACGCCTTCGGCGGCACGGGCACGACGATCAGCGAGATGCCGCGAGCCTTCAGTTGGTCACTGAAGTCCACGATCGCGGGCAGCGGGTCCGCCCAGTCCGGTTTTGAGCCCCGGCTGACCTTGAGGGCCGCTTCGCCCCAGAATTCGCCCGCACCCACGTGACGCAGTTCGTTGCTCAGGAACAACCAGCCCTTCCTGCCGGGCACGGTGATCGTCTCGGCCTCCCGGGCGGCCTCGGCCTTCGCGGCGCAGTCGGCGAGGAATGCCTTGACGAGCTTCGGGCCTAGCGCGCGCTGCGGAGCGGATTTCGGTTCGCCGCCCGCCGCGGATAGACCGGCGGCGAGCAGGATCGCGACGGTTACGATGGAGCACATCTTCGGCATGGCGTGGACCTCTCGCAGTATCTAACGTTCGGCGCCTCCGGATGTTTCGTCGGAGGCGAGCGGGGCCTCGCCGTTGCGTTGCTCGCGGCGGGCTTGTCGCGTGCCGTGCCAGGTCGAGAGCATGACGGCCGCGACGGCGACCGCCGTCACGGCGACAACGAGCGCGTCCCAGCCGTAAGACAACTGCTGCGTCGCTTCGGCGGGCGCCCCGGCTTCCTGGGTCGTGGCTTCCTGTTGGCGCTTCGGGAGTTCGGCCCACCACAAATCGCTGAACAGGATCAGGTCGGGATCTTCGAGATCCTGATCGACGTCGATGCCGTCGTACTCGCCTCGGACGTCGTCCCACGGACGGATGCGGACCGTGACGCGCTGTCCCTTACGCCACCGCGCGGGGGGCATGAACTTGCGGTTGCGGACGCTCATGGCATACCCGACGACCTGCGAGGCGTCGAGTTGGCCTTCGAACACCGCGAGGTCGCCCAGCAGGAACGCTCGCCGTCGGTTGACGTAGATTCCCCGTTTGGGCGGCCGGGCAATGTCGCGGATGATGCCGGAGATCAGGACGCCTTGGGCGGCTTCCGCTTCGGCTTCGGTCTCCTCGGCGGCCGGGGCTGTTTTCGTCGGCGGGGCAGGCAGCGGGAGGTCCGTCCGCCAGTTGCCCACCGCGAGCTCGCGCGCGGCGAACTGCCAAACCACGACCTTCTTGCCGACCAGCCGGTCCTCGCCCGCCTGCGCCTGCCGGATCGCCTGCTGCCGCAGTTCCTGGCGCGTTGCGAACGCGCCGTTGTCGTTGCGGACGATGCGGTCGAGCGGACACCGCAGTTCATAGCTGACTTGCTCGGCGAGGCCGGCCGCATCGCCCCAGCCCATCTCCTTCAGCGAATAGACGTTCGAGAAGCTGTCACCCAGCAGCAGCACGTTGCCCGTCGCGTCGGCAGACCAGCGTTTTCCGGTGTCGGTCGCGATTCGGCGGTTCGTCACTGTCTCGGGCCCATAGATGGACTGGTCCTCCGGCAGATCGAGGGCCCTGGCGGCGTCGCCGAGGGCCGTGATCTCCACCGGCTCCTCGACGTAACGCGTCGGCCGTGTGGGCGGTCCGACGTGCGGCTCGATGACCTTCGCCAGTTCGGCCGCCACGCGCTGCATCGCCTGTGGCGTCCAGTGTGTGTCGGTCTCGAGGAAGACCTTCCTGCCTTCCTGCTTCATTTCCCAGAGGACGGGCGTCGGGTCGAAGACGATCGCCGGCGAGGTCTTGGCGTCTTTGCCGGTCCTCTCCACGACCTCGCGCCTGAATCGCTCGAGCGAAACGTTCTGCGCGGGTTGGTCCGCGCCCTCGAAGCGGCGGGAGAACTTCTCCGGCCGGATCATGCCCTTGACCGTCGTTGGCATGACGACCAGGACGATGCCGCGCTGGTCGAGCTGCCGATGGAATTGCACGACGGCCTCGCGCGGGTCGGGCTGCGCTGGCGGCGTCCACTCGTTGGGCTTCGTGCTGCGCTTCTCCAGCTGGTCGGCGTCGAGGAACGGCGGGCCCCACAGCAAGTCCATCCCCGCCCGCAGGAACAGGTATCCGTCGCGCCCAACATAGATCCGCTCCGTGCCCAGACCGGTCCATCGCGTCAGGAACGCCTGCGTCGGCGCGAGCGTGGTTTGTTGCAGCAGCGAGCTCCGCTCCAGCCGCCGCTCGAAGCCCGTTTGGTCGTCCGCGATGTCGCCCAGCAGCACCGTATTGCCCGCCCAGATCCGCTCGATCAGGTTCCCCTCGGCCTCTTCGAACGCCGCGGCCGCTTTCGGGAAGCTCTCGGCCAAGTCATACACCTGGGGCACGGCGCTGTCGCGGTCGCCCCGGCGATACAGATGGAACTCGTACAGGTGCTGCGCCAGCGGCACGGAGAACACGGCCGCCACGAAGAGCGCGACCATCAGCCACGCCACGGCCGGATGAATGCTCGTCCGCCCGATCTCGAGCTTGGCGATGTCCTCGCGGGTCAGCTTTTCGCCTTTGTGGGCCATGTCCTTGCGATCAGAAGATGAAGTAGATGAACGGGTTGAATTCCTGCGTGGTCAGCACAAGCACGGCGACGAGGAACGCACCAAAGATCACCGGCACCTTCCACCACTGCATTCGGCGGGTGAAGTCCCAGGTCTGCGGGCAGGTCCAGGTGATGACCGCGGCCAGGCCCATCATGATCAGGTAGTACGGCTGATAGATGAGCCCGGCGATGAGGGCGCCGCCGCCCTGGGCGCCGTTCGCGCCGAACAGGCTGCCGCAGTAGCGCAGGGCCTCGGGCAGCGTGGGCGCGCGGAAGAATACCCACGCCACGCACACGATGAAGAACGTGATCGTCACGCGCAGGGCCTTCGGCAGCGAGTGGTAGAAGCTCTGCTTGCCCTGCATCCGCTCCACGGCGAGCATCGCGCCGTGGATGCCGCCCCAAATGACGAAGTTCCAGCTCGCTCCGTGCCACAGCCCTCCGAGCAGCATGACCAGCGCGAGGTTCACGTAGGTTCGGCCCTCGCCCTTGCGATTGCCGCCGAGCGGGATGTACAGATAGTCGCGCAGCCACGTCGAGAGCGACAGGTGCCACCGCCGCCAGAACTCCGTGATGGACGCGGAGTGGTAGGGAGAGTCGAAGTTCTTCGGGAACACGAACCCCAGGATCAGCCCCAGGCCGATCGCCATGTCCGAGTAGCCGGAGAAGTCGAAGTAGATCTGGAACGCGTACGCCACCGCCCCGAACCACGAATCGACGAAGCCGATGCTCCCCGCGTCGAAGCAGGTGTCCGCCACCTTGCCGCAGGGGTTGGCCAGGAGCACCTTCTTGGCGAGCCCCATGGCGATGAACGCGGCCCCGCGGGCGAACTTCTCGGCCGTGTAGGTGCGGTGGCGGAGCTGGTCGTCCACCTCCTGGAAGCGGATGATCGGCCCGGCCACGAGCTGCGGGAACATCGAGACGTAGCAGGCGAAGTCGATGAAGTTGCGGATGGCGCGGGCGTCGCCGCGGTACACGTCGATGGAGTAGCTCATCGACTGGAAAGTGTAGAAGCTGATCCCGAGCGGGAGCGTGATGGTGATGGCATCGACGCCCCACTGCCCAAGGCCCAGGGCGGTGACGAGGCCGTTGTAGTTGCTCGTGGCGAAGTTGAAGTACTTGAAGAAGCCCAGCAGCGAGAGGTTCGAGCAGACGGAGACGATCACCGCGATCTTCTGCGCGCGGCTGCGGGGCTCGCCGTGTGGCAGGGCGCGGATCGGCTCCTTCCAAGATGCGCTGAATTGCCGGCTGATCACCAGCCCGGCAAAGTAGTCGATGATTGTCGAGAGGAACATCAGGACGACGAAGAGGGGGTTGGCCCAGCCGTAGAAGATGTAGCTAAGCCCCGTGAGCGCAAGGTGCTTGCCCCAGCGGGGCATGAGGTAGTACACCAGCAGAGCCGCCGGCAGGAAATAGAACAGGAACAGGTGGGAGCTGAATACCATCGCGTGTCAGCTAATGTTCCATGTCAGAGGGCTCGGGGTGCGAGGCCATACCATCCACTCGAACCGACCAGCTGTCAACAGGTTCTTCGATATGTCCGCTTCTTCACAGCCGGTCTGTCTCGTGCGGTCAGGTGCGATGGCGCAGCGAAGGGGGAGAAGGGTACGAATGCCCGTCTCGGTCTAGATGCTCCTGTTTGGCGCTCCGCGGGCCCCCGCGGCGGAAGGGGACGTTGCGGCGACGGCTCGGGACCGGGCATGCGGCAGCGCGCATGTCTCGTTGACCGCGCGGTCGGGGCAAGATACAGTTGATCCGGCCGCCGCGATGTGCCGGGCCCTTAGCTCAGCGGTCAGAGCAGGGGACTCATAATCCCTTGGTCCCAGGTTCGAATCCTGGAGGGCCCAATGACTTGCGCACCTTCGCGGGTGCGCTTGTCGTTCTGCTTGGCGTTTTCGCCGGTCATTCCCCCCGGAAGCGGGACCGAATCATCGGTGCCCGTCGCCGCCTATTCGTGGGGTGCCTCGATTACGACCCGCCGCTTGTCGGCCGGCAGCACCACCGGCGATTCCCGTGTCTTGCCGTCTCCCCAGCGGATTGTCAACGCAAGCGGGGTCGGCTTGCCGTCGGCGCCGGTCGGGACCTCTCGCACGACCAGGTTCACGTCGTCCGGACCGCGACAGCCGGTCGAAACGTTCGCGCCGATTATCCGTTGCCCGATGATGCTCCCTTGGGCGTCGGCGAGCTGTACGACCGCGCCGAGGACGCCGAGCTTGCCCCGCACGCGGATGGTGACGATCTTCGCGGCCGCCAGTTTCTTCTCGTGCCAGGTGGGGCGCTTCCTGTCGTGCCGCCTGGCCAGCACGTCGTTGACCAGCAGTGTGACGGTCCCGTCGAGCCCGGCGATGAGCAGGTCGTTCGCGCCGTCGTTATTGGCGTCGCCGGCCGCCACGCCCCAGCCACCCTTTCGGTGCACCGCGCCGGCCAGCACCTCGTCGTGCCGTTTCGAGGGCACAGCGAACGAGCCGTACCCGCGATTGACGTAGAACATGTTCGGCAGCCCCGTTCGGCTGGTGGCGTAGATGTCGACGATGCCGTCTGCGTTCAGATCCTCGGCGACGACGCCCAGCATGTCGCCCGTGCACTCCGTAATCTCGTTGCCGAATCCGGTGATGTCACGCGGTTTGCCGTCCATGCGGGAGACGACGTTGAGGCTGGCCTGGGACGTGCAGACGAGGTCCCACGTGTTCTGCTGCCACAGCGGGGCGAAGCAGCCCGCGCCGGTCAGGCCCTCGGCCTGGCCGCCGGTCTTGAAGTCGATCTGAAGGCGGCTGGCCACGGGGGCGAACTTGTCGCCCGTCTCGCCGCGAGCCAGAAACAGGCCCTTTCCGACCGCGTAGAACAGGTCGGTCCGAGCGTCCTCGTCCCACAAGCCCGGGGCGAAGAAGCCATTGCCGCCCGCGCCGGCTTGTTCGGCGTCGAGACCCAGGTCCGCCGTCGCATCCGTGAACGCTCCGCCGGCGGCGCCCGGATTCAGGTACACATGCAGGCCGCCGCCAACCTTGGAGACCACGGCGTCCGGGTAGCCATCGCCGTTGAGTTCGACGAAGGCGGACAGCTTGACGTTCTCAGCGGCTTCGGCCGGCAGCGCGTCGCACTTCGTGAATCTCCGGCTCTTGTCGGACCCGCTGGCAAGGTAGATGGCTCCATCGCACATGAGGTCGGGCTTGCCGTCGGCGTTGGCGTCGGCGAGGCTGACGCTCCGGCCCGCGATGCCCGCCAGGCCGAGGCGATCGGTGGCGTCCTCGAACCTGAGCTTCCCGGCCTGGACGAAGGCCTTGTTGCCCTTCTCGCTGCATGCGTACACGTCGAGCCGTCCATCGCCGTCGAGGTCGTATAGCGCGACGCCGCGTGCCGGGCCGTCGAGCTTCCCGACCGCCAGGTCGGGGCGGAAGCGGGCAAACGCCGTGGCCGGGTAGTAGTAGCAGCCCTTGGCCTCGTCGGCCATCATCTCGGCCAGACGCTCGGGCTGACCGTTGAACGTGCCGAACATATTGCCGGGCATCTCCGGCTCCAGATGTTCGGTCCACTTCCACGTCTTGCCGCCGGCGTCGCGGACCGCGCCCTGCCAGTAGCCGTCGCCGGGGTAGAACAGGATCTCGTTCTCTCGCCCCTCGATCTCCTTGTCGAGGTACGCGACGACGATGCTGTCCTGCCAGATCACCTCCATGAACGGGTCCTGCATCTCTTCGCTCGCCAGATGCACGACGACCTGCTCGACGGCGTACTTGCCCTTGCAGACCTGGGCAGGCTTGAGCGTGAACGTCTGGTCGTCGTCGTCGATCTCCGTCACACGGAACGCGACGATGGTGCCATAGACCCTCGACACGTCGTCGGGCTGGTACGTCGGATCGACGATGGCCCATCCAGCCTGCGCTGTCACCAGGACGGTTGTGAGAAGGACGGTCTTGAACAGCTTTGCGTGCGCACTCATCTGGGGATCCTCGTGAGCCCTCGGCTCAGTTTCGCATGTTGAACTCGGCCGGGCCGTCGTACTTCCGGTACAGATCCTCGGGTTTGCCGAGGTTGTCCTCGCCGTAGAAGACGTTCTTCCAGTTCGCTTTGCTGGCGGGGTCAGGCAGCAGGATGCCGCCCTTGTGGAGATCGTTGAACTCGATCCCGTCGATCTCTACGTCGCCCATGAAGACCACGTCGATCTTGCGCGGGGCGCCGCTGGGGTCGCCGCCGACGCCGCTTTGTCTTTCCTGCTTGTGCCAGCCGAGCACCAGCCGGGCCTTGGTCGGGTCGGCGCTGTGGATTCGCAGCGTGCCTTCCTTGAGCACGACGAGGCCGTAGTGGTGCGGGCCGCCGCGGACGCCGGGCCGGTCCTTCTTGTTCTTGTAGCTGATGCCGAGGAAGCAGTCCCGGGTCAGCGGGCGGTCGGGCAGCCCGGCCAGCAGCTTCCCCGCCACGACGATTTCGCAGTTGTAGTGCTGGTTGCCGCGCTTGTGCAACTTGGCGCCCGAAAGCAGGACCAGCGTCGCCTTCGGGTAGATGCCCTGAATCGACCGGTCGCCCGGCTGGAACATGGCGTCCGGGCCGACGATGAAAACGCCGGAGATCAGGTTCAGGTCGTCGCCGGTCTGGAAGTTGCCCACGATCTCGGCCGAGGCGTCCGGCGATTTCGTGAGCGTCAGCTTGTTCGCGATGCGGAAGCTGCCCGGCTTGCTGTTGTCGTTCCGGGCGAAGGTGTGCTCGTCGCCGGAGAACTCCTCAAGCCAGCCGATGTCGCCGCCTTCCTTGATCCAGACGTTGCCGTGGACGGTGAGTTTCTGAAGCGACACGAAAGCGTTGCGCCCCACAGTCAGGTGGCGGCACGCCAGCGTCTGCTTCTTCACCCGCGCCATGTACCGCGAGTCCGAGTCCGGAAACACCAGGTCCGTCTCCTCGTCAAAGGGCTTCGTCGCCGGTTTCCCGTTTTCCAGCCAGTTCCTGGGCTGTGTGGGATCCACGCTGCGGTCGGACTTGCCCGGATGCGCCCAAACCAGGACTCGCGCCTTGGGCCACTTCTCTCTGTAGTACGCCGTCTCCCCCATGTGCTCCGGCCACAGGGCGCGGTTCTCGTAGTGCGGGTCGCCGGCCGTCGCAACGCGGTAGGCACGTTCGGCGGCGGGGCTTCGCTTCGCGTTGCCCTCGTTGGCCGCGAACGCAGCGCCCGTCGCCAGCAGTGCCGCCACGCCGGTGCGAATGGCCAACTCTAGTCCTGGGCTTGTCGTCATCGTTCTCCTGACATCCTCGGGCCTCACGGCCGCGTCAGTTCCACGACGAAAACCGGCGTGTCGGCCGGAATTCTCAGAACGCCGTTCTTGACCGTGCCTTCGCCGATCTTCCGCATGTGCCAGTCGCGCAATACGTACTTCATTGCGTTGAGGGCAGGGCACTCGACCGTGGCCTCAACCCGCGCGACGAGCACGGGCGTCGTGCCCCGCTTGTGCTTGCGGCCGCCGCTCGTATCCAGTTCGAAATCCTTGTTGAAGGACGTGCTGACGACGGAGCAACTGATCCGCTCCGCCTGCTTCAACGGCTTGCCATCCTGGCTGTACAGCGAGAACGACAGGTACTTCTCGTCCTCGCTCACCGGGTCGTACATGCCCTTGGCGTTGCGGATTTCGGCATTCCGCAGGACGACGCCCGCATCGAACCGCACGGTGCCGCCGTAGGGGGCGAGCAGGCCGGTCCACGCCACGGCCTTCGGGCTGTCCATCCGCATGTAGCCCTTCTTCCAGTCGAAGACAATCTGGTCGGTCGGGTCGTACGGATTGTGCGTGTTCCGGTCGGCGAACTTGACCACCGGGCCGATGACTTCGTCTTCCTCGCGCGTCGGATCGATCTTGATCCGGCAGCCGTACTGGTAGGTCGTCTGCAGCATGTCCATGCCGCGCATCCCGTAAGAGCCCGCGTACCGCATGCTCGCGGGGTCGTACAGGGCTCTGCGTCCGTAGATGAACGTGGTGGGGTTCGGCGCCGGCTTGTACGCGAAATTCCGGAAGGCGTACCCCGCCGCCCGGATCATCGCGCAGTTGAGTTCGTCGTAGCGGTAGTGGAAGCCCTGGGCACCGTGCTGCGGGTTCTGCATGTCCATCGGTCGGTCGAACGGGCGCGGGTCGGTCGCCACGTTCTTGATGCCGCCCATCGTGTGAAAGCAGGCGATGTCCCAGTCTTGAATGGCCGCCAGCGCCCCCAGACGCAGCGGGAAGTCCGCCCGGTACTTCGACGGCTGGTTGGTCTGCGTCTCGTAGCAGAAGAACGGCTTGCCCGCCATTCGGTTGTGCTCGAGCCAGGGCACGTCCTGGCAGATGCCCGGCGGCTTCTCGAGCCAGTTGATCCACTTGCCGCGGTTGCTCTCCATCCGCTCGGCCTGGATGGTCGCCCGCGCTTCGTGCTGCTTGTCCTCGAACGGGCCCTCGACCGGCGGCCGGTGGCTGTATTGCCCGTTGATGTACGCGCAGTGCGTCACCGCGTCGCCGTGCTGATGCAGGTACTGAGACTGCACCTGGTAGCCGATGCCCGTGTCGAGCACGAGCGGGCACAGCCGTAGGCTCTTGCCGAATTGCTTGACGGCCTTCGCCACGCGCTGCTTGTGCGAGACGTGCAGACCGACGAAGAACTCCAACACGTCCCGCCCGCGGGCGACCGGTAGATCCTGAGGGCCGTAGGGGTTCGCGCCTCCCCGGGCGACCTCGGCCGCGTGCGGGTTCGCGTCGTTCAGGTGCACGGCCGGGGCGTCCTTCTGCAGCGGGGCCAGCAGGATCGTGCCCTTGGTGAGGCTCTCGCCGGGCAGAAGTTCACCCCAGGCGGCCGTGAGCTTCTCGTCGTTGCCGTATTTGTCCCTGAGGAACGCATGCCACCGGGCGAACAGCCCGTCGCGGAAATACTCCGGCAGCTTCTGCCACTGCCCGCCCACGAGCTTGCGCATCATCCACTGCTCGTTGACGAGTTCCCACACGGCGAAGACGGGGTCGTCGCCCCAGCGAAGGCCGTTGTGCCGGTTGACGTGGTTGGCGTAGCGCTTCATCGCGTCGATGCACAGCGCCTCGAGGTGCGGGTCCCACAGTGTCGGCATGCAGCCGCGGAGCCAAACGCCCGCGCCCTTGGTCTTGCGGTCCATCTTCGCAAGCTCGGCAAACGCCTTCCGCCATTCTGCAGAGGTCTCCACGCCGTCGACCCCCTTGACGTCGTCGGGCCCGACGGTCCGCCACGCCGGCGTCCCCGACGCCCAGATTTTGATGCCTTCCTTCTGGCAGAGCGTCAGGAAGTAGTCCACGCGGTCGAGACCAGACGTGTCTCCTTTGGTGTAGCGGTCGTTCTGTCCTTCCATGGCTCGGCCGTTGTGCCACAGGCGGATCATGTTGAAGCCGAGGTCCTTGACCCGCTTGAGGAGGACGTGCTGGGCGGCGTACTTGTCGCCGTTGACGGTTTCTCCCCGGCCGGGGAAACCGCCGATCGCGCCCCAGTACCGCACTCGCTCGCCGTTGAGCGTCAGGTGCCCATCCTTGACGACCACGTACGCGCTGTCCGGCGGCAGGTCGGCATGCAGCGGGGAAGCAAGGGAGGCCACCAGTGCGGCCACGCCACCAGCAATTACGAATCTCATCATCCTTACTCTCCTGTGTCTATGGCTTGTAGCCCGTGTACAGCGGGCAGTTGCCCCGGCCCGCGTTGTTCTCGATGGTCAGCTTGCGCGTCTCGCCGTTCCGCGTCTCCCACACCAGTTGGCGGTTGCGCTGCGAACCGGACTGGTCCAGCAGATTGCACGAGAATCGCCCGTCGATGATCTCGAAGATCGGCCAGTCGCCGCCGAGTTGCTTCCGCCCGACGCGGTAGTTGTTGAAGCCGAAGATTTCCAGCGCGCCGCCTTTCTCGACCCGCGTCCGCTGACCCAGGTTCTCGCTCTTCCAGCCGAGGATCCACGCCGTGCCCGCCTTCACGTGCGCCGCGATGATCTGCGGGTCGGTACGCATCTCGTTGTTGAAGTGCCGCGCCCACACCCGCTGCTTGGGGTTGTCTACCAGGAACGGCTCGGGATCGTCGTTCAGGAACACGTCGCCCGTGCCCAGGAAGTAATGCCCGTAGCCGCCCTTGGCCTTCTCCCGGCCGCGGACGGACTTGTCTTTCGATTTCGTCCGGATTCGGTATCGCGGCTTGCACGCGCTGATGACGATGGTCCGGCCGGTGCGGACCTCGATGGGGCACATGCCGCGCATGCCTTCCATGACGACGATGGGGGAGGCGCCGTCGCCGATGACGATGCGGCTTCCCTCGTCGGCATAGGAGAGGATCAGCCCGCTGGTGCCGACGATGCGGACCACGTCGGGTCCCAGCGTGACCTTGTCGGTCAGGCGGAAGCTCTTCCCGTAGGGGAAGACAACGTGCGTTTTCCCCGGGTCGCTCAGCGCCTTGCGGATCGCCTCCGTGTCGTCGGCCTCACCGTCGCCCACGGCCCCGTGGTCCATGGGGCTCGTCCACTTCGAGAAGTCCCTCTCGTAGTCCGGCAGGTCGGGGGTGGGCTTGATGGGCAGCTTCAGCGCCGAGCCGGTGTCATGGAACAGGCCGACTGCCTTGCCCGTGTGGTACTCGTCCAGCTTCAGCCGGCCCGCCTTGATCGCGCCCGCGTAGCCCTTCGTCTCGATGTCGCGAAGGTACACCATGCCCCGGCCTTCCGTGGCGATGGCGGGCTTGTCGGGCGCGTTGCCCTCGATCTTCGCCCCCACGAGGCTCAGCGCCGCGCGCCCGACGTTCTGGATGGCGGCCGCCCCCGGCGCGGCAATGCGGAACGTGAACCGCTCGCCCACGATGAAGCCGGCGTTGAGCAGCCCCAGCTTGTTCGGCCGGTCGATCTCGATGTTCGTGCTGGCGGTGGCGTAGGCGGCGCGGTCATACAGGCCGATGTCGAAGCCGCGGATGCGGACGTTGCGGATCTGCCCGGGTCCGTTCTCCACGCCCGCCAGCGCCAGCCCCGCGAGCCCTTGGCCGTCCTCGCTGAGGATGTCCACCTCGCCCAGGTGGCCGGAGTTGCTCGTGTCGTACTGCACGCCGATGGCGCCGGCGTTGCCCTTGCCGATGTTGATCGTCAGGTTGCGGACGATCTTGTTGAACGTGGTGTTCGTGCAGTCGCCGGTGTTGAGGACCACCTGCGTGTCGATGCGCTTCTCGTAGCGGCCCTGGGTGTCAGGCTTGAGCAGGTCGTACGCCGGCTTCGGCCAGGTGCCGTCCTTCAGGCGGATGATCGTCTCGGCGCGGCTCTGTCCGACGAGCCACGGCCCGTGGCTGTGCGAGGTCGGTGTTCGCGAACGGTCCAGCTTCATCAGGAGCTGCCCCGATACGAGGTACGTGCCCTTGGGGAAGTACAGCACCTGGATGCGGCGCTGCGTCGCGCGGGTGCCGTCGTTGATGATCTGCTGAATCGTTTCCGTGACGTCGGTCTCGCCCGTGTTGTCCACGCCGCCATCGGTGACGACGTTGAACACGCCGGCGTTCGGCGGATAGACGATCTCCACGTCCCGCGCCGCGGCGGGATGCGCCACGGCCAGCGCGAAGGCGGCCGTCATGGCCGTCAGCAGCGGCAGTGATCGCTGGGTCATCGCAAGCCCTTTCGTTTTCTGTGGAGGTCGAGGCTCATCGCTCCAGTTCTACGAGGAAGACCGGCTGGTCCGCCGTAAGGGTCAACGCGCCGTCGGCGCCGATCTTGCCCTTGCCGATCACCTTCCAGTGCCAGTCGCGCAGGCGGTACGTCATGCCGGCGACGTGCGGGCTGGTGATCGTGCAGCCGACGCGCGTGTGCTGGACCGGCAGCGTGCCGCGCTCGAAGACTTTCATCCGCGCCCACGCGTGGCCGGGGCGGACCTGGCCCTTGGGATCGACCCCGACCTTCAGCCCCTTGTTGCAGCTTGTGCTGACGGCCGACAGGATGGCCGTGCGGCACTCCGCAAGCGGCTTGCCGTCCGTGCTCGTCAGCCCCACGGCCACGTACCCCTCCTCCTGCGTGACGGGGTGTGCCATGTCCGGCGGCGAATCGAGCGTGACGTTCGAAATGCGGACGCCGTTTTCGAACTCGACGGCGTTCTTGCCGTAGCTCGACAGGAAGCCGGTGAACGCCATCGCCCCGGGCGAATCGAACGTCAGGTAGCCGCGGCTCCAGTCGTACGTCATCTGGTCCGTCGGCCGTAGCGGGTTCGGGTGGGCATAGCCCTTGAGCGGCACCGTCGGGCCGGTGATTTCGTCGTCCTCGCGCGTGGTATCGATGAAGATCCGCGAGCCGTAGCGGTACGCCGTGTGCAGCATGTCCTCGCCGTTCTTTCCGTAGCTGCCGGCGTAGTCCATGCTGTCCGGGTGGTACAGCGTCTTGCGGCCGTAGATGAACTTCGTCGGCTCGGGCGCCTTCTTCAGATGGCAGTTGGTGAACATCTTCCCTGCGGCGTGCATGGCCGAAAGCTGCGTCTCGTCGAATCGGTACGTGAACTGGTACGCCGCGGGTCCCGGGAAGGCCAGCGTGCCGGTCAGCGGATCGTCGCGGTTGAAGTCGTAGCCGCCACTTATGGTGTGCCAGCAGACGGCGTCCCAGCCCTGCAGGGCGGCGAGGAACACGAGGCGATAGGGGAACTCCACGCGGTATTTCGAGGGCGCCCCGATCTGCGTCTCATAGACGAAGTACGGCTTGCCTTCGACCGTGTTGTGCTCCAGCCAGGGCACGTTCATGCAGATGCGCGGCGGCTCGGTGAGCCCGCTGAACCAGGGGTAGCGCTCGCTTCGCTTGTCGTGCGTCCAGCCCGCGATGTACGCGCAGTGGCTCACCGCGTCCGCGTTCTGATGCAGGAACTGGCAGATGCCGTTGTAGCCGATGCCCGTGTCCCACAGCAGCGGGCTGAGCTTCGCCGCCCGACCGCCTTCCTTGAACGCCGCCGACACGCGCTTCTTGTGCGCGAGGACCAAGCCCGCGAAGAACTCGTTGACGTCCCGGCCGCGATGGATGCTGAAATCCTCCCGGCCGTACTTGACCGGCTCGCCCTTGAACTTCGCGGCCGCGCGGGGGTTGGCGTCGTTGAGGGCGACGGCTTCGGACTCGCCGCGCAGCGGCGCCAGGTAGATCGTGCCTTCCGCCAGGCCTTCGCCCGGCTTAAGCCCGCTCCATTGGGCGATGAGGGCGTCCTGCGTGCCGTACTTGCTCCTCAGGAACTCATGCCACTTGGCGATCAGGCTGTCCTGGAAGAACTCCGGCATCTTCTGCCAGTCGCCACGGACCATGTGCACGATCCACCACTGCTCGTTGTTCAACTCCCAGATGGCGAAGACCGGGTCGTCGCCCACGCGAAGCCCCGTGTGCTGGTTGACGTGGTCCTGCAGCCGGGCGTTGTTGCGGATGAGGATCGCCTCCAGCCGCGCGTCCCACGCGGCCGCGACGTGAGCGCGGCGGCCCAGCTCGTTGACCGCCTGCTTCCACGCGTCGGCTGTGGCGGGGTCGTCGATGATGTCCACGTCGTCCGGCGAGAAATGCAGGTTGGCGCCGGCGCCGCCCATCCACAGGCGCATGCCGTTGGCTCGGGCCAGGGCGATCATGTGGTCGTAGCGGTCGGCCTGGCTGCCGTCGCCTTTGGTATACCTCCAGTTCTGCCCACGCAGCGTCCGCGCGTACCGCCAGATGCGCCACATGTTGAATCCGTACGCGTGGATCCGCTCCATCATGAGCTGATTGTGTTTGTACGGGTCGCCGCCGCCTTTGGGGGGCTTCGGGGGGAAGCCCCCGATGCCGCCCCAGAACCGCACGCGCTGCTCGCCGACGTACAGATCGTCGTCCCTGGCGACCACGTATTCACTCTCGGGCGGCAGCTTCTCGTCAGCCGCGGCGGGCCGGCCGCCGGCCAGCAGAAGCGGCAGGGCTGCGGTCAGGGCAAGTATCGATCTGGCCATTGGTTTTCTCCGGTTCATTTTCGCTCGAGTTCCACGAGCCAGACCTCTTTGTCATCGGGCACGGTCAGCCGGCCGTCACGGACGACGCCTTCGCCGATCTGCCGTCCCTGGAAGTCGCGGAAAGTATATGCCATGCCGTCGATCACTTTCGACTGGACCGTCACACCGACACGCACCACGAGCGTGGGGGGGGTGCCGCCTTCGGTCCACGCGCCCCAGTGTTCCTGCGGGGGCGCGTCCTTCGGCCCGCTTCGTTGCCGGCCCTGGTTGCTCTTGGTCAGGTCCAGCTTGTAGCCGGTGTTGAGGCTCGTGCTGACGGGCACGAGCACGGCCCGCTCGCACTTGGCGAGCGGCTTGTCGTCACACGACGCCAGCGTAACGGTGCAGTAGCCTTCCTCCGGCCTCACCGGGTAGGCGATGCCCTCGGGGTTGCTGAACGTGATGTCCGTGAACCGTACGTCGCTGCGGTTGAAGCCGACCGCGTCGGCACCGTACTCGCCGAAGAACCCCGTATAGCTCGCACACCCCGGGGCGTCCATCTTCAGGAAGCCCCGTTGCCAGTCGTAGGTGATGGCGTCGTTGGGCTTCACCGGGCACGACTCGAACACGTTCGGACGGACCGTGTGCCGCCCGTCCACGGTGTCGTCCTCGCGCTTCGGGTCCACGTCCACCCGCGAGCCGTAGCGGTACGTCGTGCCGATGAAGTGCTCCGCGAAGTCGCCGAAGCTCTTGCCGTAGTCCATGCTGTCGGGGTCGAGCAGGCTCTTGCGGCCGAACTTGAACACCACTGGGTCGGGCGCCGGCGGCACCAACTCGTGGACGAAGATCTCTCCCCCCGCCCGCAGGGCCGCGGTGTAGACCTCGTCGCCGCGGATGGTGAAGTAATCGCCGCCGCACTGGACCCATTGCTGGAACGGCTGGTCCGGGTTGACGGTCTCCTTGTCCCGGCCGGGGTACGTGTGCCAGCAGACGATGTCCCAGTCCTGGATGCTCGCCAGGGCCGCCACCCGCAGGGGGTACTCGGCCCGGTACTTCGTGCGGTTACCGATGTTGGTTTCGTACACGAAGTGTGGCTGCCCGAGGTTGGTGGATTGCTCGAACCAGGGCACGCCCCAGCTCGTGCGGGGGGAGTCGTCGAGCTGGCTGAAGAAGGGGAACCGCTTGTCGTTGGGGTCGTGGCCCATGCCCTTGGTGTACGAGCACGTGCTGACGGCGTCCGCGAACTTGTGCATGTAGGCCGACTGGACGCGGAACGAGTTGCCCGAATCGTACACGGTCGGGCTCAGCCGGCAGCCCTTGCCCATCGTCTCGAGCGCCCGGTCGATCCGCTGCTTGTGCGAGATGATGAGTTCATTCGCGAAGGCGATCACGTCGGCCCCGCGCTGGAAGGTGAAGTCCTCGCGAGCGAAGCCGCCGTCACGGGCCTGCAGTGACTCGATGATCGCGGGGTTGGTGTCGTTGAGCACCGGGTCGCCCTTCATGGCGTCCGCCAGCGGGGCCAGCGCGACCGAACCGGGCGTATTCAGCGATTCCCCGGGCAGCAGGAAGCCCCACGCTGCGCGGAGCTTGTCGTCCGTGCCGTACTTGCCCTTCAGGAACGCCGTCCACTTCGCGTAGAGCTTCCGCTGGAAATACGTGGGCAGGTCCTTCCAGTGCCCGTAGAAGAAGTGCCGGTAGGGAAAGTGCTCGTTCGTGATCTCCCAGACGACGAACTGCGGGTCGTCGCCCAGCCGGAGGCCACCTTTGTACTTGTTCGGGAAGTCCGTGAGCATCCGAAGCCGCTGGATCCACAGCGCCTCGACGCGCTCGTCGATCGCCGGCAAGAGCATCCGCCCGGTCCAGCGGAGGCGCGCCGGCTTGCCCTTGTTCACCTTGACCAGTTCCGCGACGGCCGCTTGCCATTGCTCGGCCGTCGCCGGGTCGTCGATGACCGATACGTCCTCCGGCGAAACGCTGCCGAGGCCGTTCGTGGAGCTCATCCAGACCTTGACGCCGGCCTGGTCGAGCGCGTACCAGGAGTAGGCGATGGCGTCGGCGTCGGAGCCGTCGCCGACCTCGTAGTCGTGGTTGTAGAGCAGCGGCAGTTCCTCTCGCTGGTGGGGGTACCGGCCCTCCCAGGTACGCACGAGGTTGAAGCCCATATCGCCGAGCCGGTCAACGAACCGGTCGATGGCCCGACGGTTGACTTCGACCTTCCGCTTGCGGACCTCGGGCGAGTCGCCGTCCTTTACTCCGGCGTCTCCCGCGATGCCGCAGACCAGGCCCCAATAGCGCACACGCTTGCCGTTGAGGACGAGATGATCCCCTTCGACGGTGACGTAGGCGCTGTCCGGGATGCGGCTGACGTCCGTCGGCGGCGTGGCTGCAGGGGAAGCGTCGGCTGCAGACGCAGCGCCGTCGGCGGCCGCGGCAGAGGTGGAGAGGACACAGGTCAGTCCGGCAAGTCCGAGAGTTCGCATGGGTGGGGCTCCTGGCTGCGGCCCGGCAAGTTCGGCAGACGACCGAACGCCGGGTCCGCAGGCGATGCTTTGACGTTAAACCTATCTTCCGCAATGGGGTTCCGCAAGTCCTAAGACGGACGGAAACGCAGCGCGATGAACTGGCTCCCCGCAGGCCGGAGGCATTGCGGGACGAATGGGGGGCGGGACGAACCGGACAGGGAGCAAGCAGGGCGTCACGGATTCTTCGGTCATTAGGCCGTTGGGTCACAGGTCTCACTGGCAGTATAATCCCGGCCTATGCGAGACCTGATTCCGATGGTGGAGCAATTGGGCCGGCCGCGGATGCTCCTGGTCGGCGACTTCATGCTCGATTGCTACGTCTATGGCGACACCGAGCGCATCAGCCCCGAGGCACCGGTCCCCGTGCTCAAGGTCGTCCGGGAGGAACGGCACACCGGGGGCGCTGGCAACGTGGCCGCTTGCCTGCTCGCGCTCGGCGGGCAGGTGGTGTGCGTGGGGGTGGTCGGCCCGGATGGCGTGGGGGAAGACCTCAAGAGCATGCTCGTCACGGCCGGCGCCGAGACCTCGTCGCTGGTCCGCGTGCCCAACTTCGATACGACCGTCAAGACGCGATTCGTTGGCCTCGCACAGCACCGTCACACACAGCAGATGCTCCGTGTGGACCGCGAATGCGCCGACGCGATCACGGACGATGTGCACCTGACGCTTCGGGCGGCCGCCCGGAGCGAACTCAAGCGGTGCGGCGCGCTGGCGATGCAGGATCACGACAAGGGCGTGCTGACCGATTCGAGCACCCCCGAGATCATTGCCGATGCCAGGCAGGCCGGTGTGCCGGTGGTTGTCGATCCGGCCCGCATCCGGAACTACGGACGCTATCGCGGCGCCACCTTGCTGACGCCCAACCGTTACGAAGCGGAACTCGCCAGCGGGGTGCGGATCACAGATGACGAGTCGCTGCACCGGGCGGCCGGGCAGGTCCTGCTGGCGGCCGAGGCGCAGGCCGTCCTGGTCACGCTTGACCGCGAGGGGGCCTACTTGCTCGAGCGCGACGGGGAAGGGCAGCGCATCCTCACGCGCCCGCGCTCGGTGTATGACGTGACCGGCGCCGGCGACGAGGTGCTGGCCGCCGTCGTGACGGCCGTGGCCGAGGGGCGGAGCTTCGCCGAGGCCGCCGCCCTGGCGAACGTCGCCGGGGGGCTGGAGGTGGAGCGGTTCGGCGTGGTGCCGGTCACCCGGCGTGAACTGCTGGAGGAGCTGGACCACATGGTGGGCCTGCGCGGAGGCAAGGTGGTGGAGCGTGGCACGCTGGCGTCGTTGGTGTCGCGACGCCGCGAGCGCGGGGAGGCAATCGTGTTCACCAACGGGTGCTTTGACCTTCTGCATATGGGGCACGTGCGGTACCTCCAGGAAGCGCGGGGACTGGGCTCGTGCCTGATCGTCGCGATTAACAGCGACGAGAGCGTGCGGCGGCTGAAGGGCCCTTCGCGCCCGGTCATCGCCCAGGACGAGCGGGCGGAGATGCTCGCGGCCCTCGAGTGCGTCGATTACGTGACGATCTTCGACGAGGAAACGCCCATCCCGCTGCTGGAACTGCTTCGGCCCGAGGTCCTCGCCAAGGGAGGCGCCACGCCCGTGGTCGTCGGGCAGGACGTGGTCGAAGGCTACGGCGGAAAAGTGCTCAAGCTCAGCAAGGTCGAGGGGCTGAGCACGACGGACATCATCGACCGGATCGTGCAGACCAGCGCCCCGGCGACCTCCAGCGAAACCAGGTGACCCATGCCGATCAAGGCCGTCTTCCTCGACCGCGACAACACGATTATCGAGGACCCCGGGTACCTCAGCGATCCGGAGGCCGTGAAGCTGCTGCCCGGCGTGGAACTGGCCGTCAAGTCGCTGGCGCAGGCGGGGTACCGCCTCGTCGTGGTGACGAACCAATCGGGCGTTGCCCGCGGGCTTATCACCGAGGAAACGCTGGAGAGCATCCATGCCGAGATGATGCGCCAGCTCGCCGAGCACAAGGCACACCTCGACGCCATCTACTACTGCCCGTATCACCCCGAGGGAACGGTCGAGCAGTACGCCCGCGAATCCGATCTGCGGAAACCCCACCCCGGCATGCTGCTCAAGGCCGCGGAAGACCTCGACCTCGACCTGCCCCGCAGTTGGATGGTGGGGGACAACGCGCGAGACATGGAAGCCGGCGCCCGCGCGGGGTGCCGTACGGTGCGGATCCGGCGCCCCGGCCTCGAAGGCGCGGGGGAGCGTGATGCCGAGGACGCTCAGGCGGACTTCACGGTGCGGAACCTGGTGGATGCGGCGCGCGTGATTCTTCGTGAGGATGCCCGGCCGTCGGAGCCGGGGCCGGACAGGCCGGGGGCGGGCGCGCTGCCGCCGGCGCCCCCGCGAGCGGCAAGCCGGCGGCGCGAGCGGGAAGAGGCGGAGCAACCGGAAGAGACGGTGTCTCTGGTGGCGGTGGCCGGCGTGGCGGCGCAGTTGCTTGCTCCGCTTGCGCTCATCGCGGCCCTCTGGAACATGGTGACCGATTCTCAGAGCGGTCACGCGACGTTTTGGGCGCTGATCGCGCTGACCCTCCAGGCGATGGCACTGACCTACTTCGTGGTGCGCCGGCGGTAAAAGGCGTCGCTGGCCGATTGTGCATTCCTGCACACGACCTGTGCAGCCCGTCGGCCCTGTGGCTTCGCGGAGAGGAGTTGAGAGCCGATATCCCTCCCATGGGATGGAATATCCGCTGGGCAGGCGCTCGCGGCCCGGGGATTGCAGGCATCGGGCGGGGGGAGTGTGCGCTTCGGCGCCCCTGCCGCCCCGACAAACACGCGGATGCGACGCGCAGACCCCTACCGAGGAATTGACATGAACCGCAGACGAATCGGCATCGCACTGGGAGTCGGCATCGTGACGGCGGCCATCGTCGTCATTCTGGTGATGGTCTTCCGGGCGGAGGAATCCGGCGGGACGGAACTGAAGCTCAAGCCGACGCCCGCAGAGAACGACGCCATGGAGGCGTCGCACGTGGAGAGCGGTCAGAAGCTGATCGACGGCGGACTGGACTACCTGCTCGCGCAGCGCAACGCCGACGGCGGGTGGGGGCCCGAAGGCTACAAGCCGGCCTACACGGCGCTGGTGGTCCGCGCCCTGGCCCGGCACCCGGACGCCGGCGGTAAGCTCAAGCCCGTCATCGACCGCGCCGTCGAGGTCTTGATGAGCTACCGCAAGGGCGATGGCGGGTTCTACGACCAGCGGGCGCAGAACTACACGACCTCTGTGGTGGTTTCCGCGCTGACGGCCGTGGGCGACCCGAAGCTCCAACGCGCCGTCAACGATGCCGTGAAGTATCTTGAGGGGCTTCAGATTCGCCCCGGCGAGGAGACGCCGGACGGCGACGTGATCACCGCGGAGCATCCGTTCCGCGGCGGCACGAGCTACGGCAAGCACGGCCGGCCGGACCTGAGCAACCTCGGCTTCACCATCGAGGCCTGGCATGAGGCGGGGGTGTCGGCGGAGAGCCCCGGGATTCAGGAGGCGGTGATCTTCCTCAAGCGGACGCAGAACCGCAGCGAGTCGAACCCGCTGGCGTGGGCGGCCGCGGGCGAGAACGACGGCGGCTTTGCCTACGCCCCCGCCCTCAAGGGCAACCTGACGACGGGGGAATCGAAGGCCGGGCCCGCCGGGCCGAATCAGAAGGGTCTCCGCAGCTACGGCTCGATGACGTACGTCGGCTTCAAGAGCCTGCTGTACGCGGGGCTGGCGAAGGACGACCCGAACGTGCAGGCGGCGTTCGACTGGATCCGGGAGAACTGGCGGCTGGACAGCAACCCGAACATGCCGCAGAAGCGGTCGAAGCAGGGGTTGTACTACTACTACCTCGCGTTTGCCCGGGCGCTTCGGGCGTGGGGCCAGCCGGTCATCAAAGACAAGTCCGGCGCCGAGCACAACTGGCGGCACGAGTTGATCGATGCGCTGAAGGATCGCGTTCGCCCGGACGGCTCGTGGCTCAACGAGGCCGACCGCTGGAACGAGGGCGATCCCGTTCTGGTGACCGCCTACGCCGTCCTGGCCCTTCAGGAGGCGTTCGCCGGCTAGCGGCTGCCCGCCGCGCGGGAAAGCCTTTTGAAGTCGCGCCGTTAGGGCGTATCCTCTTCGTTTTCGCCACGACGATTCCGCGCCGCGGGCGTGCGCGGCGCAGAGCGGTGGCGAGGCTGATTCGGCACGGAGAGGACACAAATGGAAATCCGCGCCTTTCGAGGATGGCATTACCGTCCCGGCGCCGACGGGGACGTCAGCAGCTACATCGCGCCGCCGTATGATGTCCTGACCGCCGACGACAAGGAGGAGTTCGTCGCGCGCAGCGAGCGGAACATCGTCGCCGTCGATCTGCCGCACGTGCCACCGGGCGGCGCCGGCGCCGACGAAGGCTATCGCGAGGCGGCCGAGCGGCTCGCCGAGTGGCAGGCCTCCGGCGTGCTGGTTCGGCCTGAGCGGCCCTGCCTGTACGTCTATGAGCAGGCGTACTCGTGGGGCGGGCGCGAGTACGTCCGCCGTGCGATGCTGTGCGGGGTCCGCGGCACGTCGCTGGGGGAGGACGTCCTGCCGCACGAGCACACCTTCGACGGGCCGAAGGCCGACCGGCTCAAGCTCACGGAGCACACGCGGACGCAGTTGTCGCCGATCTTCGGCTTCTACCACGATACCTCCGGTGTGGTGAGCGAGTTGCTTTCGGCGGCCGCCAAGGGACTCCCCGATCTGCAAGGCGAGCTCCGCGGCGTGACCGAGCGCGTGTGGATCGTCGAGGACGACGACACCATCGCCAGTATCTCGACCGAGCTTCGCGACCGGCCCGTGTTCATCGCGGATGGGCACCACCGCTACACGACGGCCGTCAATTACCGCGACGCCCTCCGCGAGCGCGAAGGGATCAGCGACGATCACGAGGCCAACTTCGTCCTGTTCGCGCTGGTGGCGGCCGAGGATCCCGGCCTCATCATCCTGCCCACGCATCGCATCGTTCGGGGCGTGAGCACCGCGTTCAGCGTGGCGACGCTGGCGGCCGCGACCGAGGGCGAGTTCGATTGGCAGCGGTGCAGCCTCGAGGACCTGGACCTCGTCGATACCAGCGCGTTCCTGCGCCGGTACGGTCAGGGCGCGATGGCGTTTCTGGACGCTGACCCGGCGGAGGTGTGGATCGCCCGGCTGACCGATGACGCGGCCATGACCCGCGCGGCGCCCGATGAGGTCGACGCGTGGCGCGCGCTCGACGTGGCCGTTCTCCACAAGCTTATCATCGATCGGGCGATCGATACGTGGCGGACCCCGGAGCTTTCCATCGATTACACGCCCGATGCCCGGGCAGTGCTGGCCGCGTGCAATTCCGGGCGAGGGCAGCTCGGTGTGTGCCTCCAGGCAACGCCGCTGGCGGCCGTCGAGCAGATTGCCCGCGCCGGCGCCTCCATGCCGCACAAGAGCACGTATTTCCACCCCAAGGTCGCCACGGGGTTGGTGCTCAAGCCGCTTCAGTAGCGAGCAGGTACGCGTCGTCCTCGGGCGTAAAGGTGACCGGGGGGTGGGGAACCCGCGACACGTCGAAGCGGTCGAGGCATTCGCTGAGTTCCATCGGCCGGCGTCGGGGGCTCGCGCCCGACCAGTACCCCAGCAGTCCGAGCAGGCGTTGGGGCGTGACGCCGCGCCGGCGGTAGTAGGACAGCCGAGTATCGCCGTGGCGCTTGGCGAGTCGGCGGCCGTCGGGCCCGATCACCAGCGGCAGGTGCCAGAACGCCGGCTCGGCCCTGAGCCCCAGCACGCGGCGGAGATGAATCTGCCGCGCGGTCGATTCGAGCAGGTCGTCGCCGCGGACGATGGCATCCACGCCGGCCTCGGCGTCGTCCAGAACGACGGCCAGTTGATACGCGGCCAGTCCCTCGCCGCGGAAGATCACGAAATCGCCACACGTCCGCCGCAGATCGAATTCGTGGTCGCCGGCGAACTCGTCGTGGAAGCCGACCGGCTCGTCCGGGACGCGCAGTCGCCACGCGACCGGCCGGCCCGTCGCCTTTGCCGCCTGCTCTGCCGATGCCCAGCGCCCGCGGCACGTGCCGGGGTAGGTGGTCACGCGGTCGTCGGCGTGCGGCGCCGACGCGGCGAGTTCGATGTCGCGCCGGCTGCACGTGCACGGGTAGGCGGCGCCACCTTCAATCAACCGCGACAGCGCCGACTCGTATACCGCCGAGCGCTCGGACTGGCGCACGACCGGCCCGTCCCACGTTAGTCCCAGCCAGGCCAGGTCGTCGATCGCCTCGTCCGCGGCGCCCGGCTTGGTCCGCGGGCCGTCGAGGTCCTCCATCCGCATCAGCACGCGCCAGCCGCGCTGCCGCGCCAGCAGCCAGGTGAGCACGAACGTCCGGGCGTTGCCCAGGTGCAACGCGCCCGTCGGCGAGGGCGCCAGCCTTGTGATCGAATCGCTCATGGAGGTCTCTGCGGGCGGATTCTAGCCGAAACGCCCCCGCGACCGAAACGGCCGGCCGCCTGAGCTCGCGGCCGGGCGTTCCGCGCCCGCCGCGCTTGCGGTAGAATGCGCCGCGCATGCACACGAACTCGAATCAGACGCCGAAGTCGGCCGTCTACGATCTCTCGCTCAGTGTGTTCTTCCCGTGCTACAACGAGGCGGAGAACGCGGAGCGCGTCGTCGCGCAGGCGAAGGACGTGCTGGACGCGCTGGTCGCGGACTGGGAGATCATCATCGTTGATGACGGCTCGGCCGACGCCACCGGCGAGATCGCCGACCGCCTGGTCGGCAATGACCCGCGTATCCGTGTCGTCCACCACGAGACCAACCGCGGATATGGCGCCGCGCTTCGAAGCGGGTTCGCGGCCGCCCGCAAGGAGTACGTTTTCTACACGGACGGCGACGGGCAGTTCGACCTGGCCGAGCTTCCGAAGCTGCTGGATCGGATCGACACGGCCGACATCGTCAGCGGCTACCGGCGGAACCGCCGCGACGGGCTTGTGCGGCGGATCAACGCGGCGTGCTGGGGTTTCCTCGTGCAGCGGATGCTGAGGTTCCGCTGTCGCGACGTGGACAGCGCGTTCAAGCTGTATCGCCGCCGCCTGTTCGACCGCATGACGCTCAGATCGAACGGGGCGCTGATCGACGCCGAGGTGCTCGCCCGCGCGGCCCGGCAGGGGGCGCGGATCGTCACCGTGCCGGTCACGCACCTGCCCCGCACGGCCGGACATGCCACCGGGGCCAAGCTCTCGGTTATCTGCCGCGCCTTCTGGGAACTGCTCCGCTTGCGGCGGGACATCGTCAGAGGGCCCCGCAACGGGGGGGAGGCCACCTGAAGCGTGTCCGGCGCGAGCGGCCCGGCGCGGGCGGCCGCTTGCGGGCGCGCGAAGCCGCAGATATACTCGCGCGCTGACCCGCCACTTGCCCCCGCGGGGCCTGCCCTATGGAGCGCTCGACCACGGAACCGGAAGCAGCGAGAGTAAGCCTGACGATGCCGCCCGCGTCGGGGCCTGCAGCAACGGGCAGGCTCCGCGACGTCGTTCTTATCCTGGCGCTGATCGGGTGCGTCGTCGGCATCGCCGCGCACGCCCCGAGCACCACGTACACCTACGCGCAGATTCAGCAGGTGGGAGCGAACGTGGCCGTCTCCAACGGCGGGCACTGGCTGCTGCCGCGGGACCAGCTCGGCGGGCTCGCCCGCAAGCCGCAGCTCTACACGTGGCTCGACGCGGCGTTGTTGTGGGCGACGGGGCAGTACGACGACTGGGCGTTCCGCCTGCCGACCGTTCTGGCAGCCCTGGCGATGGGGGTCGTCCTCTACGTTCTCGCCCTTCGGTGGTACGACCGGCGCACCGCCCTCATCTCCGCGTGCCTGTGGGCGGCGATCTTCCACCTCGCCAAGATGAGCTACGTGGCGCTCACCGACATGATGTTCACGTTGTGGGTCACGCTGTCGATCTCGTGCGCCGACCTGCTGCTGTTCCACCGCGCGCGGTCGCACCGCGCGGCCTGGGCCGTCGGGCTGTGGGCCACCATGATCCTCGGCGCCATGACCAAGGGATGGGGGGTGGCCAACCTGGCCATCGTGGGCATGACGCTCGCCCTGGCGGCGGCGCTGTGGGGCGGGTTCGGGCAGACGCGCCGGGCCCGCGGCCTGCGTCGTGTCGGCGCCTGCGCGCGGCTGGTCCTGCTGCGGTGGTGGCGGGCCGCCAGGGAGGCCAAGCTCGGTTGGGGCCTGCTGGCGATGGCGGTCGTGCTCGTGCCGGTTTGGTGGTTGATGTTCCGGGCGGGCGGCGCGGAGTTCCGAAAAATCGCCTACTACGAGATCGTCGCCCGCGTGACGGGGGAGGGCGGCGACGTCGTCCGGCGCGCCCCGCACGAGGCGTCCGCCCCGCCCATTTTCCACCTGCTCTACCACGGGCTGCCGGCGTCGTTGTTCGCGCTGGGCGCCGTGACGCTGATGCTGCTTCGCCGCAAGGTGCCCCATGCCGAGTCCACGCGGCTTGGAGCGGCGTGGCTCTCCGCCCGGTCGCCCGTCCTGCTGCCTCTGTGCTGGGTTGCCGGAGTGGTCGTGCCGTTCTCCATTCCGCATGGGTTCCGGCACGATTACCTGCTGCCGTGCTACGCGGCCGTGGCGATGCTCGGCGCGTGGGGCGTCGAGGAGGTCCGGCGCCGCGGCCCGGCCGGCGGCCCGGTGGTGTCCGTCATCCGGCACGCGTTCGCGGCGCTGGCGCTGGTGCTGGCGCTGCTGCTGGTCCTGACCCCCGCGCTCTTGTGGCTGCACCCGTGGCTGCCGCAGTTCCTGTCGCGTATCGCTCCGGTGCCGAAGATGGCGGAGCCCGAGACGTGGGGCGTGTTCCTCGGCCTGATTCCGGTGGGGCTGGCCTGCTTCTTCCTGGCGATCCGCTTCTCGCTTCGCTGGCAGATCACGCGGCTGGTCGTCGTGGTGGTCGTCTGCTCGCTGGGGGTGATGTTCCTCGATCGCCACGCCATCGCACGCCAGGCCCGCACCGGCGACGGCGAACGGATGCGGCGCTTCGGCCTGAAGGTCCGCGGGCAGATCGGCGACGACCTTTTCGCCGTCGCGGATGCCTACAAGCTCGCCACGGAGCTTTACGTCGGGCGATTCGGCTATTCGCTGAACACCCCTGATAGGCAGGTCGAGTTGCCGCTCCCGGATCCGCAGATTGCGGCACTCAGCCCGGTCGCCCAGATGGCCTGGGCGCAGATCGACTGGCTCCGCCAACGGACCGACATCCCCTGGCTGGTCACGTGCGACAAGTACCTGGTCAAGGTCGGGGCGGCCGTGGAGGACAAGAGCGCGCCGTATGTGCTCGAATTCGAGTCGCCGGCGGTGGAAGCCCCGGCCGGCGATGGCGATGACTCAATGAAGCGGCGGTTCCGCACGCGCCCGGAGTTGCTGGGCCACGTAGAGATTGTCACCGAGCCCGTGACGTCGCAGCGATGGGGCTGCATGTACCTGATCCGCGTGGACCGGGCGAAGCTCGACGCCTACATCGAGCAGCGGATCTACGAGGACGCCCGCTGGCCGCAGTTCGCCTCGGGCAAGACGGAGGACCGGCCGTGGTAGGCGGCGTCGGCAGGGCGACGGAAAGGACATAGACTTGGCCGAAGACGAGAGGCTGATCCCCCGGGCCACGCGGGACGTGCACCCGCTGATCTGGCTGGGGCTGCCCGCGCTGGGGCTGGCCATGCGGCTGCTGACGCCGCTGCTGGGGTTCGAACGGTGGACGCCGGTGATGGACAGCGAGCTGGGGTTCGTCGAGAACGCCACAGTCGCGATGCTCGTGCCGGCGTTCGTGCTCTGCGTGCTGGTGTTCCTGCGCCGGCGGGCGCTGCCGACCGGGATCGGCTGGTGGATGCTGGCGTACGGGCTGGCGGCGCTGTACTTCGCCGGCGAGGAAGTCAGTTGGGGCCAGTGGTGGTTCGGGTACGCAACGCCCGAGGCGGTCGCTCGGCTCAACGAGCAGCAGGAATTCAACCTTCACAACATCCATAATCTCTTCAACAACCTTCCCCGGCAGGTCATGAACGGCAGCATGGTCGCGGCGATCGTCTTGCCGCTCGTGCTGTACCGACCGCTGCGCAAACCCGGGAAGCAGCACAGCCTGTGGCAGTGGCTGATTCCGACATGGCGGGTGATCCCCGCGGCCGCCCTCAGCCTGCTCATCCGGGCTCCCAAGCGCCTGATTGAGTGGCTGGACCCGCGGTATGACCCGGAGGGGTACGTGCAGATGGCGTTCGTTCGGGCGTCGGGGGAGATCAAGGAGTACTTCCTGGCGGCGGCCATGCTGGTGTACACCACGTCGATCTTCGTGCGCATGCGGGCCGCTCGGCCGTGCCCCAAGGAAGCGGGCAGCGATTGATGGCGGGCGATAACCTGCACATCGCGGATGGGTGGCCCGAACGCCTGGCGAGGGCGGGGCTCGGCCGTCTCGACGCGCTCTTTGGAACGCGGGAGGGCCGCGTGGTCTCGCGTCACAAGCGGGGGCAGACGCGCCGCCTGATGCTGCCGGACGGGGCTGTGCTGTACCTGAAGCGAGACCACCACACGATGCTCAAGGAGATCGTTCGACAGCTCCTACGCGGCTGCCGACCGGAACCGCTTTCCGAACAGGAACGCCTTGCCTTCGAGCGCGTTTCGGCGCTGGGGCTGCGGACGCCGCGGGCGGTCGCCTGGGGGCAACAGCGGCGCTTGGGGCTGCCGTGGCGCGCTGCGCTGCTGATGACGGCCGTCGAGGGCGAATCGCTGCGCGAGATACTCCGCCGTGAAGCGCCGCCAGGCGAACGGCTGGCGGCCTTGCGGGCGGCCGGGCAGGCCGTCCGCGGCCTCGTCGAAGCGGGTCTGGTTTGGCTCGACCTGCTGCCACGGCATGTGTTGCTCGACGCCGAGAGCCGGGTCGGTCTGATCGATCTGGAGCGATTGCGCTCCCGAGGCCGGGCCCGCCGGCGTATGGAGCGCCGGGTGCTGCGGTTCTCGCTGTTGCTGCGGGGGTTGGGGGCGGTGGAGGCCGAAGTCTCGGCGTTCCTGACGGCCGCCGGATACCGGTACGTCCCAGAGGGGGATTAGGGCCGTCAGGCGGGCCGCACATCGTTGCGATTCGCCCGCGGTCCTGCTAACTTCCGGGGTACACACCACGCCTGTGCGATGGATGCAGCAGGCCGATTGATGGAGCAGGCCTTGGCCGAGGAACCGACAGAAACGCCGCAGCCGCCGACATCAGAGCCGCAGGACGCCGAGGTTTCGCCCGGCGAGGCCGCGGCGGGGGCGTCGCCATCGCCCGAGATGTTCGCGCGTGAACGAATCCAGGAGCTTCCGATCGAGGAGGAGCTTCGGGAGAGCTACCTGACGTACGCCATGAGCACGATCATGGCCCGCGCGATCCCGGACGTTCGGGACGGGCTCAAGCCCTCGCAGCGCCGCGTGCTGGTGGCGATGAACGACCTGAACCTGGGGCCGCGTTCCAAGCACCGCAAGTGCGCGAAGATCTGCGGCGACACGTCCGGCAACTACCACCCGCACAGCGGCGAAGGCGTCTATCCCACGCTCGTCCGTCTCGGGCAGCACTGGAACATGCGTTACCCGCTGGTCGATCCGCAGGGAAACTTCGGGTCGATCGACGGCGATCCGCCGGCGGCCATGCGATACACCGAGGCCCGGATGACCGCCGTGTCGATGGAGATGCTCGGCGACCTCAACCTCGACACGGTCGATACGCAGCCCAACTACGACGACACGCGCACCGAGCCGACGGTGCTGCCGGGCAAGTTCCCGAACCTGCTGGTGAACGGCTCGCAGGGGATCGCGGTGGGGATGGCGACGAGCCTGCCGCCGCACAACCTGCGCGAGGTGTGCGAAGCTCTGGTGCACCTGATCGATAATCCCGAGGCGCAGTTGGCGGACCTGCTGAAGTTCATCAAGGGGCCGGACTTCCCGACCGGCGGGGTGATCTGCGGGCGGAAGGGCATCTTCGAGGGCTATCAGACGGGACGCGGGCGCGTCGCCGTCCGCGCGAAGATGCACACCGAGCAGACGCGCGGCGGCAAGACCCAGATCGTCGTCACGGAGATCCCGTACCAGGTGTTGAAGACGACGATCATCGAGCGAATCGCGGACATGGTGAAGGCGGGGCGGATCCCGGACATCCAGGACGTGCAGGACCACTCCGACCGCACGGGGATGCGAATCGTCGTGGACCTGAAGAAGGGCGCCGAGCCGGAGGTCGTGGTCAACCAGCTCTACCGCCACACGCCCCTGCAATCGACGTTCAGCATCATCAACATCGCGCTGGTGGGGCGGGCCCCGCGGACGCTGTCGCTCAAGGAGATGCTCGTCGAATTCCTCGAGCATCGCAAGGAGGTCATTCGTCGGCGGACGGTGTTCCTCATGCGCCGGGCGAAGCACCGGGCCCACATCCTCGAGGGGCTCATTCTCGCGGTCGCCGACATCGACCGGATCATCGAGATCATCAAAACCTCGCGCGATGTGCCGGCCGCGCGCCAGCGCCTCATGGATCATCCCCTGCGCCTGACCGAGGCCGCGACCGTGCGCCAATTGCTGCCCGAGGCATTCGTCTCGCAGGCGAGCGGATCCGACCAGCGGCTCAGCGGCGTTCAGGCGGACGCGATCCTCAGCATGCAGCTCCAGCGGCTGACCGGCCTGGAGATCGAGAAGCTCGCGGGCGAGTACAGCCGGCTCGTGGAGGAGATCGAGGGTTATGAGGCCATCCTCCGCGACGAAGCGCGACTGCTCGATATCGTCCGCGAGGACATCTACGAGATCCGGGACCGCTACGGGGACGACCGGCGGACGGAGATTGTCGGCGAGGTCGGCGAGTTCGAGATCGAGGACCTCATCGCCGAGGAAGACGTCGTCGTCACCCTCTCGCACGAAGGCTACATCAAGCGCATGCCGCTGACCACTTACCGCCGACAGGGCCGCGGCGGCAAGGGCATCATCGGCTCCGAATCCAAGGAAGGCGACTTCGTCGAGGAGGTCTTCATCGCCTCCACGCACGACTACATGCTCGTCTTCCTCAACGACGGCCGCATGCACTGGCTGAAGGTCTATGACGTCCCCTCCATGGCCCGACAGTCGCGCGGGCGGGCCATCGTCAACCTGCTCGAGATGAAGGCGAAGCAGAGCATCTGCGCCGTCATCGCCGTGCGCGACTTCGACGAGCGTTTCCTGGTGACGACCACTCGCCGCGGACAGGTTAAGAAGACGGCCCTCAAGGCGTACTCCAACCCGCGCCGCGGCGGCATCGTCGCCACCGGGCTTGCCGAGGGCGACGAGGTCGTCGGCGTCGCCGTCACCACCGGCAACGACGAGATCGTGCTCTGCACCGCCAACGGTCAGGCCATTCGCTTCACCGAGACCGACGTCCGGACGATGGGCCGGACGGCCGGCGGAGTCCGTGGCATCAACCTCCGCAAGGGCGACGAGGTCGTCGATATGGCTTTGGTCGATCCGATGGCCTCGCTGCTGACGGTCTGCGAGCACGGGTACGGCAAGCGGACCGAGTTCGAGGAGTACCGGCTGCAGAAGCGGGGCGGGTACGGCATCATCAGCATCAAGACCAGCGCCCGCAACGGCAAGGTCGTCGCCATGAAGTCCGTCCGCGATAACGACGAACTCATGATGATCACGTCGTTGGGCATGATCGTACGCACCGGCGTCAGCGAGCTTCGGACCATCGGCCGCGCGACCCAGGGCGTCCGGCTCATCGCCCTCAATCCCGGCGATAAGCTGGTGTCGGTTGCCCGCGTGGCCACCGAGGAATCGGACCAGGCCAACCTGCCGCTCGAGCGGGACGAGGGCGGCCCCCCCGGCAACAAGGGGGCCAAGCCGAAGGGGCCCGAGCCCGACGCGGCCGCGGATGAGGCCCCGGAGCCCGAGCCCGACGAAGCCGGGGCCGACGAGGAAGGCTGACCATGAAGTGGCGCCTCGACGACGGGCAGATCGAAGTTGTGGACGAGGCCGTCGCCGAAATCCTCCGCCGCAAGACGCCCGCTGAACGGCTGGCCATGGTGTTCAACTGCAACCGCACCATGCGCCTTCTGATCGCCGGCGGGGCCTGCAACCAGCATCCGGACTGGACCGACGAGCAGGTGAAGGCCGAAGTCGCGAGGAGGATGCTGCATGGAGCAGGCTGACCTCGTACGTCACGCGATCATTGTCTTCGAGGAGATCGGCATCTCCTACATGGTGGTCGGCTCAATTGCCAGCGGAGCCTACGGTGAGCCGCGCCTCACCCAGGATATCGACATCGTCGCCTCGCTGAACCGCGATGACGTGTGGGGCCTGAAGCGGGCCTTCCCGGAGCCCGATTTCTACCTCAGCGTCGAGGCGATGCGCGAGGCGATCTCCAGCCGCACCCAGTTCAACATCATCCATCCCGAGTCCGGCAACAAGATCGACGTGATGGTCTCGCCGATGGACACCTGGGGCCGCACGCAACTCAGCCGCAGGCAGAAGATCAAACTGTTCCCGGATCTTGAGGGCTACGCCGCCCGCCCCGAGGATGTAATGCTCAGCAAGATGCTCTACTATCGCGAAGGCGGGTCGGAGAAGCACCTCCGCGATATTGCCGGCATCGTCCGCGTCCAGGCCGACGCCCTCGACCGCGACTACGTCGCCGAGTGGGCCGAGAAGCTCGGCGTCGCTGACATCTGGCACGCCGTTCTCCGCCGGCTGTCGCGGGATCAGGCGTAGTGCCCAGCGGCCGCCGCACCGCCGGGGGTCAGCCTTGCGGGCTGCGGGTGTCGCCGGAGTCGGCCGCCTTGCCCGCCATCGCCGGCAGCGTGACGGTGAACGTCGTCCCGCGCCCCGCCTCGCTGCTGACGGCGATCCGCCCGCGGTGCTCCCGTACCACCTTCTCAGTCACGGCCAGTCCCAGCCCGGTCCCGCCTTGGCCTTTCTGTGAGAAGAACGGATTGAAAATCTCCCGTTGCACCGCCGGCTCGATTCCCGTCCCGTTGTCGATCACCCGAACGATCACCCGCCGGTTCATCGAGTCGTACTCGCTGGATACCGTCACCGCGCCCGTCTTATCCTCCACCGCCTCCAACGCGTTCGTGATCAGGTTCAGGAACGCCTGATGCAGCCCGGCCGCGTCGGCCGGAATCGGCGGCAGATCGTCGAGATCGCTCATCAGCGTTACGTTCCGCTCGTCCGCTCGCGGCCCGGCCAGTTCCACGCACTCCTGCAGGACGTGGTTCACGTTCAAGTCCTCGAGCTGCGGCTCGCGCTCCTTCGAGAACGCCAGCATGTTCAGGATCAGGTCGTTGATCCGCCCCAGGTTCCGCTGCACGATCGGCCACGCCTGCTTGCACTTGCCCACGTCCTCGCGCTCGAGCCCCATCTCCACCACATCCGCCCCTGCGCCCATCGCCTGCAGGATGTTCTTGATGTGGTGGCTCAGGTGCGCGACCGTTTCGCCCATGGCCGCCATCCGTTCCGACTGCACCGTAGCCTCATACAGCCGCACGTTTTCGATGGCGAGCCCCGTCTGATACCCCACGGCCGTCAGCAGCCGAAGCTGCTCCGTCGAGTACGTTTGCTGCGACACGCTGCTGTCCACCTGGATGACGCCGAGGATTCGGTCGCGGCCCTTAATGGGCACGCAGATGGCGGAGCGGATGCCGAAATCATGCACGCTCTGGCCGGACGCGAACCGCTTGTCTCGCATGGCGTTGCTGCTGAGGACGCCCACCTGCTTGGCGACCACCTCGTTGATGATCGTCCGCGAGATGGGCGGCTCCTTCGAGCCGGCCTCGTCGCTCACGCGCGACGCACGCATGTCCAGTTCGCCGGCCTCATTGAGCAGGATGATGTACCCGCGGTCGGCTTTCAGGATCTCGAAAGCCTTGTCCAGCGTCCGGCGCAACAGCACGTCGATGTTCAGGATCGATCCGACGTCCGAGATCAGGTCGTACAGGATCCGCAGGTTCCCGATCGCCTGCGCGCCCGCCTCCGGCGTGGGGATAATGACCGAATCTTCGTTGCTCGGCAGCGTCGCCACGATCGCCGCGTCCACCAGCCGCCCCTCCGCGTCCAGATCCACCGCCGCCATCGGCGCAGCGCCCCCGCCCTGGAACACCAGCAGCGTCTGCCCGCAGCGGACCTGGTCTCCCGGCTGCACGGGCGTGGCCTTCTTCAGGCGCACGCCGTTGAGGTACGTTCCGTTCGCCGAGCCCAGGTCGGTCAGGACCCACCGTCCGTCCCGCGCGGCCAGCCGCGCGTGGTTGCGCGACACCGTCCGGTCCGACAGCACCACGCCGGTGCCCTGACGTCCGATGACGTTCTCGCCGCTGCTCAGGCGGAAGATGCGCCCCTTGTCGGGGCCCTGAATGGCCTGAATGGATGCCACGAAGGGAACTCCGCTGTATCGACGGCAACGGGCCGCCAAAGCCAGTTTATACAACACCTCCCCCTCAGCGGCGAGGCGGATGTTCTGCCGGCGAAGGCCCGCAGAAGGCACGGAATCCCGAATCCGAGACCCCAGGCGAGGCCGCAGCCATAGGCACCACCGCGCCGAAGCCCCCGCGTAGTAGTCCTGCCGGGCTAGACGACGCTCCGGAGGAACCCCCGGGCGGCCGCGAACCACCCGCTGCCCCAGCGACGCTGACCGTGCAGAAGCAGCGCCGCCAGCGCGATCGGCGTCAACTCGGCGAAGCTCCGCTCGAGGAACGATACCAGCACGGCCGGATGGTCGCGGACCGGCACCAGCTCCTCATGCTCCGCGGCGTCCTTCGCCTTCTCGGATGCCCGCTGGACCTCTGCCAGATCCTGCGCCACGGCGAGGTCGAAGATCATCTCCGGCTGGGCCGTGTGCTTGTCGCGGACGATGCCCAGGCACAAGGCGTCCTGCTCGCCGGCCGCCAGCCCAAGTTCCTCGTGCACCTCGGCCGTCAGGGCCGCGAACGGATCCGGCGGACCTTTGTGTCGCGGTTCGACTGACCCGCCGACGGGGTGGATGCGTCCAGCGTATTGGGCGACGAGTCGGCTCCGGCGGCCGAGCACGAGAAAGCCGTCCGACGTGGCGACGGCCGCCGACACGCCCAGGGCGTTCGCCAGCGCCTCTACCCCGTGCGTGTAGCGCAGGTGTGCGTGTGTGGCGTTGGTGCCGATGAACTCGCGGTAGCCGACGGGAGCGAGCGAGAGGATGAGCCGCCGTCGGGGGAGGCGTCCGGCCGTCCGCCACGCGATGAGGCGGCACAGCGGCCCGTCGAATAGCATGCCGCGGTCGCGCTCGGCCCGTTCGCGTTCGCGCTGCCACGTCTGCTCGATGATCTCGGCGACCTCGGGCGGCGGGGCGAACGCCTTGGCCGACCAGCGGACCTCCAGGGCGTCGCGGGGGAACGTGCCCATCACGTCCAGCAGGAACGTGCCGCAGTCGCCCAGCGCCCCCGTGCCCGGCTCGTGTTGCCCACCAGAAGCCATCAGCCCTCCAGGACCGGCGGCCCCCACAAGCCATTGCTGCCTTGTGGGGGGCACACACTGCCGGACTGCAAACGTCGCATCAAAGCCACTCCGCGAGTTGCTCGGCGAAGTACGTGATGATCAGATCCGCGCCGGCTCGTTTGATGGCGGTGGTGATTTCCAGCACGGCGGAGCGTTCGTCGAGCCAGCCCGCGGCCGCCGCGGCCCTGAGCATCGCGTACTCACCGCTGACGTGATACGCCGCAAGTGGGCGGTCGAAGCGGCGCCGGACCTCGGCGATGACGTCGAGATAGGCGGCCGCCGGCTTGACCATGAGCAGGTCGGCGCCCTCGGCGACGTCGGCGGCGGCCTCGAGCGCGACCTGGCCGGGGGCGCGGAAGTCCATCTGGTAGCTCCGCCGGTCGCCGAACTTCGGCGCCCCCTCGGCCGCGTCGCGGAAGGGCCCATACAGGCTCGAAGCGAATTTCACCGCGTACGACAGGATGGGCGTACGCACGAAGTCCGCCTCGTCGAGGCCGGCGCGGACGGCCGCCACCTGCCCGTCCATCATCGCCGAGGGGGCCACGATATCGGCGCCGGCGCGGGCGTGCGAGACGGCCGTCTTCGCCAGCAGGGGCAGTGCGGCGTCGTTATCGACCTCCCGCCGCCCGGCGGCCTCCGTCAGCGGCCCGCAGTGCCCGTGATCGGTGTATTCGCACAGGCACACATCGGTAATGACGAGCAGGTCGGGCAGGACCCGCTTGATCTTGCCGCAGAGCCGCTGGACGGGGGCGTCGTCGTTCCACGCTTCGCTACCGGTGGCGTCCTTGCGGTCGGGCACGCCGAAAAGCAGCACCGCCCGCAACCCCTTGCCCGCCCAGCGGCGGGTCGTCTCGACGGCCGTATCGACCGAGTGCTGGAACTGCCCCGGCATCGACGCGATCTCGCGCCGCACGCCTTCGCCGCCGCGCACGAACAGCGGGGCGATCAGCTCATCGCGCGACAGCCGCACGCCCGCGAGCATCTCGCGCAGCGTCGCGTTCATCCGCAGCCGCCGCAGCCGCGTTGTGGGGAACTTCGCCATCTGCTCTCAGCCGACCTTCACCGCCCGCGCGGGCAGAGCCACGGCCTCGACGGACGACAAGTCCAGCTTTTCGCTCGCGTGCTGGATGTCGATGCCGACGATGTCGCCCTTTTCGTCGAGGTCGATCACGATGCCGTCCGCCACTTCCTGCGACTCCGTACTTGCCTTCGGACTCAGGTCGATGTACAGCGAGTCCGTTTCCTTGTAGTACTCGAGTTTCATCGCTCGGCTCCTTCCGGTCGCGGATCGGTTCGGAAGCCGCGATCCAGGAACGCGTTGTGTACGGTTTCGCCGTCTTCGAACGTTACGACGCGCAATATGCGCCCGCCATACGCCTCGACCGCACCCCAGTGGCGGATTCGCCCATCGGGCTGCACCTCGCGCCTCAATGGAGACCGCAACACCTGGAGCACGTGCTCGTCCCGAAGGTACGGCCGCTTGTGCAACACACGCCTATGGTAATACCGCGTGGCCTTCATGCGAGGTCCGGTGTCACGGTTCGGGCGCCCTAGTGTCTTGTCGCTACTCAATTGACGGATAGAGCTTCCTCAGCTTTATCCGAGCATCTTTCGTCGTGAACTGCCAGTTCACCTTCGTGGCGGCGTCGTTCCGCATGGCTTCCCAGGCTTGGGTTT
>Ga0272441_10000691_pt1 | contig 75063 bp, 64 predicted proteins | sample SSMProp6N_FD_193582 | JGI IMG/M metagenome (GOLD analysis project Ga0272441, IMG submission 193582) | Marine sediment archaeal communities from Little Sippewissett salt marsh, Falmouth, MA, United States - SSM-Prop-6N | ecosystem: Environmental > Aquatic > Marine > Wetlands > Sediment ...
CTCAAATGGCGGCTTCATCGCCATGACCTATACGATTCACTACCCTGAGCGCGTTTCCAAGCTGATCCTGACGGGGCCGATGGGCCTGACCGCGCCGAAGGCTCAGATGGGGCTTCGGCTGCTCGCCGCCCAGTTCATTCATCTCAGGGCCGTCGAACAGGGAACGCTGGATTGGGTGCTCGGCAAGTCACCGTCCGTCCGCACGCCTTATGGCGAGTGGTTCTCCCTGGTCATGAGCGGATCGTTCCCGCACGTCGTGCCGCCCACCGGCATTCCTTCCGAGGAACTGGCGACGATTCGGATCCCCGTACTCCTGTTCCTCGGGACCACGGATAACCTGGTGGGAGATTCCGGCAAGGCTGCGCAAGCAGCATCCGTGATGCCGAACGTCGAGGTTCATGTCGTCGAGAGTTCCCATTTGGTGAACGTTGAGGCGGCCGACGAGGTCAATGCCGGAATCGCGGAGTTCCTGGGCAAGTAGGTCGGCAATGTCTCGGAGGTGAATCATGGCAGCGGGTGAAGCAGGCGTACAGGAAGGACGGAGAATGGGACTCGCAACTGCGGCAATCGGAACGGTCATTGGAGGCGTGGCGCTGTACGTCGTCATCGCCCATCTTGGGTGCAGGAGCCTGCCGTTTGTCACGGACGACCGCACGGCGTTTGTCCTTCTCGCCATCATCGGTCTGGTCATGTGCGCGTTCGGGATCCAAACGATCCTGAACTCGACCGGCTTGCTCAGCCCGGGCACGTTCATCGGCGCGGGCATCGGCATTCTTCTCCTGATTGCGTTCGTTCTTGCGCTGCTGAATCGCCCGATGTTCCTGCTGTCGAGTTGTCGTAGCGGGTTCGTCACCTTGGCGGTGCTGATGCTGGTGAAGTGGATCGTCGCCACGGGGAGCTTGATCTACGCCATCGTGGCGAAGTAACGCAGCCCCGTCAACGCAGACCATGTTGGCCTATTCACAGGAGAAGGACGGATCGGCGTAGTCGAGGTAGGTCAGGATGCCCTGGTAGATCGCCTCTGCAATCAGCTGCTGGTAGTCCGCATCGAGCAGCTTCGCGCGTTCCGCGTCGTTGCTGAGAAAGCCAATCTCGATGAGCGCGGCAGGCATTATGGCGCGATGCAGATACAGGTCCTGATCGCGGACTCCCCGATCACGCGCGGCTGTCGCCGTCACGACGGCGTCCTGGAGGATCTCCGCGAACTGCCACGCCGGCGCATCCGATGCAACCTGATCCGATACCAACGTCTCCACGCCGGTGGCGCTGAGATAGTCGCTGGCATTGCTCTGGATGGAAAGATACAGCGCGGCACCCGCTTCGTTGGCCGTCTCGATGCGGTCCTCCAGCGACACCGTGATGTCTAGGGTCCGTGTCGCCTGGACGTCGAGACAATCGTCCGCTTCCATCACGGCAATCACGCGATGGAGCACCGCGAGGTTGACGTCGGCTTCGTATACACCATCGTAGATGGCGCCCGGGTCACGTCCTCCGTGCCCGGCATCCAGCACGACGATCCGTCGCTCTTCTGGCTTTCCCCACATCCCCGAGTTCTTGCCGATGAGCAGTACAGCACCTCCGGCAACCACAGCGGCGACGATCCATCCGATCACAACCCACCAGCGCTTTCGCATGCGTCAGTATCCCGAAGACCCCGCGCATTGTCGAGGGCATGTCCGTGATGGTCCTCCGGAGCCCCGTAATGACGACGTGCTGTGCGCCGCACGTGTTGCCTCCGGCACTCCCCGGCAGCGCCGGAGGAACATGCGGTATGATCCTTCAGAGGAGGTCGCGAATGTCGCTCACACGGGAAGAACTCGTTCGGATTGCCGACACGGTTGGGACACGATCCGGGTGGGACTTCTCGCGCGTCGACTGGAGGCGAGATCCAACGCTATGGGAGTACGATGACGTCGCTCGGCAACTTCTCTCCCCGTCGGATCATGTACTTGACGTGGGAACCGGGGGCGCCGAGACCTTCCTGAAGCTGTCGGCGCACTTCGGGTCGGGGATTGGTATTGATGTCTCCTCTGCAAGGATCGCCCGTGCGCAAGCAAACCTCGCTGAGGCTGGCATCCCGGCGATCCAGCTCTCGGTCATGGATGCACACCACCTCGACTTCCAAGACGAAACCTTCGACATCGTCCTGAATCGTCACTGCATCATCGACGTCCGTGAGACTACGCGTGTCCTTCGACGAGGCGGCCGCTTCTTCACGCAACAGGTCGGGCGGCGCAATACCGAGAGCATCCTTCAAGCGTTTGGGTGGACGCCGGACAGCTTCCCGGACGGATGGTGGCAACCCATCGATCCGGTCGCCGATGCCTTCGCCGGCGCAGGATGTCATGTGGAGGCCGTTGCCGAGTACGACGTCCGCTACTGGTTTGCAGACATTTCATCACTCGTCTTCTGGCTGAAATCCGTCCCTCTTCCGGAGACGTTCGATCCCAACAGACACTGGCAGGCCGTGAACGAGATCATCGCGAGACACAGCACACCGTACGGCATCCAGACCAACGAGCACCGCGAGATGCTGATCGCCCGTAAGAACTAGGCGCGCGCTTCGGGGTCCTGCGACCGCTCGACGGTTGTACCGGCAATCTCCTCGAGCCACTTGACGCAGGCCCAGTTGTCTTCGTCGGGGAAGAGGGAGATGCCCGCTCGGAAGACCTCGTACGCTGCACTCGTCGTGAACATGGCCGCGCCCGCCTCACGAGCCAGATCCATCGTGATGCCGAGATCCTTCGCCATCGTCCCGATATGGCTGCCCGTGTTTCTGAATTCCCGATCCAAGACGTGCTTCATGCACGTCTTCAGCAGAGGGCTTCGCACGCCACTCGCGGCGAATACGTCGTACAACACCCGTCCATCCACCCCCGCTTTTGAACCGAGAACCAACGCTTCGAATGCGCCGGCGAAGGTGGCCCCGATCAGCGCCTGGAGGGACGCTTTCACCGTCTGTCCCGCACCCGGTTCCTCGCCGACGTGGAAGATCCGCTCCCCCACGCAACGCAGCACATCGAGATGCTCATCGTAGACGTCCTGCTTCGCGGAAACCATCATCGTCAGCGTCCCGTCGTCCGCCCCTGCCTTGCCGCCGCTGACCGGGCAATCGATCACGCGAATCCCCACAGCGGTCGCCCTCGTGGCAATCCGTTGCATCACTCTCGGTTCGATCGTTGCTGATACGGCGACGGTCGCATTCGGATGCAGCGCCGTCAGCAGTCCGCCGTCCCCCGTGATGACGTCTTCGGCCTGACGACCATTCAGAACCATGACGAATACGACGTCGGCGACCCTACCCACATCAGCAACGGACTGGACGTTGGCGCCTCCGAGATCGCGGAGCATGTCCCTTCGCTCCGGCCGCAGATCGAATCCACTGACCTCGAATCCGCCGGCCAGCAGGTTGCGCGCCATTCCGATTCCCATGTTCCCCAATCCTACGATTCCGATCCGTTTCATCGCGCACACCTCCGCTCAACCAGTGACGTACTCACAACGCATACGTGAGGAGTGTACCGAAACGGCATCCGCGGGCAGGTTTGCGCACAGCATCGTGATTGGCTGCCCGCAGTGAGCGTTTCGTACTTCACATGTTCACTCACGCGCTCAATCGTGCTAGACTTGATTCGGCACTGCGCAATGACCTGCCGTAGGCCGGATCGAGTCTTTCGCATCGCCTCATGTTCCGTTCGCCGCCTTGCACGTGCCCCGTCCGGTGCGTCGGGTTGGCCAAGGAGGCGATTGCAATGCGTAGGACGCCACGACTCCGCAAAGTCTTGGGTGTCGTCGTTTGCTTACTAGCGCTCATCAATCTCGCTGTCGATATTCCGCCAATCACTGCCGCCACAGCGGCTGGAGCCAATGGAGCCGAGACGACATCCAAACGTTCGGCACAGTCTCTCGAGGTATTTCCCGCCGGCTTGGCCATCAACACGTTCAACGCGAGTCTCTTCTACTCACGGGCCGACCTCGCCTTGTCCGCCGTGCCGGGAGTCAACAGCATTTCCTTCCACTACAACGCCGCCCGTCGGTTCGTCAATCGAGGATTCGGGCCCGGCTGGTCGGCAAGTTTCGACATCCGGATTGTCCCGGACACTCAGGGTAACGTGACCGTTCGCTGGGGCGATGGGCACGAAGACGTCTTCGAGAAGTTCGGCGGGGGCTATACGCCTCCAGTCGGTGTCTACGCGACGCTGTCCGACGAAGGTGATGGAAGCTATCTCCTCGTCACGTCCGACAGGACCCAATTCCTGTTCGACGAGCCGTTGCACGGCAACCTCACGCGCACGGTGGATTCGGCCGAAAATACCGTAACATTCACCTATGACGCGTCGGGACGGCTCACGGCCATCGCCGATTCGTATGGCCGGACCGTCACGCTCCACTGGAACGACGGCAGCCTTCGCGCCATCGAAGACTGGAGCGGGCGAACACTTCAGTACGCACACGATGAGGGCGGGCATCCGATCCAGGTCACTGCGCTGGACGCGAGCGTCACCTCGTACGCCTATGACGACGGACATCGACTCACCCGCGTGACCACCCCGGACGGCCTGATTGCCGAGATCTCCTACGACGAGGACAACGGCCGCGCGTTGGGCGTGGCCACCCAGTTGACGGAGAAAACCGTCGCCTACGACGCCGAGACACGCACGACGACCATCCGGGAGCGTGTCGACGGCGACCGGTGGGCCGTCACCTCGTACGTCTACTCCGAAGAGGGTGACTTGGTACAGTCAATCGATGCTCAAGACGGCGCCACGACGTATCGGTGGGATGACGCCGGAAACCTGCTCGCGGTTACAGACCCTCTCGGGAATACGACCTCCTATACGTATGGCTCCCAGGGCAATGTGCTCACCGAGACCGATCCGCTGGGCTTCACCACGACGTACACGTACGATCCGCAAGTCAACCAGGTTGCGTCGATCACTTCCCCAAGCGGAGGTGTTGATCGATTCCTCTACGATGCTGTCGGGCACCTCGTCCGAAGCGTCGACGCGCTGGGGTACGAGACGGCGCACACGTACGACGACCATGGCCGGCTTCAAACACAGACCGATCCGCTCGGCAACGTCGCGGAGTACGAGTGGGATGACGCGGGGAACCTCATCAAGGTCGTCGCATGCACCTGTTCACCGGGATCCTACACGAGCTACACGTACGATGTGGCCGGGAATCTATTGTCGCAGACGGACGCGCTCGGTCGAACGACTCGATATGAGTACGACGGTGACGTTCGGCTCGTTCGCACGATCGATCCGCTCGGCCACGCCACAACCTACAGCTACGACAGCGCGGGCCGGCGGATTCGCTCGCAGGACCCGTTGGGCAACGTCACGCACTACGCGTACGACGCCCTCGGCCGCCTTGTCCGTGAGACCGATGCCCTGGGCGGCACGGTCACGACAAGCTATGACCTTGCCGGCAATGTCATCTCGAAGACGGACGCCAATGGAAACACAACGACCTATGCGTACGACCTGCTGGGCCGACAGGTGTGCTCGACGTCGCCATTGGGCAAGACGACGCGCTTCGCGTATGACGCCGTGGGAAACGTGGTGAGCGAGACCGACGCACTAGGCCGTGTCACGACCTATGCCTACTCCTCTCGGAGCGAGCTTCTTTCCGTGATCGACGCGCTCGGCGGAGTCACCCGCTACGTGTACGATGGTGCCGGCGACAATACAACCGTCGTCGACGCAAACGGTAACACAACCCGGTTCGAATACGACGCCGCCGGACAGCACGTCCGCACCGTGGACGCGATGGGCGGAATCACGTTGATGTCTTACGATCCGCTCGGCCGAGTCGAATGCGTGACCGAGGCCAACGGCGCAGCCGCCCGCGCGGTGTACGACGAATACGGGAGAGTCGTCGAGACCATCGACGCGCTCGGGAACCGCACGACGTACTCGTACGATGCCGTTGGGAACCTGCTGAGCGAGACGGACCCGCTGGGCAATGTCATCTCTTACTGCTACGAGGCGCGAAATCTCGTGATCGAGGTCCTTGACCCGCTCGGTGGCGCAACCTCCTACACATACGATGCCGTTGAGAACCTCGTCAGCACCGTCGATGCCCTCGGTGGGCAGACGGCATTCACGTATGACCCGCTGGGGCAGCTTCTCTCGACGACCGACCCTCTAGGCAACGTTGCACGCTTCACGTATGACGCCGTTGGGAATCGCCTATCGGAGACGGATTCCCTGGGCAATAGCACGAGTTACGTCTATGACGCCGGGGATCGGTTGTGGACCGTGATCGACCCGCTCGGATACCGAACCGAATACACGCACGATTGCGTCGGCAATACGACGATCGTCACGGATGCCGATGGTGCAACAACGACCTACGACCATGACAATCTCGATCGACAGATCCGCATCATCGACGCGGTCGGTGGGATTCGCTCGATGCGATACGACCCGGTGGGAAATCTCGTGTCCGAGACCGACCCGAACGGAAACACGACGGCCTTCGTCTACGACGCACTGAATCGAGCGATACGGACGGTCGATCCCTTGGGAAACGCTTGGGTAACAGTCTATGACGCCGTTGGCAGCGTCCTGAGCGAGAGCGGTCCTCTCGGCAACGAGACCTGCTCTACCTACGACCTCCTTGGCCGCCTTCTCAGTCAGGTTGATCCGCTTGGGAATACCGAGTCCTTCGCCTACGACGCGGTCGGCAATCAGATCTCATCAACCGACGCCAACGGCCACGTCACGACGTATCGATACGATCCGCTGGGCCGGCTCGTGGCCGAAATCGATCCCGAACGTCACGAGATGTCGTACACCTACGATCTCCTGGGGAACCAAGTCGCGCAAACGGACGCCAACGGCCTGACGTCGCGGATCGAATACGACGCCCTCGGACGTGCAGTCTCCGCCACCGATGCGCTCGGAAACGAGACGCACACCGTCTACGATCCGATGGGCAACGTCATTCGCTTCATCGATGCCAACGGGAACGCGACGTCATTCCGATACAACGCAAACGGGCGACTCATCGGTACGACTGACGCACTGGGCCAATCGACGGCGTACGCCTACGGCGACACCGGCACGCTCGTAAGCCGGACCGGACCTGCTGGGGAAACGCTTCGCTGGACGTACGATGCCGTCGGGCGACTCGTTCGCAAGGAGCTTCCCGATGGGTCTGTGGCGACGTTCACCTACGATCCGGCCGGCAATCTCATCGGAGCCATCGACGAGAACACGGAGATGGCGTTCGCTTACGATGTCATGAATCGTCTTGTGTCCGCCGAGGATCGGATCCTCGGTCGATCTGTCCTCTACCGCTACGACGACGTCGGACACCGTGTCGCGGTGGAGAGCCTTCCCGGCATCGACGTTGCGTACGCCTACGATCCATCCGGTCGGCTCACGACGATCACTGATGCTTCCGGCCGGTATACCTTCGAATACGACGCTGCCGGTCAGCGAACCGAACTGGCCTATCCGAACGGCGCGCACACGACGTACGAGTACTCCGCGGCCGGGTATCTCTTGTCCATCCAGCATGCGCGAGAGGATGGGACCCCCATTGCGCGCACGGCGTACGACGTCGATGCCACGGGAACTCGCGTTCGGGCCACGCATGAAGACGGGAGCTCCGTCGAGTATGCCTACGACGACGTCTACCGCCTGACCGGCGAGACACGAACCGGAGCCAACGCGTATGCGATCGTGTACACGTACGATGCCGGGGGCAATCGCACAAGCATGACGGAGAATGGGACGATCACGGACTATCTCTACAACACGGCCAATCAACTCATCCGGCAATCAAGCGAAGATCTCATCGTGACGTACACCTACGACGAGCGAGGAAACCTCGAGTCGATCGGTGATGCGTCCGGAACGACGGTGCTGGGCTTCGACCCCGAAGGGCACCTGATCCGCGTCGATGTGCCGGATGCCGACCCCGTTCTGTATACCTACTCGGCTCTGGATGACCGTGTATCGAAGACGGTCGCGGGCGAGACAACGAACTACGTCTACGACGGCGTCAACGTTCTCGCCGAGACCGACGCGGCCGGCAGTCTACACGCAAGCTACACCCGTACGAACCTGGTCGACGAGGCACTCGCCGTGGTCCGACCGGACGGTGTCACGTACTACCACACGGACGGACTGGGAAGCGTAATCGCCACCACGACAGCGACCGCCGCCACGCAGGCTCGTTATCGGTACGACGCGTTCGGCACACACGAGGCTTGGAGCGCGGACACTGCCGAACCATGGGCGTTCACCGGACGCGAGTGGGATGAGGCGTCTGGACTCTACTACGTCCGTGCCCGCTACTACGACCCCTCCGTCGGCCGCTTCCTCTCACGAGATCCGATCGGCCTCGCCGGCGGAACCAATCTGTATGCCTACGCCGACAACGATCCCGTCAACGGGCTCGATCCGTTCGGCCTGAAGGGCAGTCTCAAGGTCGAGAAGAAGGACAACGATCAACGGGCAGCCGATCCCTGCAGCTGCCGGACCGCTGGATCGGCGACGGCGAGATCTGGCGTCCGCAGAGTCTCCGGAGATGCGCTCAAGAAGATGCGCGATGCGCTGGACCGATGCCGCAAAGAAGAACACCACTATAGGTGTGAGGCCAATCACGCGCGGCAAACAGGCAACACGAAGAAGGCTGCCGAGAAGGAGAAGGAGGCCGACAAATGGGCCAAGGAGGGACAGAAGTGGAGCAGAATGCTGGCGCAGCAGCCTCCCCGGTGGATTCAGGGTACGGGGAGCAGGTGCGAGAGCAAAGGGCCGGGCCAGTGCAGCTGCAAGACCGAGTTCATCGCCGAGTACTGGGGCGGCGGTGGCGGCAAGGCAACGTGCAACTGCTGGGCCAGGTGCCAGGCCAAGGGAGGGAACGGGGTCTGTCGTGGCTCCCATCTCATCGAGAAGGAAAAGGGGTTCAAGTCCCTAGGCACGCCGGACCAGAAGACGTACGGACCCGCTTCGGGAGTGACCGTCAGCCCGCCTGCAGCTTCGGTCAACGCCGGAGGACACGGCAAGGTGAAGTGCGTCTGCGAGTGCTCGTGCACGTCCCGCACGAACCCCTCGCAAGGAAGCCAGCCCAACCGAAGCAATGCTCCCCCACCGCCCGGACGTGGGACGACCCCTCAGCCGAATCGGCCGAGTCGTCCAGCGCCTACAGGGGGACCGACGCCCACGCCGGTTCCCACGCCGCGCGTACCGGGACCCACAGCCACGCCCGCAACCCAAACGGGGGGGCGAAGACTCGAGTGTGTTGCGAGTACAAGCAGCTTGGATACACACTCTGCGGAATGACGACGCGGGACAACTGTGAGAACAGAATGAACGGCACCGCGTGTCCCGGAAGGGTCTGTCGGTACGAGAACGGCAAGGGCCGCTGCGTCGATCCGCCGAAGGGCACGACCGAGGGTTCGTACGGGCACGGCTCTCCCGAGCAAGCGACATCGGATCTCTCCTCGAGCCGGAAGGTCGGCCCCGAGGCCGCATCTCCCGGTACGGCGGTGCAGTACACACTAACGATCATCAACTCGGGGGATGTGGCCACCGCAGCCACCCTGACAGATCCGCTGCCGGCCGCGCTCGTGTACATCGACGGATCGGGTACCGCCTCGAGTGGTGTCCTTGCGTTCGACCCGAGCGGCGGCGCAATCAGCTGGTCGGGCGACGTTCCCGCCGGGGGTTCCGTCGATATCAGCTACCAATTGACCGTATCTGAGGATCCAGCACTCAGTGGCACCCTCGTCAGTACAGCGACGCTCACCGACCTCGGAACCGAGACATCGTACGCGCTGCAGACAACGCTCGCCGTCGAGGCGCCGCCGGAACCCACCCGCTACGTCTGGGAGTTCACACTGACCCCCACCGGCATAAGTATTGTCAACACGCCCGTTCCGGAATCGGTCGCCGCCGGCCTGGCAGACCACGGTGTCGAACGCCTCGTGTTGCTGGAGGGGGAGCTGCCGCCGTTTCTCGCGATGGACGAAACAGCATGGACCGTGGCCGGCATGGTGATGGATCCAGGATTTCTGCCGTTCATCACGGCTGTTTCGTCGTCTGCGCTGTACGCTGGTGTACGTGAAGGTGGAGAGGTCGGGGCGTTGCTCGCAGTCCTCATTACGGTCACGCAGTCGTCGGCCGGCGGCTTCCTGGGAACGCCCACGGAGCCCGATCGGGATTATGACACGGTCCCCGATGCACTCGACGCCTGCCCTGACGTACCCGGCGATCCGACGGATCCCGTCTCGCCGGGATGTCCGAGTTACGAGGAGGATGAAGGCTACTACGACGAAGAGCCCGACAGCGACGGAGACGGCATCCCGGACTACGCCGACCTCTGTCCGCATGAGCCGGGCCCCTGGGATGAAGACACACCGGGATGCCCATGATGTGTAGCTGAGCGTCTCGCATAAGACGGCACACGGGCAGTGTACGGAAGTACTGGCCCTATTGGCCAGGCATGCACGAAGCGTCCACAGCAGCGATTCTGCCTATCTGAGAATGGCTTTGCAGCCCTAGGCGTCCCCGTGCGTCGGTTCCTTCATCAGTGTCGAGCGAAGAATGCACCGATCGCCGCGAAGCCTGGAATCGAAGTACTCCACAGGCACGTCCCCGGTGCTGTAGCTGGAGCCGACGAGTCGGAGGCAAGGTTCCCACGTTTGCACTTGCAGCAACTCGGCATCTTGAAGTGAGATGCTGATCGCGTGCACTTCGCGATGCGCCCCGACGACGCGTACGCCGCAGTGCATCTCGATCAAGTGGGTGAGATCCTCGACAAACGCATCGGGTGGAAGTTCCGCGATCGCGGAGAACATCGGGTAAGGCAGATACGAATCGACCACAAGCAGCGGCTCTCCACGCAGAAAGCGAAGCCGTTGGAGCCACAGCGCCTTGTCTCCAGGCTCCAATCGCAGCGCCGCGACCGCACCCTGTGGTGCCGGTCGAATCTCTCGGTTGAGAAGCTCCGTTCGGTGCTCAATGCCCATTTGGCCGACCATTTCGCCGAAGCTGAGCAGCTGCTCCATGAAGACGAGCGGAACGTCGTGCCGTCCCTTGACGACGGCGCGCTTGCCGCGATGACGCTCGATGTAGTCTTCATCCAGCAGTGCCTTCATGGCCTTGTTTACGGTCGGACGACTGATCCCCAGATACATGGCGATCTCTTGCTCGCTGAAGAACGAGTCGCCGGGCGAGACTTCGCCCTCATCGATGATGTGCTTCAGAATGAAGAGGACCTGGTAGTACAAAGGCAACGCATCGTCGTCCTTGAGAATCGTACGATAGGCCGCCAGCGGGTGATCTCGTCGCGTCTTGTCAGGCATTCAGCGCAAACCTCCAGTCATAGCAGCACCACGTGCTGCATTCATTACTCCCTTCACGGTCAACGTCTATCGTACGCCGTCGGATAGGATGTCGGCAAGTGTGCGAAGAATGTGGACAGGCGGATTCGCCATTTGCGCCGCATCACTGGCCGTCGACACGCCGGAAAGGACGAGCATGAAGTCCACGCCGAGATAGTCGGCCGCGCCTCCGTCATTCGTTACCGAATCTCCCACGACCGCAACGCGCTCCTTCGGCGCTCCCGTCAGTGTAAACGCGCGGTCAACGGCGATTCCGTTCGGTTTGCCTGCGACCCAGCGCGGCTCGAATCCCATGCCGCGGAAAGCGCCGACGATGCTGCCCGCGCCCGGCATGACGCCCTCCGGTGCGGCGTACACGGGCGCTTCGTCCGTTGCGACCAGCGGGGCTCCGTTCAACAGAGCCGGGAGTGCCGTTGCAAGGGTTCGGTAATTGAACGCGTGAGTGAATCCGACGACCACCGCATCCGCAGGCGCACCGTCAACGACCGTGTGTCCGCTCGCGCGCAACTCATCGAGCAGCGCCCCTTCACCGACCGCATGGATCCTGCCGCATTCCGCAAGCCGCGACAGCTCCAGCGCAACGACGGAAGAACTGGTCACGACGTGTCCGGCATCCACGGGCGCGCCGGAGACCGCGAGGCAATCGGCAATCGATTGACGGCTTGCTGTCGAATTGTCGGTCAGGATGATGACGCGCTTTCCCGCCGCGTACGCAGCACGTAGGAAGTCGGCGGCTCCCGGAATCAGCGAACGACCACGAACGAGCGTTCCGTCCATGTCGACGATAAACGCGTCGTAGCGATTGAGGATCCTTGTCGCGGTCAGAGCGCCACCTCGGAGACGCCGTCGAGATAGTCGAGGAGAATCTGTGCGGTCCATCCCGCAACCACGCCGACAACACCTTCGGCACACTTGTTGTGCCCGTCGTATTCGGTACCGAACCGCTTGGCTTCTTCGCGATTCCACAGATCGATGCTGAGTCCGACGACCTTCTGCTGAACGTCTCGACAATCCAGACTTCCGAATGTCGCTTCATAACGCTCGATCAGATCCTTCACCAGCGCGAAGTTCTGCCATCGCCGCCGCGGTGCATCCTCGAGATCGGACAGATCCCGCCCGACGAACAAACCGATAGACAGGATTCCCCCCGTCAGCGCACCGCACGTCCGCCCCGTACATCCCATCCCGCCCGAGAAGCCTGTCGAAGCCTTGAAGACCTCCGGTGCCTCGATGTCGAACGCCTTCATGATGCCTGCCAGCACGCATTGAGCGCACCCGTGGTGTGCCTTCTCAAACGCAGTCGCCGTTTCGGCGGCCGTGGAAATGACCTCTGCCTTACTCACCGTTCTCCTTCCCCCATCTTGACCAGTCGACGTCGCGCCGCACATCGGACTTCAGGACTCCACGCGACGCCTTGAGATACGATCTGAACCACTCCACCGGCTGATCATGGTCATCATACGACGTTCCTGAAAGGCGCAAGCATGGATCCCAAAGCGGGATTCCCAGCATCTTCGTCTCATCGATTCCCGAGCGAACTGCCATCACCTCACGCTTCGCATACCGAACACTCACGCCAAAACGCTCCTCAAGGAGCAAATACAGATCTGTCGAGAATGCCGATGAGTCCAAGTCCATCAGCGCTCCGAATCGCGACTTCGGAAGGTACGAATTGACGAACAAGATCGGCTTTTCGTCCACGAAACGCAGACGCCGAAGATAGACGACCTCGTCTTCGTCAGTCCCCAGAGACTTCCGCATGTCGCTTTGGACAGGCAGAACCTCCCGCGAGATCAGCGAGGTCCTGTATGCCTTGCCCAACCGCGTGAGCATCTGGCCGAAGCTGAGCAGCTCCGCCATGAACACCAGCGGCAATGACGGACACGCTTGGACGATCGCACGCTTCCCCCGCTCCCGGCGGATGTACCCGTCGGAAATGAGTTCCTTCATCGCTCTTCCGGCCGTCGGGCGACTCACCGCCAGAGACTCGGCAATCTCCTCCTCGCTGAAGAAGTCGCTGTCCGCAGGAAGAATCCCGTCGCAAATGCAATCGATCAGCACTTGCTTGACCTGGTGATAGAGCGGAAGGGCGTTTCGCTCATCGATCATGTGCCGCGACTGCGACAGGAATCGAAGCATGTCATCTTGTGCAGATTTCATGACATCACTCTACCGCTTCCAGGCGATCCTCGCAACAACTCTTGCGACATTCCCTCTTCTATGACACTCCGGACTCCCGTTGACAAGCCAACCCCTTTGGATCCGTCCTATTCGTGTACTGAGAAGACCGGCCGCGGATCGGCGGAAAACCTTGGCAACACCAGCATCTTCGGGTCTTTCTTTCCGACAACGCGCATTGCGATCTTGAGTGCCGCGTCGAAGTCGGGCGCCGGAATGAGTCCGTTCTCGCGGATCACTCCAGGAACCACGTTTCCAGCCACGATCGACGCCGCGGTCAGCTTCCAATGGTGCGCCGCGTCCCCACACATCATGATGCTGTGCTTGGGACTGAATGCGTAGTGGTGCTTGTAGGCACGTATGTATTCGGGATTGCTCGCGATGTGATCTCGATGCAGGAACAGCTCCTCGACATCAAAACACTCTCGGAACAGCCTCAGTACCTCGTGATCGGCAGGGCGACGCTCGGAGATGACCCCTCGGCATTGCGCCAGCGAAATCAGTACGCCGCCCTCGCGCAGCAGAGGGCGGTTTTGCGCCATTCGCAACACCTGCGACAACGTGCCGAGGCAGCCGGGGTTGTCGCTTGTGTCGTATCCCATGTCATAGGCGACGCCGCTGATCACGATGTCGAACTGCGGAACATCCACCAGGTGTTGCTTGTCCGCACGCGCGTACTCTACCTGCTCCAACTCGGGCACATGGCCGGCATACACGTCGACGATTCCGTTGCCCGGCCCGACCAGCGCGTCGACGTAGAAGATGCGCTTCCCCGTCGCCTTCTCAATGAGCGCGTGAACCGCCAGTTTGTGCCGGCGATAGACGTTCTTCTCCGGCAGGTACTCCGCGTTGAGTACGTCGAGCGTCTTGTAGATGGAATACGCGTGGAGCGAATCAAGCGTCCGGTGGGACGCAAGGCCGATCGCTACGCCCTGACCAGCGTACCCGCCGAATCCCAACGGTTTGATCGTCCCAACGTAGATCAGTTGGTCGGCGTCGATGACCGCGTGGTCATACTCCACGTGATCTCCATATTCGGTCGTTCCCAGGAAGACGTTCCCGTCAATGCAGTCGTGGTTCCGAATGCGGCTCGTTGCACCGTCGAAGGGACAGAAACGCCGATACACCTCATCTCCAAGCAGGTCGCGTAGTTCGAAGCTTGTACACTTGCGATGTCCTCCGATCGCGCAGACAAGATCAATGTCCTCGTCCGGCACGCCGATTCGATTCAACTCATCCAGAAGAATCGGCATGATCGTCTTCAAGGGAAGCGGGTGCTTGAATCCATCGTCAAATGCGATCGTCACCCGGCTTCCGGGCTTGACAAGATCCGCCAATGGCTCCATCGCCACGGGATTCTCCAGTGCATGTCGCACTGCCCCCTCCGGATCCGGATGAAGCGGAATCTCTGGATAATCGGGGGTTCCGTATTGGAGCACCGTCGCTGCGTCGGGAACCGTAATGTCCTTCCAGCCCGTTGCGTATTGCACGGTCACGTTTTTCATTTTCGCCCTCCGGATTCTGATTCGTGCGTCCAGCGCTGAACCATCTCAAGGAGATTTCCCGCGGGGTCACAAAAGTACGCGATCTTCCATCCAGCACTCGTCGTGCGCTGTTCCACGATTCGAATGCCGGAACCTTGAAGCCGCTTCATGTCCACGTCGATCTCGTCTGTCGAAAACGCGACGTGTGTCGCGAACCCGTTCTCGCGCGCCCACGGGGACGGGCGTCCAGGTACGATCTCCAGCCGTTGCTCCGCGTCATCGCGAAGGAAGATCACAGGCGGGCGCGTCGGACTTACCAGCCGCCCCTCCTCCTGCAATCCGAACCACTGCTCGTACCACGCCGACAAGGCGGCCGGATCTTCCGCAGCCAGTGCCGCGTGGTCGATTCTCATTCCCCCTCCGTACAGCATGATGTCATGAGATGATTACAAGTTGCAGTATAGGCCCTCTTGGCCACGACGTCAACAGCCCGTTGAGTCTATTCTGTACTCCCTGTACTCCCCCTGCGATTGGCGCGTGCCATCCGCTCCTGTATACTTGTCTTCTTGTTATTGTCTGCTTACGACCTCGACATATGCCGTGCGCTTATGACGACGGTCGAAATTCGGGGATGAGGATGCGAGGAGCACATCCCAGGTATCGGCACTGCCGTCGCATCTCGGTTGCGCTGCTCGGCCAGGAAGAGGACACATGACGATCTCGGAGGGAATCCTGCACACACCCCGCAACAATCGCTTCCTGGCCCCCTTCATTGACTATGCCGCGCTGCATGTCGGAGCCACAGAAGTTGACTTGGAAAGCACCTGCAGCGTCGCATGTCACTATCGCTTTGCGGCCGTCATCGTCCATCCGGTCGACGTCGCTTGGTGCGCGAAGCGACTCACGGATTCGGGCGTGAAGTTGGCCGCTGTCGTCGGGTTCCATACCGGGGCTTTCACCCTCGAGAACAAGCTTTTCGAGGCAGAAAATGCGCTATCCTACGGTGCGGACGAGATCGACTACGTCATCCGTGTTGCGTCCTTGAAGGGCGGAGATGCCGCCTGTGTACATCGCGAGATGCTCGCCCTGCGTAAGGCGACCGCAGGGCACACCGTGACAGCCATTCTCGAGACGTGCCTGCTGACCGATGAGGAGAAGACCGCGGCCTGCAAATTCGCCATCGACGCCGGCATTGACTTTGTTGCGACCTCGACTGGTTTCTCCACAGTCGGGGCCGCGATTGCTGACGTCCAATTGCTCGCAAAGATCGCGGATTCCTCTGCCTTGGGAATCAAGGCATCAGGCGGCATTCGCTCTGCGAACCAGGCGCTGGCGTTGATCGACGCCGGCGCGAAACGGCTGGGCTCAAGCGCCGCCAAGTCCATCATGGAAGAGATGAATCTCGTGTCGAGGGGAGGTCAAGCCGATGGATCGTGCATGGACTCCTGAGACGTTCCCCCGCGCCATCAAGACTGGCGTCCTCGGCACCGATGTTACCGAGGCTTGCGTCCGTCAAGCCATCGCGGAGGTGAAGAACTACCCCATCGCAGCGTACGCCGTCGACATGCCGTTTCTCCCTCTTGCCAAGGGACTGCTTGACGGAACCGGAATCCTTCTGACGGCCACCGTCGGCTATCCACTCGGCGGCATGACCCTGGAAACGAAGCTTCATCAGGTCCGTTACGCGCTGGCGTCCGGATGCGACGAGATCAACCCTTCGCTTCACTTCGGCGCAATCAAATCGCGTAATAGGAGCGCACTGCAGCGTGAGATTCTTGAGATCCGGCGGTGCGCGGCAGATCGGCTCGACATCATCTTCATCGCACAGTTTCATATCCTGACAAACGACGAGAAGCTCTGGGTGACCGAACTGATCCTCGATACGGGCATGCGCGGAGTCAAGACCAACGGGCGCGGCGGGACATGTCTCCCCGAGGACATCACGCTCATCAAACGAGCCTTCGGCGATGACGTGCTCCTTGAGGCATCGGGAGGAATCCGCACCGCCGCCGAGGCCATCCGCATGCTGGAACTCGGAGCTTCATTCATTCACAGCACATCCGGATACGAGATGATCCTCGAGCGCGCACGTTCTTCCTGACCTCATCGTGCCTCAGTCGGAATGACGCCAAACCGCAAGCGTGTGCACACCTCTTGGATCGCCAACACCATGCCGTACCGAGCCATCAGGACAGTGATGAGCGGTTGCGCGTGAATCCGTGGCCCAACGTCCTGCTCGACGTATTCATCCCATCTTCCTCCGCGCGACAAGCACCCGTCCGTGTCACCAGCAGGATTCCCCTCGTCTTTCGCGCCGGGGCTATACAGCATGTTGTCATGTGATGTTTACAAGATACTGCGCGACGCTTGCCCCCCCCATGCAAGAGCACCGGTTTCCCATTCCCATCTTTGTTCCATTGTGAGGTCCATAAGGCGGCCGATTGACATCTTGGAGCAATATTTGTAAGATTGTTAACATGTTATTGCAAGCTTGCAAGTAGGATCACACTCTGGCCCTGCATCCGAGCGAAAGCTCGGTAGAGCAAGGTCATCCAGGGTGGTTTGGGCAGTGATGAGGCAGCGACCCCGCCAGTACATAGGCGAAGCCGTCCGGCCTCGAAACCCTCAAGAGGAGGAGAGAATGGAGACCCAAGTGAAGGTCGCACCGGGCGAGATGCCCAAGTACATCATCACGTCGCTGATCGAGGCAGACGTGACCGAGGCGCACATTCGCGACTTCCTGACGCGCGTCAAGCCGCACGGCTTCCTCTCCGTTGCAGTCGACTTGCCGTATATGGATCTGGCGGTCGATGTCCTGAAGGATGTCGATACCCATGTGACCACTGTTTCGTCGTATCCCCTGGGGGGCATGACGACCGAAACGAAGTTGGATCAGATTGCGTTCGCGCGAGAGCACGGTGCCTATGACATCGATGTCTCGATGAACTACTTCGCAATCAAGAGTGGGAATTTCGCCGCCGTGGAAGACGAGGTCGGCCGCATCATGGACGCGGCCCAGAACGTGAAGGTCGTACTCATTCCGCAAGTAGGAATCCTCACCAACAATGAGAAGGCCAAGACGTGCGAGGCCCTCCTCAAGGGAGGATGCACCAACATCAAGACCGGCTCCGGTTTTGGCTGGACAACGGAGCTTGAGGACGTCCTGTTTATCAAGCGCATGTTCGGTGCCGACCTCCACATCGAGGTGGCGGGTGGCGTGCGCACCTACGATGACGCAATCGCCATGCTGAACGCAGGCGCCGAGATCATCCATTCGAGTACTGCATTCGAGATCTGCGGCATCAATGAGAAACTGGCGTACCAGAAGCAGGGGTGAGAGTCGTATGACTATCGATCGCAAGGCGTTCGCGGGAACTATTGATCACACGTATCTCAAGATCGAGGGCGGGCCTGGTGAAATCCAGCGCATCTGCCTCGAGGCCGAGAAATACGGCTTCGCATCGGTCGCGATCTATCCCAGCGTCGTTCCGTTCGCGGCGAAGCTTCTCAACGGAACGTCCGTCGAGATCTGTGCGGCCTTGGGCTTTGATCTGGGTACGTATACGCCTGACCAGAAGGCGTTCGAGACGAAGGACATCATCGAGAAGGGGGCCACCGAGGTCGACTTGGTCATGAACGTGGCTGCCGCCAAGAGCAAGGAATGGGGACTGCTCGAGGAGGAGTTCGGCAAGTTCCGAGAAGCGGCGGGACAGACGACGGCCAAGATCATCCTCGAGACGTACCTGCTGACGGACGAGGAAAAGGTGAAGGCGTGCGAGCTCGCCATGGCGGCGAAGCTGGACTTCGTCAAGACCTCCACCGGTTTCCGCAAAGGGACTCCCGACAAGCCCGGCGGCGCACGCGTCCACGATGTGAAACTCATGGCCGACACGGTTCTGCCCAACGTTCGCGTGAAGGCCGCGGGAGGAATTCGCACGCTTGATGATGCGCTGGCGCTGATCGACGTAGGCGCCACCCGATTGGGGTGCAGTGCCGGCGTTCAGCTGATGGCCGCGTACGACGCGAAGTACAGCTAGTCGCATACAGCAAACCGTCTACGCATAAGCCTCCGCAACAAAAGGGCTGGCCGGCGGCGCACGGGAGGACCTCCAAGGGACACTCGCGCCGCTGGCCGTTTTTTTTCTTGTGCTGCGCATGACTGATCGCTTGACGACCTTGAGGCGCGCCGATCGCGTGCACGGACGTCGTACCGCCTCACCACCGTGCGACAGCCCTCAGATCCTACATGGTATGCATCGCCGCGGCGGCCGTGTGACGTCTGACCCCCGCCCTTTGTACCTTCTCGCATCCACGGCCCCCTCTCCCATGCACGCTCGCCGTCTCCAAACAGCGCAGCCCCCCGCTCCCGCGATTCGGCGATTGTCTGCCCGCGTTCCGCGTGCCCGCCACGAAGAGAAAGGCAACGATCCTCCCCGATGCAACACGGGAGCACGTTACGATGAGAGGCTGGGGAGATAATCTGGCGCCGCTGCTTGCGCCCTCGCCAGACCGAGGGGCAGAGGGGATGCAAGCTATGCGATGATGGAAACGGGACAAGGATCCGATCAGGCAACGGGGGATGGAATCCATCCCCCGTCACCCAACGTTAGTCTCCTTCGTCCTCAGCCTGCGGCGGGGCCTCGGCCCGCCGCGTTGCTCGATGGAACAGTGACCGGATGTGCTCGATGATGCCCACGCCGCTTCGCGCCGCGCTCAACTGCAGATTGATGACGACCGCCACGAGGATCACGCCTCCCAAGACCGCATCCTGGATGTAGGCATTGGTTCCCATGAGCACCAACCCGTTCTTGATCACGGCCAGGATGAACGATCCGATGAACGCGCCGCCGATGCTGCCGATGCCACCGGCGAGGGCGGTTCCGCCGATCACCGTCGACGCAATCGCATCCAGTTCGTACCCCGCTCCCTGCGTCGGCGAAACCATTCGCAGGAAACACAGCGAAACAATCCCCGCAAGACCGGCGGCAAACGACGTCAAGACGAAGTTTGTGATCTTGATCCGGTCCGTATTGATCCCCGACAGGCGAGCCGCGCGGATGTTGCCGCCGGTCGCGTAGACCTTGTATCCGAACGTCGTCTTACTCAGCAGTACCCAGCTGACGAGAACAACGACGAGCAGCCAGATAATCGGGACGGGAAGCACATCGCCAATGACGCCACCTCCGAAGATGGCACCGATCACGCCGCGATTCCCCAGCACCCGAGGGCGGCTTCCGGAAACCACGAGATCGAAACTGCGAACGATCATCATCGTCGCCATCGTCGCGATGAACGATGGGATTTTCGCTTTCGTGACCACGAGGCCGTTGAATAGGCCGATGCAACACGAGACGAGAAGCGCAATCAGAATGGCCAAAATGGGCGGCATGCCTGCCTCCATCATCACGACGGAGGAGATGCCGCTGAGCGCGAACGTGGACCCGATGGACAGGTCGAATTCGCCGGAAATGATCAAGAACGTGACTGCCATCGTCATGATTCCCAGGATCGAGCTCTGCCGCAAGACGTTCATCAGGTTGTGTGCAGTAAAGAACGTGGACGTCGAGAAGCCGAAAAACAGCATGATCAGGATGAGAGCGGCGAGCACCCCGGCTTCCCTCATGGTCAGGATTCGCATCAGCATTCGTTTCATGTCATTGGTCCTTCGCTTCCGTTTCTGTTTCCAGTTGCTCGTCCGTCCGGCTCACGGTGGTCGCCACGGCCGCTGTCATCGCTTTCCCATCGTGGTCGCTTTCGGTACATGCTCGATCGACGTTCTGGTGCACGTTGATTTCGTGGATGACGTTGGCCACGCTGATTCTCCCGCCGCACAGTTCAGCGACAATCCTCCCGTTGGCCATCACAAGGATGCGCGTCGCCACTTGTACGAGTTCCTCGGAATCGAGCGACACGTAGATGACGGACACATCCTTCTTCGCCAGTTCCAGGATCATGCGGCGGATCTCCATCTTCGCCCCTACGTCGATACCACGCGTCGGCTCGTCGAGTAAGAGAATGCGCGGATCTGCAGCCAGCCACCGGCCCAGGAGAACCTTCTGCTGGTTTCCCCCAGAGAGACTGGCGACCTTGTTGTAGATGGACGGCGTGCTCACGCGCATCTCGCGAACGGCCGTCTCCGCGACGGCCGACTCCCGCCGGCGATTGACGAATCCGCACGGAGACAATTCATTGAGGACCACGGCCGAGCAGTTCGCCCGCACCGACTGTTCGTAGAACAACTCGTCCGCACGGGATTCGCTCAGATACGCCATGCTGTTCGCGATGCCTTGACGCGGAGACCGCGTCCGACATGGCTTCCCATCGAGCAGAACCTCGCCGGCTGTCGGTGGATGAACCCCGAAGATGCATTCCAGCAGCTCCGTTCGCCCCGCCCCTCGCAAGCCGGCAAGGCCGAGCACTTCGCCCGGCGCCAGATCGAACGAGATACCTTTCAGGCCGAGGCGGTCGTGACAGAGGTTCTTGACCGAGAGCCTCGGGCAGTTTCTTGCCACGTCCTGTTCCACGGCCTCCCGCGCAACATCGATGTCATCGGTCGTGATCCCCGTCCCCACGATCAGTTCCGTGAGGCGGGAGACGGACACCTGGTGCGTCTCATTGTCTTCGGTCGAGATGAACTGGCCGTTCCGCAACACCGAGATTCGATCGCAGATGGCGATGACCTCGTTCAATCGATGGCTGACGAAGACAAACGTCGTTCCGCCCGCCTTAATCTTTCGCAGTACGCCGAACAGCGTCGCGACTTCATCTTCGGAGAGCGACGAGGTCGCTTCGTCCAGAATGACGAGCTTGGCTTCCTCCGCGAGCGCTTTCGCGATAAGCACAAGCTGGCGTTCTGCCGCGGAACACGCGGACACCAGACGCCGCGGGTCAAGTTCAATGCCGAGTCGAAGGAGGATCTCGCGGGATCTGCGCACCATGCTCGCACGATCGAGGAACGGCCCGTGATGCGGCGGCGCCGGATCCAGGAAGATGTTCTCGGCGATGGTGAGATTGGGGCAGATGGGCACCTCTTGATGCACGATGCGGATGCCCAGGTGCTCTGCATCGCGCGGACTGTGGCAGATTGCACGTTGTCCGTCGAAGATGATGTCCCCTGCATCCGGTGGGCACACGCCGCCCGTGATCTTGATGAGCGTACTCTTCCCGGCGCCGTTCTCACCGATCAGGCCATGGATCTCGTGCGTGTCGATAGAGAACGAGACGTTCTGAAGTGCTTGAACGCCGCCGAATGACTTCGTCATCCCGCGGTACTCGACCAGACACGCGGTGTGCTGAGGATCCGTCATAGTGTCGATCTCCAAGATCGTTCGTCGTTCACGTGGAGTGCCGCTCCCAGTAGATCGCCCCACTACTTCGGTTCGATGACGAAGTTCGTCGTCTGCCGCCAGATCTTGCCGTCCTTGCAGACGATCGTGTCGAACGCGTCCTTGATCGTTCCCGCATCCGAATCCAACGCCCAGCGCAGGAAGACCGTGTCGCCCTCCACCGTCATGCCCACGTTGGGGTTGTCGTACGGGCGCATGTTCGGCATGTCGGCAACGAGTTGCTGCAGCACCTGTGCGATCTTGTCGGGCCCTTTGAAGACGCCCTTCATCGTGATGAGAACGGCATCGTCCGTGTAGTCTTCCTTCATTGCCGCCGCATCGTTGGCGAAGACGGCTTGGTCGTGATGCTGCAGAATCTCTTGGGGTGTTCGTGCCATGATTGACCTCCTCGATTGTCGAAATCAAAATGCCCCGTCATTAGAGATGGAAGCGGACCGGAGACCTGCCCCGGTCCGCTCCCCGTTAGACTCTAGCGATAGCCCGCTTCCACGAGTTCGTCCAGGTCGTAGGCCTCGACGTCTTCCGCGGTAACGACATGGCCGCCCGTGTTGACGGAGGACGGCTTGATGCCGAGCGTTTCCCACAGATAGAGCTGCATGAACGAAAGGAACCCTTCCGAGTACGGATGCTGGTCGATCGTGAACGCCATCGTTCCAGCCGTGAGGCCTTCCACGACTTCGGCCGTCAGATCGAATCCAGCCGAGAAGACTTGACCTTCGAGACCGTTGTTGGCGATGAACTGAGCAGCAACCGGGCTTCCGGTCGTATCTACGGCACAGAAGCCGACAACGTCCGGATGCGCGAGGTAATAGCTCTCCACGGCACCATAAGCCGTCACGCGGTCGGTCGTCGTGTCCACGACGTCAATGATCACGCCGGCAGGCTCCAGGATCGTGCGTCCGGCGTCCATTCGATCTTCGAGCGATGTCTGACCCGGGTTCTCCGTCAGGAAGCACACGCGCTTGCCCGCCGGCTCATCGCCGAGAAGCTCGAGGATGTACTCGGCCCATGAGATACCGGCCGCATAGTTGTCCTGCCCGATGTACGCGAGGCCGTACTGCTCGGCGGCTTCGGTACCGGTGCAAAGAATGGAGATCGGAACACCCGCTGCGATGTACTTCTCGATGACTGTATCGAGCGAATTCGGAACCGCAACGAATACGGCGACGCCGTCGATGCCCGACGCCAGAAGCGTTTCGAGAACGTCCAGTTCGGCAGCGATATCGCCGCCGGACGGGCCAAGATGCTGTACGGACGCGCCAACCATGGCCGCTCCGTCCTTGAATCCCTGGAAGACCGGGACCCAGAACTGAACCGACGTCGCAATGGTGACCATCGCGAATTCGAGCTGCTCGTCTCCTTCTTCAAACGACGCAAGCGGGTTCTCCGCGCAAACGACGAGGCTGCACGCGAGAATCGCAATCGTCAGGATTACTGCCACATTCTTGATGCGTTGCATTGAGTTTCCTCCTTGAATCCACCTTTTGTACTATCCAGAGCCGCATTCCTAGCTTTGAGACGCACGTAGGTGCCTCTTCGAGGCACTTACCAACCACCTCCCCATGTGCGGCGTTCGGCGGGTCTGCCTCCAAGGGACAACGATGACAAGCAGGAGAAGCAGAGCGAAACGCGATCGACAACACGTGGAGAGTGCGCTACAACACACGGGCCGGAAATCTCCGGAACGGTGCCTCGTTCTTGCTTGCACACGGTGACCTCCCATTGGGGACCCAGCCGACGTAAGGTGCATAGGTCGTAAAGATATCTTGACATCATTGTATAGTGCTCTCACGGACCTGTCAACCACACGCAAAGCGAAGCGGGCACAGCCTCAGACTGCGCCCGCACCCACTGCACCTCACCCGGAGAAACCGGATCGGATGTTTGCTACGTCACGTTCGCTAACCGCGTGCATAGTTCGCTGATTGCGGCGACGGCATCCTTGAAGATCGGCTTGAGCTGCTGGTACGTCGCCGACGGGCCCGCCTGCGGCTCGCACCGATGCATCACTTCCGTCAGTCCGTCGACGACTGTGAAGTCCTTCCACAACCCGATCCCGACACCGCCGATCATGGCTGCGCCGAGCGCCGCGGCTTCTTGCCCGATGTTGCTTACGTTGACGGGAATCTCGAACACATCGGCCAGGATCTGCCGCCAAATCGGGCTCTTCCCGCCACCGCCGACCAGCTGCATCTCACTGGGGACGACGCCTCGCGATCGGTAGTGATCGAGAATGAGTCCCAGGTCGAGGCTGACGCCCTCCATGGCCGAGCGGATCACATCGGAGCGTGTGTGCCCCGGTCCGATCCCGAGGTACGCACCCTTCAGGTCCGGATTGTCCGCGTGGATGTTTCCCCCACCGGCAAACGTGCTCAAGAAGAGAAGCGCATTCGATCCTGCCGGCGACTCGCCCGCCTCGGCTTCCATGAGCGAGAACGGATCGACGTTGGATTCCTTGGCCGCGGCAACTTCCCGCTGGCAAATGACGTCCTGCACCCATTGGTACGTGCTCCCCGCCGAGTAGACGCCCATCTGCGGCGTGAACATCCCCGGAACCACATGGCAGAAATTCGCGATCCTCACCTCGTCGCCGATGACCGGTTCGTCGCTGGCCACGGACATCCACCCGGAGGTTCCGATGTATGAGTAGATCCTGTCCTTGCTCACAACGCCGGCTCCGGCTGCCGTAGCCGGCACATCGGCACCGCCGACGGCCACGGGGATCCCGGCGGGAAGCCCCATCTCTTTCGCCGGTTCGGGCAGCAATTCGCCCGCAATGTGCGTCGAGGGATACAGGTCCGGCAGCTTGTCGACCGGGAAGTCCGCAAGTTTCAGGAGTTGCGGGGAGTACGCCATCTCGTGAATGTCGAAGAATCCCGAAAGCTGGGCGTCCGAGTAGTCCGACAGCTGCGCGCCGGTCATTCGAAGCGTGATGTAGTCCTTCGTTCCCAGGAACTTGTGCGTCTTCTTGAACAGTTCCGGCTCGTTGTCGCGATACCACATGAGCTTGAATCCTGAGAAGAATGCCGGATCAAAGGCGCAACCCGTCGTCCGATACCACTCCTCGAGCCCGACTGCATCGACGACCTTCTTCGCCTGTTCCGAGCTTCGCGAGTCGAACCACACCATGGTGGATTCCCGCAGCAGGTTCCCGTTGCCGTCCACCGGAACGTTTCCCATCCCGTGTCCGTCCATCGAAATGACGGCAACCTCATTCACGTCAATCCCGGACTTCGAGACAACGTCCTGGGTTGCGGCCACAATGGCATTCCACCAATCGTTGGGGCGTTGCTCCGCCCAGCGAGCTTGCGGATACTGCGTCTCGTACGCTTGAAACGACTTCGCGAGCAAGGTGCCGTCTCGATCGTAGAGGACCGCCTTGCTTCCTCCTGTACCCATGTCGTGTGCGATGATGTATCGCTTTGCCACGTCAGCCTCCTTTGCTTACGGCAAGGATCTCTCTCACGAGGTCGCGATCGCACGATGCAACAGACATCTCGTCGCTCACGGCAACCTCATAACATATCACTGCAACATAACAACATGACAAGCTACGCATTGTAGGACGGGAATCCTCGGCCGTCAAGTACGAAACGACGTCAACGGCGTCGGAACCTGGGTCTGACAGTCCTCCTCGGCCCCAAAACGAAGGCGCGCCTCCGAGAAGCTGCGCTTTCAGCTTGCTCTCAGAAGACGCGCCGTTGCTGTTACTCTCTTGCGGGTGCTACGGAAGCCCGGCGAGCGACTCGAACACAGGAACCAACTGCTCGTAGGCCTGTTTGAACACCGGTTCGATCCGCTGGTACACCTCGGCGGCCGCCGGATTCGGCTGCTGCCGTGACACCTCCTCGACCATCCCCTTGGCTGCACTGAAGCTGTCGAAGACGCCCACGCCCACGCCGGCGGCGATCGCCGCACCGAGCGAGTTGGCCTCTTGAAGCAGCTTCGGGCGCACGATCGGCGTTCCGTAGATGTCCGCCATGATCTGACGCCACAGCTCGCTCTTCGCACCGCCACCGATCACCCACATCTCCTTGACGGCTGCACCTTGCTGCTGCAACGCTTCCAGGATGATGCGTTGGTTGAATGCCACGCCCTCAAGAACCGCTCGGGTCATGTCCCCCTTGGTGTGGTTGGGAGTCAACCCGACAAACGCGCCTCGTGCGTTGGGATTGGTGTACGGACATCGCTCTCCGCGAATGAAGGGCAGGTACACCAGCTTGTTCGCCCCCGGTTCTGACTCGCGGGCGCGCGTCTCCATACTGTCGAACACGTTCTGCGACTGCTGCTCCGCGGTCTTCATTTCCGATTCCCAGACTGCATCGCGGAAGCACTGGTACGAGTATCCCCCGTTGTTCGACGCGCCCACCGGCATGTACAGGTTCTCGTCCAGATGAATGAAGTTGAACGTGCGCATCTGCGGGTCGTAGACCGGACTGTCTGACGCGATCCCGATCCACGCGGCCGACCCGAAGTAGTTGTATGCCAGCCCTTCGGCAATGACGCCCGAACCGACGCCGGCGCACGGGCCGTCTCCACCGCCGATGACGACGGGCGTCCCCGGGGCCAAACCGGTCTCAGCGGCCGCTTGCGGTGTGACCTCTCCGATGACGTCCGACGACGCATGCACGTCGGGGAGCTTCTCCACCGGAATGCCGCTGGCCTTCAGCAGTTCTTCGGACCAGCAGTGCTTCTCAAGATCGTACAGGTTCATGCCGCAGGCGTCGGAGTAGTCGGTGGCAAACACGCCCGTCAGCCGAAGCGCGATGTAGTCCTTCACGTGGATGAACTTGTGCGTCTTCTCGAAGATCTCCGGCTGGTTATCTCGGACCCACATGATCTTGGCCGCCGAGTAGCAAGGAAGCAGCTGGTGACCGGTGATCCGATATCCTTCCTCCGCGCCGACTTCGTCGACCAGATGCTGCGCTTGGTCCACACTGCGGTTGTCCGACCAGATGATGCAGCTGCGGAGAGGCGTCCCGGATTCGTCCACGGGTAGACAGGCCATCATGTGCCCGCTGAAAGAGACTGCGGCGATCCCCTTCGGGTCCACCCCGGTCTCGGCCAGCAGCTTCTTCGTCGAGTCGCAGACCGCGGTCCACCAATCGCCGGGATCCTGCTCCGCGCGATTGCCATCCCCGTAGTCCGTTCCGTACTCATCGTAGCTGTTTGCCAGCAATTGCCCTTGGACATCGAACAGGCTCGCCTTGTTCCCGGTGGTGCCAATGTCATAGGCCAACAGGTACTTCTTCACAACTCACCTCCGTAGTCACTCCATCCGGCTGGGGTCGATCGCCCTGCCGTTCTTATTCTTCCGCTACACGTCACCGGCAACGCCAAGTTCCACGAGTTTCGCCGTCGACGGGGCACCCGTCACCGGGTCCCACCCTCGCATCTCGTAGTACAAGCTCTTGGCGCGCTCGAATTCCGTACGGTCGATCTTGATCCCATTCCTGGGACCGCCCTCGATGGCCTCGAACGCACGGTCCGGCAGGGTGTCCACATCCGGTCGGATTCCGGCTCTCTCGTTGAACAACTTCTGAAGTGCAAGTCGTCGCTCGCCGAGGCACATCAACTCCCAGAGGCTGACTTCCCAACCGGTGGCCGCAGCCGCCAGCGCCACGACTTGCGAGAAGGTGTAGTAGCGACACGGCACGGCAGCGAACTTGCAGATTCCGGCGCTGTTCATGAAGCTGAATACGTCTTCGAGGATGCGCATCATGCGGACCTTCCGCGGACCCAACTCGGTCGTTTCCAATCGCTCGAGGATCCCTACCGTTTCCGACCGTTCCAGAAACAGGTCCGGTGCGTTCATGTCGTAGTCCGAATCGTGCTCCACGGACAAATCATCCGGTCCCGCAGGAGATACTGCATACGAAAGGCCGAGCATCGGCTTCATTCTCGGATCGTGCAGTGGGAGCTCGATCCCCTTCGATTGCATGGCCAAGCCGGCTGTGTTCGAGCCGAGGCTCTGCGTCAAACGAAGGCTCCCCTCCGCCAACAAGTTTCCGAAACCCTCCCGCGCGGCCGTCTTCTCAACCAACGGCACGAGCATCTCCGCGTTGCCAAAGACGAGGTCCATGCCGTCCGCAGCATCCGCTGCCAGATAGCCCTTCTCGGCGCACTCGATGGCAGCAGCCAGTGTCACGCCGAACGAAACGTAGTCGATGCCGAGATCCAAGAAGCGTTGGTTCGCGACAATGATCTGGTCGGCATCCTGGATACCGCATCCGTTGCCGACGGCCATCAGCAGCTCGAGCTCAGGCATCCGGTAGCCGTCCTTGCCCGCCTTCGGACATCCGCCGGGGCAATCCGCACAAGAGACGTTGCGCTCGTAGTGCTTCTCGTGCAGCGTACCTCCCGAGATAGCGCTCACGTCGTCCAAGCAGGTCCCTCGGGCGTTCCTTGAACTGGTGAATCCGCCCTGGTTGAGCGGCTCGTAGAACGCCCCCATTCCGAACGCATGAACCGCACCATTCACGGGATGCTCCTGGAAGTGCTCGCGGAAGTCTCCGGCGATCGCCTCGAGCGATGCGGGATCGCCCACGTTCGGTGTACTCGTCTCCATCGCCACGACGGCCTTCAGCTTCTTGGCCCCCATCACCGCGCCCAGACCACCACGCAGGTTCCCGTAGTACCGATCGGTCACGATCGACGCGTACCGGACCAGGTTCTCACCCGCAGGACCGATGCAAAGCACGTGAGCCATTTCATTCTTGCCATTCCATATGTCCGTGGTGGCGGACGTCGTCTTTCCCCAAACGTCCTTGGCGTCTTCGATGGACCCCGTGCCATCACCGAGAACGATCTGAACGGGAACCTCGGACGCCCCGACGACGACAAGGGCGTCGAGGCCCGCTTTCTTCAGACCGGTTCCCCACCCTCCGACGCCGGCCGACTCGGCAATGGCGCCAGACAGCGGCGATTTGGATACGACCACATGTTTCGCAACGCCTGGTGCGCCGGCTCCGGCCAGCGTGCCCGCGGCGAAGACGATCGCGTTGGCTGGACTCAGCGCGTCGGCCGAGGGATCGGAATGCTCCAGCATCAGCTGAGCGGCCATGCAGCCGCCGCCCCAGTATTTCCGGTAGTATCCGGGCTTCTCCTGTTCGGGTTCAATCACTCGGACAGTACGCGCTGAAAGGTCTACGTAGAGGACCTTGCCCCAGATTGCTCCGTTCATTCTGTGCTCCTTTTCTGCTTCGGTCCTGCCACCCGTCGCCCCGCAAACCGATGTCGGTCCGGACGATCGGGGCGCTTGCGAGCGACGCCGACTGCGACGGCTCCATGCCTAACGGCGGCGACGTTCGATCTGTGGTATCACGACCGCCAGGATGATGGCTCCACGCACCACCTCCTGCCAATACGAGTTGAGGTTCATCAGACTCATGATGTTGTTCAGCACCGCCAACACGAAGATCCCGATGAGTGTTCCGAACATCGTCCCAACGCCGCCCGACAGCTTCGTTCCACCCAAGACGGGCGCCGCGATCAACGTCAGAAGGAACGTGGCACCGACCGTGGGGTCTCCCGAATCCAGTCTGGAACTCATCACGATCCCGCCCAACCCGGCAAGAACACCGCAGAGGGTATATGCGAACAGCCGGACACGGTCCGTCTTGATGCCGCACAGGCGAGCAGCACGCTCGTTGGCGCCCACCGCATAGATGTTCCTTCCAATGGTGGTCCTGCTCTGCATGATCTGCAGCAGCACGAACACAATCAGCATGATCAGCACGGGAATCGGCAGCCCGCCGATCAGCCCTCGCCCGAAGACCTTCCACGACGCGGGCAGTAGCGAGATCGGATACCCGCCCGTCATCAGGAAGCCGGCTCCCGTCAGCACGGACATCGTGGCCAGCGTCGCGATAAAGAACGGGATCCGCACCTTGGTTACGAGGAATCCGTTGACCAGACCGACGCCTCCGCCAATTCCAAGGACCAGCAGGAACGTCGCCGGCGCGGCAACGCCGTGCTTCAGCAGATAGGCCGCCATCACTCCACAGAACCCGGCATTCGCGCCCACTGAGAGATCGATATCCCCCAACGTGAGAACCAGCGTCATCCCAGCGGCAAGCAGTGCGGCGATCGACGCTTGCCGAGCGACGTTCATCAGGTTGTTGAACGTGAAGAAGTACTCGGAGAGAAAGGCGAACACCAAGGCAATGAGGATCAACACCAGAAGCGGCTTCTGGTTGTTCCACAGATACATGCCCATCCGAGGCAGGAACCTTTGAGTCCGCATGTCCCTGACCTCTGTCGAGCTATTCGTCGCCGTACTCATCTACATCCTCCTTCGCATCCTTCCGATCGGTCTCGTGGAATCCGGCACTGTAGTAGAGGATTCGCTCTTGCGTCGCGTCGACTCCGGACACCTCGTGCACGATCCGCCCTTCCCGCATGACCAGGATTCGATCACACATACCCAGCAGCTCCGGTAGTTCGGATGAGATCATCAGGATCCCGCGACCCTCCGCAGCAATGTCGTTCATCAATCGGTAGATCTCTTGCTTCGCGCCCACATCGATTCCCACCGTAGGCTCATCGAGAATCAGAAGGTCCGATCGCGTCAGCATCCATCGTGCGAACACGACCTTTTGCTGGTTTCCCCCGCTGAGATTCGAGACGACCTGCTCGATGCTCGGCGTCTTGATCGCCAGCATTTGGCCGTGTTGTCTGACGACCTCTCGCTCCCGCTTCTTGGCAATGAACGTTATCTTCTGAAGATGTCGAAGATATGCCAACGAGATGTTTTCGCGGATGGACTTGATCAGAAGCAACCCATCGTGCTTGCGATCGGCGGTGATGTATCCAATCCCGTGGCGGATTGCCGCCGACGGCGAGGAGACGTGCACGCTCTTGCCGTGTAGAGAGATCGTGCCGCGGTCCGGCTTCATCACGCCGAAGAGCATGTTTGCTATCGACGTTCGTCCGGCACCCACAAGCCCGGCCAGCCCGACGATCTCGCCTTTTCTCACGTGGAACGACGCGTCTTCGACAATCCCTTTTCGCGTCAGACCTTCTACCCGCAGAAGCTCGTCGGTGTCCTGCTGTCGTCTGTGCTCAGGGAAGACTTGGTTGAGTTGGCGCCCCACCATCATCTTGACCAATTGCCCTTCATCCGCATCCTTGGCGTCCAACGTTCCGATGTACTCTCCATCCCGCAGAATGGTCACACGGTCGGCAATCTCGTAGATCTCTCGAAGGCGATGAGAGATGTAGATCGTGGCGACGCCCTGTTCCTTGAGTTCCCCGATAATGCGAAACAGCACATCGACTTCCTCATCCGTAAACACCGTCGTCGGTTCATCCATGATCAGAAGCTTGGCATTCATCGACACAGCACGCGCCAACTCGACGAGCCGACGTTCCGAGATACTCAGATTGCGCGCAGGCGTTCGGGCGTTGAAGTTCGCTCCCACGCGGTCGAGCCACTTCTGAGCATCACGATATGCGCGGTTCAGATCTGCGATTCCCGGTCCCGCGGTCGGCATGCGCCCCATATAGATGTTCTCGGCCGCGCTGAGCGGCAACGCAAGCTCGGACTCCTGATGAATCGTACTGATTCCCAGCAATTGAGCTCGATGCGGATCGATCGCTCCAAGTTCGCTTCCGTCGAACGTGATGGCCCCGGCATCCGGCTGCACGACGCCTCCGAGCGCTTTGATGAGCGTCGATTTTCCCGCGCCGTTCTCACCAAGCAATGCGTGCACCTCGCCGTGCCGCACATCGAAATCCACGTTATTGAGAGCGATGACTCCCGGGTACCGCTTGGTCAGTCCCTTCACTTGCAGCAAGATGCTGTCAGCGTTTCCCATGACGTCCTCGGTTTCCGGATGGACCCGAAGCAGAGACGCGAGCAATGCCGCGCTCTGCCTCGGGATCTATCCAAATCAGCAATCCGCTAGAAGTTGATGTAGCTGTCCTCCACGGCCGGAGGATTCGCCAATACCTCTTCTACGTTGTCTCTCGTTGCCAGCTGACACGGCGCCCAGATGCGCGGCGGAACCTCTTCCCCACAAGCGGCCTTGACCGCTTGTACGAGCGAGATCCTCGCGATCAGGTAAGGGTACTGCGCCACATCCGCCATGAACGCGGAGTGTTCGTCGGACTGCAACGTCGCGATTCCGTCCGGATCGCAGTCGAAGCCGCACGCGACCATGTCGGTGGCTCCGAATTTCGTCTCACAAGCCGCCAACGCTCCGAGAGAGGCAGCGTCGTTGATGCCGAACGTGCAGTCGACGCGGTCGTACTGCGACAGAATGTCTTCGACCTTGGCCATGGCATCGAGCTTGGTCGCATCGGTATCGCGAATGACGACGATCGCATCGGACACGAACTCATTGATCCCTTCCAGGAACCCCGCAATACGGAGGTTCGGGATGGGATAGCGGGTCGACTCAGCGATCGCGATGATCGGAGATCGGCCCACGACGTTCTGCTGGAGCCACTGCCCCGCGAACACGCCCGCCAGGCGTCCTCCGACGTAGTTGTCACTACCCACGAAGCACGTCTCGCCGGCCGCGTGTCCTGCACCGGTGATGACAGGGATCCCGGCCGCCGTCGCCTCCTCGATGACACCCGCAAGCGTCCCCGGGACACACGGATCCACGCACAGCGCGTCGACCTGCTGAACTGAGATCAGTTCCTGAATCATCGAAACCTGCCGATTCGAGTCGGCATCGGGATCCTTGACGATGATGTCGATACCCAGCTCCGCCGCCGCGGTTTCGTAGGCTTCCACAAGTTGCACGTAGTACGGATGTCGGAGCGTGTTGATGACGACGCCCACGGTCAGACCCTCCGGCGACGCGGCATAGCTCGCCACCGCACCGAAGATTCCAACCATCGCAAGGACCATCAGGATTGACATTCCAAGTAGCCGCTTCATGAATTCCTCCTTGACTCACAAAACTCCAGCTCGCGTTGAGGTTCTAGCGCCTGTAGAGTGTTTCTGTTGCTCCCTCCTTCCGGGAGTCGAATCTAGAGCACACAGTGCACCAGAGAACGTAACAACTCCTCTAGATGATACCCTCTTGTAATGCTATCTTTACAACCTAGTACCCCAGCAGTGTAATCCCACAACCGCGAGACGTCAAGACCTCCGTCACCCGTTTCCCACACGTCCCCGCATGGCCCCAGATCGTCCGTGCCTTCTTGTGATTTGCCCGCGCGCGGACAGGATGTGGCCAAGCCGTGATGCGGGCAGAGCACACGGGAACTGCCCGCAGTTCGCCCAACCCACGTACGCACAACGACGCCCCAGACGATGACGGCCAATGCCTTGGTCCCACTATGCCTCTCGGGAACCGCCTGTGACCGCGGTCGGAACGATGGCGTCACACTGAGCCAGCCGACCGGCCAACTCGTCACGCCACACGTTCCTTGGTAGCCCATCCCCTCCATGCGGTTTTGGCTTCAACGCCCACACGCGGTCTCCCACGACATGCCGTTTTCCCGCCCCACGGGCTGCGTCTTGTGATTCCATCGCCTGGGGGTACCATGAGACAGGGGGGCTCATGAAGAAAGTGACCGCATTCATCGGCAGCGCACGCAAGGCCCATACCTACGAGGCCGTCCGTCGCTTCTTCGGTCATCTCGAGGCCGCCGGGGATGTCGAAACCGAGATCGTCCTGCTCAGCGACTACACCCTTCACCCCTGTCGCGGCTGCAAGCTCTGCTTCGAGAAGGGTGAAGACGCTTGTCCTCTGGGCGACGACCGCGACGCGCTCATTGAGAAGCTGGGGACATCCGATGGCGTTGTGTTCGCCACGCCCAGCTACATGTTCCAGGTATCCGGGCTGATGAAGACATGGATCGATCGACTGGCCTTTGCCGCTCACCGTCCCCGCTTCTTCGGCAAGCCCTTCACCAACATCGTGGTCCAGGGGCTGCCGATGGACGCCAGGATTGGCAAGTACATGAACCTGGTCGGCTCGTGTCTCGGATTCACGCCGGTCAAAGGAAGCCGTCACACCGCACGGGAGCCGATGACCGACCGCGACATGCGCAACATGGACAAGGCGCTGGCCACACATGCAAAACGGTTTCGCACGACGCTCGCAAGCGCTCGCCTTCCTAAGCCGAGTTTGCAGATGCTCATCGGCTTTCGCATCGGACGCACGACGATGAAACTGGAACTCGACGATCGAAGTTGCGACTACCGATACTTCCGCGGCCGAGGCTGGTTCGATTCCGCCTACTACTACCCCGTTCGTCTCGGACCGCTCAAGCGAGCCGTGGGCTGGTTGTTCGATAGGATCGGCGCGCGAATGGCACACCCGCGCGGAGACTAGGCAGTACCGGGCTTCTGCCGGGTTTTGCATGGTGCTGAATCAAGGAGGCCCCACAGGATGAATGGCAACGCCTTGGTCCCGCTACGCCTCTCGGGAACCGCCTATGGCCGCGGCCGGATTCACGGAGTAGCGCTGAAAGACACCATCTCGCGGCTCGCCTCGCACTGGGAGACCGAATTGGAGGGCCAGTACCAGCTGTCTGCCGACGAGATCATCGCGCGGTTCCTCGATCGCACGGGCTTCCTCCCGGCGATTCAGTCGTGGACACCGCATCTTCTGGACGAGGTCCGCGGCATTGCCGACGGATGCGGCCTCGATTTCGAGACGATCTTGGCTTTCCAGTGCGTCGACGAGATTTGGGCGAACAGCGAGCCGATCGTCGGCGAGCATTGCTCCACGTTCGGGTTCCGAGGAGATGCCGCCCATCCCCCGATGCTTGCCCAGACCATCGACGTGGAGTCGTTCCGAGACGGCGCTCAGGTCGTCTTGCTCTTCGAGAATGGACGTCCCGAGAACCCTTGTCTGGTGACGACATGTGCGGGCGTGCTCGGCTTCAACGGCATCAACCGGCACGGCGTCGGCGTCTGTTGCAATGCGCAGCTTCAGCTTCGCCACGCACGGTCCGGGCTCCCGGTCGCATTCGTCATGCGGGGGATCCTCCAATGTGACAGCACCGACGCGGCTGCAACGTTTCTCCGCGAGGTGCCGCACGCAACCGGCCAGCACTACCTTGTGGGCGGTCCCCGCCAGATACGCTCGTTCGAATGCTCGGCCGGCGGCGTCGCCGAGCTGGCCGTCGACGCAGCAGGCGACGTCATCTGGCATACGAACCATCCGTTGGCCAGTACGGACGTCCACCCATGGTACCGGGATCTTCTCGATGCCGGCGACACGTACCCATTCCTCGACAACAGCCGCGCACGGTTGGAATCGCTCAAGCAGAAGCTACAGATGGCACCCGGAGGCTCCCGGATCGAGCAGTTCCAGGACATCCTTTCGTGCACCGACAATCCGCGGCACCCCATTTGCAGTAGCGGAGCCGACGGTGAGTTCTACGCCGAGGTGGGACTGCGCACGTTCGCATCCACGGTGATGGTTCTGACGGACCCGCCAGAGCTTCGCATAACGCTCGACCCTCCAAGCAAAGCACTCTGGCACACAGTGCGGTTCAGCACTTGAGAGACGTCACTCCTCGACGCACAAGTCCGCTCGGAGGATGGCGCGCATCGTCAGAACGACCAAGCCGACAACCAGGATCGTCAGAACGCACACTTCCGCCATCGCCAGGTAGCGATAGCCCTCGGCATGCGTGAGATGAAGCATGAGAATCGTCGCCAGCGCGTGCGCGGCCAGCGGGAACGAATACGCCCACCACGACAGAGCGAACCGGATTCGCGCAAACACGTTCACCCGAAGTAGGACGAGCGCCAGAAGGAACAGCGAAACGTAGTACAGCATGCGAGCGACTGCATCCGGTCCGCCCGTGTCCGTCAGCCCGGTGAGCTTCACGTACGAGATGAACGCGATCGCCGGAGGAGCAAACAGAATGAACAGCGTGGGCAACAGGCGCGACGGGATCGGTGGATGGAAGATGAGGCGGTACATCACGATCGTGAAGAGGACACCCCAGAAGAGCAGACCGATCGAAAAGAAGAACCACGAAATCTCGACAAATCCGTGCGCCATCCCTGCAATCGGCACGATCAGCGCCCCCACGATGGGGATGAACCACGCCGGTGTGACGTGTTCGATGCTGTATCTCGAATGGTGCATCCACGATGAGATAATTGTCAGTGAGGCGACCAGCTGGAGGATCGTGCCCGCCATCCACAATCCGCGCGACACGGCCATACTTCGCTCCAGGAAGATCACGCTGAAAACCAACAGGATCTTCGCTACCAGCGGGAAGAAGCTGATCTTCACCGGGTGGCGCATTTCCCTCGCGACGGCAGCAGGATACCGGACCGCCTTCGCCGCGTACAGGATGCCAATGACAGCGAACAGCGCAACCGTGATCGCCACCAGAATCGTCGCCAATGTTGCCAACCCCGGCATCAGCACCGTTCCGCCACCCGCGAGCTTCTGGACGGCCAATGAACAACCAGCCATCCCGAGCGCAATCGCGAAGAACGTGATGTGAAAATTCTCCAGACGCGGCTCCGTCACAGCGTCACTGTCCTTGCTTCTGTCGGTCATCGTTCTCACCACCCCATGCGACGCGCAGCATTCCTACATTCCTACGCGGGAAGGGGTGCATTCTGCCCTCGAAGACGCCTAGCGTCAACCCCCATGCGCGTTCCCTCTCTCTAGAGATCCGGCGATTCGCGCGCTCCCGCCTTCTCCTCGCGCTCGTCTCCCGCAATGTCCGGCGCACAGATCCTTGTTTGTCCGCGCGCGAAGAACCTCGGGATACAGCGGATCCACGCCCAGTGAAGCAACAAGTGAATGATGATCAGGCCGACAAACGCGAGGCTGACGTAGTTGTGAAGATCCTTCCACGCCCCGCGCTCCCAACCCAGGAACAGCTCGTGAGCCGCCGTCTGTCCCGCTCTCGGTCCTCCGCCTCCGCTCGGCAGCACAATCCACGTAACCCATCCCGAAGCCAGTGAGATCAGCAATGCAACAAACGCCGTCATGTCGACGACGGCATTCAACCTTGCTCTTCTCATGCACCCTCCCTTTCCGCCTCCGCCGAACCCTTATCGGCGCGTGCTACTCCATCCGATTCTCGTGTGCGCCGTTCAGGCCAGCATGTCAGACGGCACGACCCACGTCGTGGAACCTCATCGGATGCCCGCAGATGGTGCACCGGCCGCGCGGCGGCTCCGCACCGCACATCACCTGAAGCGTCATCCACCACGTTAGGGACAGAAGAAGAATCCTGTCCAGCGCTGACGGTGAACAGATGCGGCAATTCGGACAGCTGTACCTCTGATCCTGTTGCCGGGGTGCTTTCCTCATCCGCATCTACCAGGACAATCTGAACAACCCGCCAACGCCGGCAGCGTAGAGCGCGCTGCGCGCTTCATCGTACATGAGGAAGATGATCTGGGCGGACTCAGGCAGCCCTGAGCCGAGCGTCCGCACGTCGCCACTTCGGACATCCACGATGAATACGCCGTCCGCGCCTCCGGCAAGGATTCCATTGTCATCCGTCGCGAGCAAGGCGTACGTTCGCATGACGCCGCCCGCATCGGTTAGCAGCTGCCACGTGTGTCCGGAATCGCGGCTGCGGAAAATCCCGCGTCCGTCCGTGCCGGCGTAGACCGTGCCGTGACTTGTAGGGTCGAAGCAGATCGCACGCACGGTCACCGCGCTGGGGATCCCATCATTGGAGAGCGACCACGTTGCGCCGCCATCCTCCGATCGATAGATGATCGCCGCCTCTCCGCCCGCCAACAGCCGTTCCGGCTCGTCGGGAGATGACGCCAACGCTCGGATAGCCCCGGAGGACTCTTGCACGGTCTGCCAGCTGGTTCCGGAATCTGCCGAGACCCGGAGTCCCGTACTGGTTCCAGCGAACATTCCAGACGACGCCCGATCGGCGAGAAGCGCGTAGACCGATATCCATCCTCGATCCAGCCCCTCGTCGGCGGGCAACCAAGACGCTCCCCCGTCCACGCTTCGGAAGAGAGAGCCCGAATTCCCCGTGAACAGTATGGACGGATCCTCGGGATCTTGAATCAGGCAGTACACCGGGGGGTAGAAGATGCCGCGGCGCGACACGGTCCACGTGCTTCCGCTGTCCTGGCTGCGGAACAGGCTGGGCCCGTAGGTCTGGATGCCGACCCACAGTGTGCCGGAGGACGCGTCCACTAGCACGCAGCTCGCCGTGTACCCGGCCATCCCCGTGCTGGCCGGAGTCCATGTTTCTCCTTCGGGAGCGCGCCGATAGACCCCTTGGCTGAACAGGCCGGCCATCACCTCTCCGGTGTCCGGACGGATGGCGAGCGTTTCGATGGTCTCGCCAGTCGGGATCCCGTCCCCCCATGCATGCCATGTGACGCCACTGTCCGTCGTCCGGAAGATGCCTTTCCCCTGCGTACCCAGGAGAATCGTATTCGGCGATCGCGGATCAATGGCCAAACGAAAGCTTCCACTGAGCGTCCCTTCTCCCGTCGGCGCCCAGGTCGCGCCTCTGTCGGTCGAGATGAACACGCCAGCCGAATTCGTCGCAGCGTACAACACTGCGGGGTCGGACGGATCGATCGCCAGATCGCGGATGAACGAATCGTCTAGTCCATGTGTACCCGCTTGCCAACTTCGCCCGCCATCGCCACTTCGCAGTACGCCCTGCGTGGACGTCCCCGCGTACACGCATGCCGAATCCGTGGGGTCAATCGCCAGCGCCTGCACGTCAACGTCGCCAAGTCCGACGCCAATGTCCAGCCATTCCTCTCCGCCGGTGGTGGTTTTCAACAATCCTCCCCAGGCCCCCGCGTAGATCGTGTCCGGATCGTCCGGATCGACGGCCAACACGTTGAGGTAGCGTTGCGAGAGGCTTGTGTTCTTCTGAACCCAGGTATCTCCCGCATCGGAACTGACCAGAAACCCGCCCGTTGTCGCCGCGTACACGCGGCTCGGGTCCCCAGCATCCACTACGAGATCTCGGACCATCGCGGAGACGTCCGCCGACGTCTTCTCCCACGTTGCGCCCCCGTTCGCACTCCGAAAAATCCCAACAGTTTCGGCCGCGACGTACATCACGTCAGGATCTTCTGAACTGATTGCGAGGGCGCTGATCGACGCGCCAAACGGCCCGAGCGTTTCCCAGTTCGCAGCCCCCTCGCCGCACGCTGCTAGGAGCAAGCTGACGGCGCAGCCTGCGACGAAACCGATCATTCCTCTTCCCGCATGTCGTCTCATCATGCAATCGCCGGACGCCGCCTCACCACTTGCGCCGCAGGATCCAGCTTCCCCTCATCAAGTCTAGCTTGCGAAGTTCGCCCGCGGCAACTTGGCAGCATGCGTGCCCGTCCTGTGGCAGAGGCTCCGCAACGGGGTCGCAAAGCGAATGCATCATGCTGACATCTCTAACGCGGCGCTCGTGCGGTGGTAGACGTGCTGCGCTGGGCAATCGCGGATCACAGCGATGTCCTTCCGTTCCTCCTCGAGGCGCCGATTCCGTTCCTCGATCAGCCGACGGTGCCGAAGACCGTCGATCTGCTGCTCAACGGCCAGGATCCCTTCCTGCTGAGTCTGTCGGAGCAGGACATGCTCTTCGTGCCCTACGACGAGGACGGGTGCCCCATCGAGAATCGGGTCGATCGGCACACCTCCGTGATGCTGGAAGTGATGAACCAATGGACCCGCAAGAATCCCGACATGCCGATCGTCGTGTCCGGGGTCCCGAAGTATGCAGACATCTGTGCTGCAGGCGTCGGGAGTTTCCTCCATAATCCGGAAGAAAGCTCGCCGGACCGCGTCTACTACGAATAGACGGTTCACAGACGCGGTACGGGAGGGGGATGTATCGGCATGCTGATGGCGCAGATCGTCGTCGCGGGACTGCTCGTCGGCCTCGTTGCGTTGCTGTTCGAGGCCGTCGTGCTTGCATCCGCACGGCGACGTGTGCCGGTCCGCATTCTGGTCACGGGAACGCGCGGGAAGTCATCCGTTGTGCGCTTGATTCACCGTGCGCTCCTTGAGGACCGGATTGTGGCGCTCGCAAAGTCTACCGGCTCCGCGGCGCGCATCCTTCTTCCGAACGGCGAGGAACGGCCCGTCCGCCGACGCGGACGGGCGTCCATCCTCGAACAGAGAGGCATTCTCCTCGGAGCCGCACGTCGCTCCAGCCGGTTTCTCGTCGTCGAAGCCATGGCCATCGATCCTGAGGTGGCGCAGGCCGAGGCGGAGAGCATCATCCGCCCGACGCATGTCGTGGTCACCAATGCACGCGTCGATCATCTCGGGCCGGCCGGGAGCAGCGTCACGTCGGTCGCGGAGGCGTTGGCGTGTTCCGTCCCGGCGTCTGCACGCGCTTACGTTCCCGCATGTGAACTCGCCGGAGAGGCCGGTCCGGCGCTGCGGGCAACCGGCGCCGACATCATCGAGGTTCCTCCCCTCACCGATAGGCTCGTCACGGACGCGGATCTCTCCCGCATCGATTTCCCGGACAACGTCAGCCTTGCGGTTCGCGTGTGCGAAGACCTTGGCATCCCTCGTGCGCACGTGCTGCATGCAGCCGGCACCGCTCCTCCGGATCCCGGAACGTTTCGCATTCATCACGCTGAATCCGCCGGGACCGTCATCCTCAATGCCTTTGCCGCCAACGATCCGTTGTCGACCCAGCGCATCCTGCAGACAAGCGTCGCTCGCCATCCCGAGCTCGCCGAACGCGACATCGTCGTCGTGTTGAACGTACGAGAGGACAGGGCCGACAGAACGCGCTTGTGGGTCGACCACCTGCCCGACTGGACCGCAACGATGCTCGTCGTGCTGGGCGATCGTGCGCAACGCGTCGCGGTATCGCGTCTCCTGCGCGCGCGATCGGACGTTCCGGTGCTCTGCCCCCGCCTTCGGAGGGCGGCAGATATCACGGAGTATCTGGTCAAACTTCGACCGCACGGCCTCTTGCTCTGCGTGGGGAATTTCGCGGGCATCGGGAAGCGGCTGACGGAATACTGGGATGAGGTGTTTCCTTCGTATGGGTAGCGCGACGCTTTTTCTCGGTCTACTGCTCAGCACGGTGATGGTCGAACTCACGGGCGTCTATCCCGGCGGCATCATCGTGCCCGGCTACATGGCGCTCTTCCTTGATCAGCCCGCGCGGATTGCCGTCACGTTGCTGGCTTCGGTCCTCGCCTACGGTTCCTATCGGCTGCTGTCCCGACGCCTTCTTCTGTTCGGTCGACGCAGATTCGCCATCCTGCTCCTGTTGGGCGCCGGATGGGCACTCTTGATGCAACTTGTGCTTCCGCCGTTGTCGGGCGCTTCGTTCACCTGGCAGGCGATCGGGTGGGTGATCCCCGGACTGATTGCCAACACCTTTGCACGGCAGAACGTGCTGGCGACGCTGCTCAGTCTGTCCGTCGTCACCGTCGGAACGTTCTTCCTGATGCGATGGCTCGTGACGGTCATCGGATGAAGGCCACGCAGCGGCATCGTCAGTGGACTACGTTGCCACGTTCCACACGCGTCCGTCTTCTGCTGGCCGCCGCCGTCAGCCTGACCCTCGGCGCCGTTGCGCTTCTGCCCGACAGCGGAGGTCTTCGCGCCGAGGCCGACGTGATGACGCAAGCCTCGCTCGCGATGGAGGGGACGCTCCACGCAGTCCGCGCCGAACGTGCCGAGCGCGGCATGGCCATCGATCCCATCGTCGACCCCAATCTGACAGGCCTGATCGGTGCCGAGTTCTCTTCGCTGACGACGACGCTGGGCCAGCTCGGCGCCAAACGCACGACGACCAATCCGAACGTCGCCGGGCTCCTCACGCTGCTGCTGCTCGGCGCCGGCGTTGAGAGCGGCAGTACCGTGGCAATCTGTGCATCGGGGTCGTTCCCTGCACTCATCGTCGCCACGCTGCACGCGGTGGAGACGCTCCGAGCCACGCCGCTTCTCATCGTCTCGTTGTCCTCCTCGATGTACGGAGCAAACGAGGCGTCGTTCACACTGCTCGATATCCTGGACTGTTACGCGGGCCGCGGGTTCTCTCCGCTGGCAGCGACCGTAGGAGGAGACAACGATCTCGGACGCGGGCTCGACACGCAGACCGTCGAACGGCTGACTCAGGCGATCGACGAGAGCGGCATTCCACGGCTGACGCCCGCGACACTGCCCGACGCCGTGATACAACGAATGAACCTCTTCCTGGAAGCGAGCCGTTCCGGGGCGATCGATTGCTTCGTGAATATCGGAGGGAGCTGGGCCTGCATGGGGACAGACAGCGCGGTGCTGACCCTCCGACCCGGGCTGACGCTGTCCGTCGACGATGTGCCTCCTCAAGAGCGTCGCGGCATGATCTTTGAGTTCCTCGGTCGCGGTACGCCGGTCATTCACCTTCTGAACATCCACGATCTCGCGGCCGACTACGGACTTCCTTGGGATCCCTCGCCGCTTCCTGCAGCCGGAGAAGGGGACCTCTATCTGGCGCCCGATGCAGCCGTCCGACCGGGCTTGTGGCCTGCGGCCGTCTGGTTCTGCACTGTGCTCGCGATCTTCGCCACACCCATCCGCCGGCGGCGCCCGCCCCTCGACGAGTAATCCATCCTGTCACATGGCTTGCCGCGGCCGAGACGTCCTCGCGCCGTCGTAGCCGTCATGCGGCGGCGAACGCGTCGTTCTCGCCCGATGAGCCGTGTACGTGCTAGACTCAGGGAGGAGACATCCTTCACGAGCAGGCGCATCATGAACCGTGATGAACTGAGCGGCACAGACAAGCAAGATGTCTTGGCAACCCTCAAACTTCGGGTTCGGGAACTCGAACGGGAGACGGAACAACTACGAGGGTCCGAGGAACGGTTCCGAACGCTTTTCGAACACGCGCCCGACGGTTATTACCTCTCCGACCTCAAGGGGACGTTCGTCGACGGCAACGCCGCCGCCGAAACGATCACCGGCTATGCACGTTCGGAACTCATCGGCAAGAGCTTCCTCACGTTGGGGCTGCTCTCGTCCGCCGACCTCTTGCGTGCAACCCGTCTTCTCGCGAGCAACAGCCTCGGCCGGTCTACCGGTCCGGACGAGTTCGTGCTGGTCCGCAAGGACGGAAGGGAAGTCCCCGTCGAAATCTCGACCCATCCCATCAGGATGGGCAAGCGGCGCCTGGTGCTCGGCATCGCCCGAGATATCTCCAAGCGCCGCCGCATCGAGCATGATCTTCGCGAGCGCGTCAAGGAGCTGCAGGCGTTCTTCGAGCTGTCGGAGATCGCCGAACGAAAGGATTCCTCACTCGCCGATCTCTGCCAGGCGCTGGTCGACGTCTTGCCGACAAGCTGGCAGCATGCGGACGTCGCCCGTGCGCGCATCCAACTGGATGGACACGAAGTCTGTTCCACGGGATTCGCCGAGTCCGACTGGATGCAATCCGCGAAGATTCACGTGAGTGGTCGCCTGGCAGGAACCATCGACATCGCCTATCTCAAGGAACGGCCGGACGAGGGCCACGGCCCTTTCCTCGACGAAGAGTGGCGTCTGCTTCGCGCCATCGCCGAGCGGCTCGGCCGCATCGCTGAGCGCAAACAGGCGCAGCAGACGCTCGAAAGGGCCCTGTCTCTCCTCGCAGAGTCTCAGCGCATCGCCCATGTCGGAAGTTGGGAGCTCGATCTGGAGAAGAATCATCTCACGTGGTCGGACGAGGTGTATCGCATCTTCGGACTCCAGCCGCAAGCGTCGCCCGCCGACTACGGAAGATTCCTCGAGATGCTTCACCCCGACGATCGCGCCGCGTTTGACGCGGCCTATCGCGCTTCGCTTCGCGACCGCCGCGACTCGTATACGTTCGAGTTCCGCCTCATCCGGCCGGATTCCGGGGAACTGCGATATCTGCACGAGCAGTGCATTCATCAATGGTCTCCCGCAGGAAGGGTCGTTCGCTCCGTCGGGATCCTACAGGACGTCACCGATCGCAAGCGCGCGGACGACTACCGCGCGTTGAGCGCTGACGTGTTGGCCATCTTGAACACGCGCGAGCCGATTGAAGGATTGATTCCGCAGATCGTCGCCGCCGTACAAGCGCGAACCGGAGCCGACGCCGTGGGACTGCGCCTCCGCGACGGGGAGGACTATCCGTACGCCGCACAGGTCGGGTTCGACGATGACTTCGTGCAGAGCGAGAACTCGCTCGTCGACCACGATGCCAACGGCGCCGTGTGCCGGGACAAGGACGGAAACATCAGCCTGGCCTGCGTGTGCGGCCAAGTTATCGTCGGGAAGGGGCTCGCCTCCGATCCGCACTTCACGCGCAACGGCAGCTGGTGGTGCAATGACACCCAGCAGCTGCTCACGGACTCGCCGGAGTCCGATCTCCGCAACCGCCCGCGCAATCGCTGCGTCGGCGAAGGCTACGCCTCGCTGGCACTCATCCCGATTCGCACGACGGAGCGAACGGCCGGACTTCTTCAACTAGATGTTCGAACGTCGGGGTTCTTCACAGACGAGACCATTGCGCGTCTTGAGAGCGTCGCCGCACACATCGGCGAGGCCCTTGCTCGAAAGGATTTCGAGAAGGAATTGGCGCGCATGGCCCGTCACGACGCACTCACCGGCATACTGAACCGATACGGGCTCCAGGAGGTCCTCGAACGCGAGGTTGCCCGCGCGCGGCGGTACGATCGCCCCATCGGTCTATTGATGGTCGATGTCAATCGCTTCAAGGAGATCAACGATCGATTCGGCCACGCAATGGGCGACAAGGTCCTCCAGGGCGTTGCCGATGTGCTGAGGCACAACCTCCGCGAGTCCGACGTCCTCGTGCGCTACGGAGGCGACGAGTTTCTCGTCGTACTCCCGGAGACCGCCGGGGAGACGGCGGAGGTCAAGTCTCGCATCCTCGCGGAAGTCGCCGAGCGGAATCGGATCAATCCTCTCGTTGACTTCCCGGTCACGCTCGCCATCGGGACCACGTATTGGAGTCGGGGGTGCGGCCGCACGATCGACCAGACGCTGGAAGAGGCGGACCAGAGGATGTACGAGGACAAGCGGCGTCAGAGCACATCGGCATCGTAGGAACTTCCTCGTACGGAGGAGTGGCGCGAGATCCCCATCGCCGCAGCTTGTCACGGACGCACGTTCGTTGCCGGCATCCTCCGTTGCTCAGCCAGCAGCCCGTTCACGATGATCAGATCCGCTCCGGCGTGCATCAGCGTGGAAGCGATCAGGCTTCCCGTGAGGTGCAGACACAGGGCCCACATCGCGCCGAGAGGGAACAGGATCGCCACGAAGCGCAGACGTTCCCTCTTCGACAGATAGGTTGCCCCTATGTGCGCCATTGCGAAGACGGCCGCCGTGAGAAGCATGGCCGCGACCGGCGTCAGCATCGACACGAGCGGACGCAGGAACAGGCCGCGAAACCACAGCTCCTCCATGAACGCATTCGTCAGACCGAAGGCAAGCGCCCACGGCAGCAACCGCATCCAGGGCCCAAAGGACATGCCGGCCGAGCGCGCCTGCATGCCGGCGAGTGCCGCAAACAGAACCAACCCACCAATCCCAAGACCGAGGCCCAGCCGCCACCGACCGGCGGCGAGGTAGACAGATGAAAGCGGTACCCGGCAGGCAGCGAGCACGGCGAGGATGGCACCGACCACTGCCGCGGACTCGAGGGCTTTCGCGCACGCCATCCCCCGGATCGAACGCTCGCGCAACCGCAGTGGACGCTTGAGCCACGCCGCTGCCCAACCGAGGACGTTTGCCGCCGCTGCGGCACAGGCGCCGATCGCCAACAGCCGGACCGAGGGGTCGACGGGAAAGCGCGTCAAGAGAAGGACGGTCGCCCCGGCGAGCACGGGGAGGCCGATGCGATACGTTCTGCTTCGATTCGTCCGGAACAGCTCGTAGTAGCTGCTCCCGAAGACGAAGATGGCAACGGCGGCAACGAGATAGCCGAGCGCCACCCCTACGGGTACCCACATGTCATCCTCCTCTGACACGGCAGTCGATCCGCAACGCCTGCGGGCTGAGATTGGTCGCCCGCACAAGCTCAGCCTTCGTTCCCTCTCTCGTCGTCCGGGAATCGTACGCCGGTCAGCGTTTCGGAAACGTCCCACAGTCGCCCGGCGGCAGCGGCGTCCAGAGCGCATCGATGCGGTTGGACGACTCGCGGTGGACCGCGAAACCCCAGCCGTCCCCCCGGTCCGTAGAACGCTCCGCCCTTGGCATCCGGATCGGTCGCCGCCCGCAGGATGGGCCGGGCCGCATCCGTGACACGCTGACTGAGCCACTCGAGGACGGGACGCGACGCTTGCCAAAGCCAGCGCTCGTCCATGCGCCGTCCCAGACCCGTCGGCGCTCCTCCGGGGTGTGCCGCGACCGCCAGCAAGCCGGTTCCATCGAAGCGCCGTTGCAATTCCAGCGTGAACAGGAGGTTGGCGAGCTTGGAGCGCGCATATCCACGCGCCCGCGAGTATCCCCCAGATTCGAACATCAGGTTCTCAAAATCGAGACCACGGCGCCCGTGCCCAAGGCTGCTCACAGAGACGACCCTCGACCCCTCCGTCGCCCTGAGAACGTCGAACAACAGTCCCGTCCACGCGAAGTGTCCCAGATGGTTGATCCCGAAATGCCGCTCGAACCCATCCCTCGTTGTCCCGTAGGGCACCAGCATGACGCCGGCACTGTTGATCAGAAGATCCAGACGATCGTGCTCGCCTCGAAACGATGCAGCTGCTTTCCGGACGGAGGCCAGATCCGCCAGATCGAGCCGTAACACGCCGACGGTGCCGTGCGGCCCACTGCGCCGGATGGCCTCGGCGGCACGGTCCGCTCGGGACAGATCCCGGCACGCAAGAAGCGTCGTCGCCCCGCGTTGAGCAAGGATCGTCGCGGTCGCGAGACCGATCCCGCTGTTGCCGCCCGAGACGATGGCTGTCCGCCCCCTTAGGTCGGGGATGCGCTCGACGGTCCATTCGTCGTCCAATGCCGCTTTCCTCTCGCTCCCACGCCCGTTCTTCTCTTCCCAGCTCTCAACGTACGCAGCCTGCGGCACGGGCATCGCGTGTAAAGATCGCGCTACACCAAATGTCAACTGCGCCGCCGCGGCAAGGGCACGAGAACCGAAGTGGCTCGCTTGTACGCCTCGTAGTCCTCCTGTCCGCCCCATTTCTCATCCGCGCGCGCCTCAACAAGCGGGATTCCGCTGATCCGCGTCAGCAGGAGGATGACGAAGAGCGGCGAGATGAGGCCGACCCATTGCCATCCGGTAAGAACAGGAACCGCGACCAGCGCGACTCCGACCCAAAGAACGATCTCGCCGAAGTAGTTCGGATGCCGCGACCAACGCCAAAGTCCCCGATCGATGAATGTCCCTCGGTGAGCGGGATCGGCGCGAAAACGTCGCTTCTGCTCGTCCGCCACCGCTTCGATGCCAAACCCCGTCGCCCAAACGCACAAGCCGATCCATCCCCATGCGCCCCATGGCTGCCGAGCTGTCGCGGTCATCGCCGCCAACGCAGCCGACAGCGTCAACGACACCCACAATCCCTGAAGCGTCCAGGCCAGTAAAAACCGAACGAACGAACGCTTGATCGAATCGAACCGCGCATCCTTGCCCGCGGCACGAACGCGCAGGGCCAGAAACGTGCCCAGCCGACCCGCCCAAACGACAATCAAGACGAGAACCACGAGAGATCGCGCGTCGATCTGCCGTCCCGCAGCAAGGGCAAGCGCCGCTACTGTGACGTACGTCACACTGCCCGTCAAATCGTAGAACCGCTCGGAACGAAGAACGAACGCGGGAACGAACGCGATCCACTGCATGGCGAAGGCGGCCGCCATCGCCCATGCCGCCACGGGGAGCGCGAGCACATGCACCGAGCCGTGTCCGATCGCCCACGCCGTGCCCGCGGCCACGGCGCTGCTGCCCGCAATGCCCCCCACAGATGTCCAGTCCAGCCGCTTCATCTCGATCGCCTCCTCGCGAACCTGCTTCTAGTGTTCGCGGATCTTCCTATCCCGTCAATTCCTGGTGCGATGACCGCGGATCGGTCATGGAGGCGACGTTCGATCTGCTTGACAGATCGCAATGTACGACGTAGGATAGTTCTGTCATCGGGTCATCATATGACCTTAGGACTGGAGGTCAAGACATGCTCTCGATACGCTCGATCGAACGACGCTACTACGCGCTGACGTTTCTCTTCTGGTTCTCCACGGCCTTGCCGATGGCGGTGTTCATTCTCCTCGCTCAAGCCCGCGGTGCCTCACTGGCGCAAATCGGTCTCCTCAGCGCCATCTACTCGGTCACAGTTGTCTTGCTCGAGGTCCCCACCGGCGGTCTCGCCGACCTCCTCGGTCGCGGCCGGGTCGCAGCGGTCGCGGAGGTCGTCACGTTGGCGGGCTGGACACTCTTCCTGTTCTCCTTCTCCTTCCCGGCACTTGCGCTGGCGTTCGCCCTCAATGGGGTTGGACGCGCGCTTGCCTCCGGATCGCTCGACGCATGGTTCGTCGACAGCCTCCTCGCCGCCGATCCCGACATCGATCTCCATCTCCGCCTCTCCCGTGGCGGCGCCGTCACCTTGGCGGCATTGGGGCTCGGAGCCGTCATCGGCGGCGCCCTCGTCCGCGTTTTCTCGTTTCTCCCGCCTGACGGAACCGCCGTGTTCACACCCCTCACCGGACCGGCATTGATCGCCCTCCCCCTCCGCGTGCTGCTGCTGATTGCGATCTTCGTCCTTGTCCGAGAGCCTTCGCACGGCCCGTCGGTGCGTCCGTCCGCAGAGACGCCACAGGCAACCTCTCTGGTCGCCATCGTTCGTACTGCCACCCAACTCACGGCCCGTCGTCCGATCCTGCTCCGCTTGCTCGCCGTCACCGTCCCCCTCGGTCTCGCACTGTCCTCCATCGAAACGCTTTGGCAACCCCGCTTCGCAGCGCTGTTGGGGGTCTCCCCGTCACTCAGCATTCTCTTGGGCGTGATGCTGGCAGCTTCGTTTTTGCTCGCTGCCGCCGGGAATCTGCTTGCGCCATGGCTCAGCCGCAAGTGGGGCGACCGGCCGGGCACCGTGTGCGCCGCCTTCCATGCCCTCCGCGGCGCCCTTCTCGTCGGCCTGGCGCTTCAGACATCGGCCCCGCCGTCCGCCATTCTGTTTTGGCTGGTGTACATGAGTCAGGGCGTCGCGTTGTCTACCCATCGCCTTCTTCTCAACGAACAAATCCCCTCGACACATCGGTCCTCGATGCTGTCCATCGAATCCCTCGTCAGCTACCTGGGCGGATTCGCAGGCAGCGCAGGCTTGGGCCTGATCGCCGATCGGTTCTCGATCCCGGCTGCCTGGGGCATCGCCGGAGGCGTTCTCCTGGTATCATGGGGGTTGTACCGGCAAATCGACGCCGCGCGAAAGGAGCAACGTGAGCAAGCCGTCCGCGTTCCCGACGAAACCCATACAGCGGCAGACGCTGGCGGATCGCATGGCTGAAGCGATCGCCGAATTGATCGTCAGCGGGACGCTGTCCCCGGGCGACGCTTTGCCCTCCGAAACGGATCTGGCGTCCCAATATGGTGTCAGTCGAGCCGTCGTTCGCGATGCGACCCACTTGTTGGCCGCTCGCGGCTTGGTCGCCGTCAAGCATGGCAAGGGCGTCTTCGTCACGGCATCGCAGCGCGACGCCTTCGGCGAAGCGCTACAGCTGTCGCTTCAACGCGCCGGCGCCACTGCCTGGGATCTCGAGGAGTTCGAGCAATTGCTGTTTCCCGCAGTGCTCGCGCATGTCGCGGCATCCGCCACCGACGAGGAGCTGGGTGGCATCCGCCGTCTCGCAGTCGAGTATCTCGACCAATTTGCCCGGCATGCGACCGCGAGCGAGTCCGAAGTGCTCCGGGAATACCCGTTTGCCCGCGTACTCCATGCGATCTTCGAGGCATCGCACAACGAAGTCATGCGTCAGATTGGAGAGCAGCTGGTCTCTCTCCGCCGGCCGCGGGAATGGATGGGATTGGATGCCGCAGCGAGTTTGGAGATGGATCGACGATTCCTCAACGAGTTGCTCGATATCCTCGATTCCAGGGATCCCGAGACCATTCCGCAACGGGCACAGGACCTCATGCGGCTGCCCAAACCCGCCATCGACGCGATGAAGGCCACCCCGATCGGCGAGGTGCCACGCATCGACATCTTTCGGCATCCCGAGTCATGATCGCCTTCGGGCCGGTCCCTTCCCGGCGCCTCGGACACAGCCTCGGCGTCAACAACATCCCGCCCAAGATCTGCTCGTATGCCTGCGTCTACTGTCAGCTCGGCCGGGCTCGGACGATGGCGGTCGATCGATCCTCGTTCTACGGGACGGACGCACTGCTGCACGCCGTTCGCGAGAAGGCGGCCGGCGCGGCCAAGGCGGGCGACGCCATCGACTACATCACGTTCGTTCCCGATGGCGAACCCACGCTCGATCGCGACCTCGGACAGACCATCCTCCGGCTCTCCACCCTGGGAATCCCCATCGCCGTCATCACCAATGCCTCGCTTCTCTGGCAGCCGGACGTCCGGGAAGCCGTTTCCGCCGCACATTGGGTCTCCGTCAAGGTCGACGCCGTAGATGAGGCTCTTTGGCACCGAATCGATCGTCCTCACAAGTTGCTCCATCTGACGCGCATCCTCGATGGGATTCTCGCGTTTGCCGACGCGTTCGACGGCACGCTCGTGACGGAGACCATGCTGATCCGAGACACCAACGACCGTCCTGAACACGTGCGCGCGCTGGCTCGTTTCCTCGATCGCCTGAAGCCGGATATTGCCTACTTGTCCGTTCCAACGCGTCCTCCTGCAGAGGGATGGGTGAAACCGGCCGACGAGGATCGTCTCAACTGTGCCTATCAGATCGTTCGCAAGCACGTCACGCATGTCGAACTTCTTACCGGATACGAGGGGAATGCCTTCTCGTTCACCGGCGACGTTCGCGACGACCTCTTGAGTATCACCGCCGTCCATCCGATGCGCCGCGACGCCGTCGACGATCTGTTGCGAAGAGCGGGCGTCTCATGGTCCGTCGTTGACGAGTTGGTCGCTGGCGACCAGTTGGTCGTCTCCACGTATGAGGGACACACCTACTACTCGCGGCGCCTTCCGCGCGTTCCGAACGACAATTCAGCGCTCTAGGGATGCAATCGCGGTCGAACTATCGGACACTTCATCCACAGGAGGTTCCCATGAAGATTGGCATCATCATCTGCGACCGATATCGCACGTGCGGGGGAGGAAAATGCTTCCGCGCGATGCGCGAACGCGCGGGCGGGTTTACGCGCTACTCGAAGGAAGAGCCGCTGGAACTGGTCGGCTATGCCACGTGCGGCGGCTGCCCCGGCGGCAATGTCGAGTACGTTCCCGAGGAGATGATTCGCAACGGCGCCGAGGCCATCCACCTTGCGACGGGGCTGGTCGTCGGATATCCGCCGTGTCCCCGCCAGGACTACTTCAAGGCGTACATCGAGTCGAGATTCGGCGTGCCCGTCGTCATCGGCACACACCCGATCCCGCAGAAGTACGTGAACGTGCACAAGAACCTGTCTTCGTGGACGCGGATGAAGGACATGGAGGAACTCCTGTCGAGCGAGGCCGTCCGCACAGCCTACGACTGACGCCCCTCGATGTGCGTCCGGCGCACCCATGCGGAGCCGCTACCGTTGGCAGCAATTTGGTTGCATGCGAACGGATGCTGAGCGTCTCTCCTTTCCGTCCCAAACATGTGGCGCGCACCCTACGCTAGATTGTTATCGCTCGCATTGACCGGGAATGATGGTTCATGGTAGTCTGATCTTTGCGGTACCCGCTCGCGCATTCACGTCATCGTTCGCTCTACCGCACGCGGAAGCCATCAGCCTCGCAGCGACGTACCACCGATACCGAGCGCATATCGGAGGTGGATGATGTCCGATCCGAAGGCACGAAAGCTGTTGCCTGTCAGCTGGCTGCTGTTGGCGATCTTGGTGCTTCTCCCTACGTATCTCTGTTCCGCAACTTGTTGTCAGTGCATCACCGTCTGTAGCGACAGCTTCACGACATGCGAGTCGTGTCAGGCGTTTTGCCTCGCGAACGACGAGGTGGTCACCGGTTTCCACGAAACCGGGTCGTGCGCGGCCGCGGATGCGTGCGATCAGGGCGCGTGCTGCACGCCCGATGGGTGCGAAATGACGACGCGTCTGGATTGCACGCTCCGGGGCGGATCGTTCCTGATGGGGTCTGCATGTTCCGCGTGCGCCACCGCGACGCCTGCGTCCAAGGTCATTTCGATTCGCGCCGAATTCCAGAATGGCACAACGTGGGCGCTCTGCGTGCCCATCCGAGCCGAGTTCGGCATCTCGGCAGGCGCTGTTCCCGGCTGCGCGTGCGAGGATGTCGGCATCCCGACGCCGTTCGCTGTCGGCCAGGGCGGCGGCCTCACGCTGATCGCTCCGCAGCAGATCGCCCCGGCTCCGCTGAACGGTGCTTCTGCCTCCGGCCCGGCGGAGACGGCGTGCTTCCTGTACTGGCGTGTCGATGGACAAGAGAACGTCGCCGCAACCGCGCTCGTGCTCGATTCCGTCGCGGGAGATGAGGCGGTCGCCGTCTATGGAGTTGGCGCAACCACCGCACCTGTTTCCGACGAAAGCAGCGCCACCTGGATCGTTGCTGATGATGGAGAACATCCGGATTACGTCCGCGTTCGCTGGAGCGAGGTCGAGGGCGCGACCGCGTATACCGTGTATCGTAGCAGCAATGAGAGCGGACCCTACACCCCTCTCTCCGAGCCGCAAGCGGAGATCATCTACCGCGATCGAACTGCGGAAGCGCCGATCGTGTACTGGTATCGCGTCGAAGCGTGCATCGGAGCGGGTTGCGTCTTGTCCGACGCACGAGACAGTGGGTATGCCGCCTGTTCGTGCTCGCTCCGCCCGACGACGGTCGGCGTCCCGGGAGATGAGTGTGAGGCGACCGTTCGCGTCAACACCACAGATGGGTGTTCGTGGACCGCCGAACTCGATACACAAGCGCATCTCATCGTGTCTGGAGAAAGCGGCACGGGAGATGGAAAGGTTGAGATCTACTTGGGGACACGAAACACACCGGATACGAAGGTATTCCATGTGACCGTGCTGGGAGAACGCGCAACCATTGTCTGGGGTTGCTACCCTTACCGCTTCGCCCCCTATACCTTCAACCTCGAATCCTACGCGTACTCGAGCGTCACAACGGACCTAGACGTCGGGCACTGCTGCTATTGGGATGTCGACACCGACGTCAACTGGATCACCATCCTCGGTCTCGTCGGCGATGGAACGATCGTTCGCTTCTCCGTCGACGCGAATCCCAACCCGGGCCAATCCCGGACGGGTCACATCTACGTGGTCGAAGAGGACGTGGGGCGAATCAAGGGATACGCCAGGTGCGAGGTCACGATCACCCAGAACTAGCAAGCCCCCCGCCTTGTGCGAAGCGGGTGCCCTCTACGTTCGCGTCCTGTCCTGCGCAAGCCGGTTCGCCGGCAGCGCCCCAGCACAGCGAATCCTCAGACGATTTCAGCGTCCGAGGCTTCATGCACATTCAGGCTTTCCTGGCTGGAACCACCGCCTATGACGCTTCGTCCTCCGGTGGGGCGAGATACGTTCCGAGCCCGTCCTGCAGAAGTGTTGCCAGTGTGGGTACGTCGTGGACAACGATCGCCGCGTCCGTGTAGTCGTTGTAGACCTGCAGCAGCATCGACACGGTCTGAAGATGGCGCCCGACACGTTCGGACAGCGGATGCCCTTCTTCGGAGAATGGGACGTACACGAGTCCACGTTCCGCCGCCCGCACGTAGTAGGGATCGATTCCCTCGACGATCAGCGCTTCATCCGTCCGGCCGCGAAGCCGTCCTTGCGCGGCATTGGGCGACTCGGCGAGCAACGCCAACGTATCGGTCGCGTCCCCCCACTCCCTGTGACTCAATCCTCTCAGGTTCTCGGGAGACCGTTCCACACCGATCTGGACTCCCTCGAACTCCAAGAAGAGCGCCGCTTCGGCGGCGATGCCGAGTGCATCCTCATGGGCGACGATCGCGTTGATCACCGGGTATTCCGGAGACGCCTCGTGCAGATCGACGGAGATGTCGACGTCTTCCTGCTGAATAAGCTCGACGATGGCGTACGCCAATTGCTCCGTCAGGTTGCCGGTCGCACTCCCCGGGTACGATCGATTCAGGTTGCGCACCTCGGCGCCCGCCAACGCTTGGCCCGCCGCGTTGATGTAGATGACCGGGTCGGGCCATTGATCGATCGGGTTCGTGCCGCGGCTCCCGTAGCGGAACTCACGCGGTCCCGTCGGCGTCTCGATCGTGTACGTCTGGGGATATCCTTCCTGAGGCTCGGTACAGGTGAACGCGCTGTGGTTCGCATGCGGGATCACGATCAGCCGTCCCTTCTCCACGTGCGCGTTCTCGACCAGCACGATCGCCGTTACGGAGGCCGCCGGTTCGTTGGGGTGGGTTCCGCCCAGTACGAGCGCCGTCCCGCCCGGTTCACTGCCTTCGAGAATGTATACGTCCGTGTCCGCCGCGCTGCCGGCGATTCCATCGAAGTAGTCGCTCAGCCTCCGGATCTCGGTGACGCCGTCCCCCGGATAGATCGGCAGATCCACGTGCATCGAGAGGAAGTCGTGGCTGACCACCGCGAGGATCCCCGCGATGGCCGCAAGCAGAATGCCCGCCGTCCACCATCGGCCGAACGTACGTTTTGCTTCCGTCATTTGATCATCAACACCCTCAACAGCAACGGGATCAGCACCAACGCCGCAGCCAACTGCCCGGTCAGTTTCTTCTCGCGAAACAGATTCCATCCGACCAGGACGATGACACAGGCCGTGATAATCTGGTAGATGACGGTCATGACGTCGCCTCCGGTGACATGGTCTGCCTCGCTCTCACCCAGCGATCCAGTCCCCACAGCACAACCACGACAATCGCGATCACCCCGGCGAGGATCCCGTACAAGGCCAGCCGGTGCTCCGTGAACAAGGCTCGGTCCCAGAACTTCGCGGTCGCGATGTAGAGGATGCTCGCTGCAACCGTCAACCCCGCGGGGAGCAGACAATGCTTGAGAACACGAACGTAGTTGGGCTGCTCGACCACCTTTGCCGCGAACAGTCCGGCCAGTGCAGTCGGGGGCATGAGATCGCCCATCGCGGCAATCAGGGAAAGCGCGGACGCAACGATGATCTCATTGCTTCCGAGCAGCGCCAACACGAACGGCACGCCGAGAATGGATGCCGATCCGTAGGCGGACACGGCACCGAACAGCGGCATGCTGATCGCAATGCTCAGGTACAACAGTCCCAGCGGCAGCCCCACCAACAGCGAGACGATGAATCCTCGGCCACCGGTAAGCGCCATGATCTGCAGGAACATGCCGACGCCGGCAAGGATTCCCATCACCGGGAGGGCCGCGCGAACGGCATCACGCGCAACCTTCAATGCATTCATCCGCTTTCCGGTGAACGGGGCCACCACGGCACAGACCGTGAAGACGAGCGGCATGCCGAGTGACGGCATCCATCGCGGAAACGCCCGCTCCATCGCGATGAGCACCACGAGCAGAATGAGCGGCAGGTACAGTTTCCATCCGTAGTCGCGGGCATACGATCGCGGCAACAGCGCATGATCGATGCCGCCGCCGGCGCGGACCGATTTGAGGCCCAGTGCCAGCACGATGATGACGGCCAGCGGGATCGTCAGAACCAGAAGCGGCAACGCGAACCCGATGTACGGCATGTCCACGCCCCCGCCGATGATCATCACGGGGATGTTCACCGGGGGAGCGATCATGCCGAGGATGCCAGCCATCGCAATGATGGCGCCGGTCCGGTTTCGCGAGATCCCGAGCGCGGTGAACACCGGCGCAACGATCGCGCCCGTCGTGAGCACGGCTGCCGTTGACGATCCGGTAATCATGCCGGCCGACATGGCGAACAGCATCATCAGAACCAACAGCGACGCGGGGCGTCGCTCGAAGGTGGTGATCAGCTGGTGCGCAATCGTGTCCAACAGCCCCGAGGCCTGGACCATCCGCATGAACACCATCGCCGTCGCGATGATCAGCAGCGTGTCCAGGTATCCCAGCGTGCCCTCGACCAGGTGCCGAAGCGGCACGCCTTCGCCGCCCACCAATGCGCCGAGCACGGCCGCTCCCACCAGCGAGATAGAGACCGGTAGCTTGAACGCAAACGTCATCGCCGCGAACGTCGCGACCATGGCGAGCAGCGGCCACATTTCCGCAAACGGCGAACTCACCTGAGGAACGCCCCCAGGTCTCCGCCCTTCAAGTCAGAGGTATCGAACGGGAACGAGAACTCAATCGCGGTGTCGTCCCCTTCCAACAACGCATGATTCGCCAGCAGGGCTTCGATCGTTCGAAGCTGCAGGTATACGCGGTCGGACAGTGGCGAACGCGGATCGCTGACGACGTCGGGGTTCTCGATCCCCGCCTCTTGGCCCGGGTTCGGTGACTCGATCAGAAACGCGAACGCGTCCGTCTGATCGCCGAATTCGCGATGGCTGAGGCCGAAGTACTCCTCGCGCGACACCTCCTGCTTCAGCACGAGCCCTTCCATCTCCAAGTCAAGAACGGCAAACGCCGCGATATCGAGCGCGCGTGGATGGCTGACCAAGGTGTTCGCCAGACTGCTCGTCAGTGACGCTTCGTGCATGTCGACGACAACGTCCACCGACTCGTTGTTGACCAGTTCGAACAGGGCATAGCTGATCTGCTGCGTCAACGTTCCGTCGGCGAGACCGGGATGATTGCGATTGAGGTTCCTCGCCTCGTCCCCGTCGAGTTCCATGCCGCTCGGGTAGTGCACGAACACGTCGGGATCCGGTTCTTGGTCCTCCGGCTGGGTCCGCCGGTCGCCGTATCGGAATGACCGCACCTCGCCGGAACTCGTCGTCAGTTCGAACCTCTGCGGCGACGTCCTGTTGTAGACGCCGGTGTTGAAGCGGATGGCGCTGTTGTTGGCGTGTGGGATGACGTAGAGCGTTCCCTGCACCATCTCCGCACGTTCGACGAGTAGGATCGCGGCCATGATGCCGGCCGGCTCGTTGGCGTGCGTGCCGCCCAGGATCAGCGCACGCCCGCCGCCCGCCTCGCCCTGCAGGACGTACACCGGCGTGTCGCCAGGCGTGTCCTTCAACGCGGGGAGCCAATCACTGAGCCAACGAACGTCGGTGACGCCGTATCCCGGCCGGATGTCGTGAGACGTCGGGAACACATCCGCCGCCGTGACGCCGACCGCTACTGCAATTAATAGGCACGCGCCGAGAATTCTCGGCACCGCGCGAGTCCATCGTTTCACGGGATCCTTTCTCTTACTCTTCGTCCGTCGTGATGCCGAAGATCTCCACCAGAACGTCGATGGCATCCAGCGTCTTCGTGATGTAGGCAATCGGAATCTCGCCCTCGGCGGCAAGGGTCGTGAACAGTCCGTCCTTGTTCCCGTCCGCCGCTTCGTCCTCGGTCCATTCGGTGTCAGGCATCGATCCCTTGACGATGAGGTAGTCCGCCTGCGGGGCGAACGTGGTGGCGATCAGGTCGCTGGACGCGCCGCGCCGCGAGTCTCCTTCGATGTGCATGGCGATGACGGGAATGCCCAACTCGATGGCTTTGTCGATGAGTTCGGTGGCCCATTCAATCTCGCCGTCAATGTCCACGCCGGCGGCGCCGAGGCCCTTGCTGCTCGCGCCCATGACCACGATGAGGGTCGCGAAGCTTTCCAACTCCTCCACGGACGTCCGCTGATTGTAGGTCGCGTCAAGGCCGGCCTTGATCGCCAGCACGCGCGCCTGCGCGGCTCCCGCGCTCTGCCCGATCGAGGTAATCAGGACCGGTTGTTCGAAGATCACTGCCTCGGGCTCGGCACCTTCTTCCTGAGCCCATACCGCTCCACATGCCGTGACCAGGATCATGAGTGCGATCATCCATGCACCGGTTCGTCGATTCATACCGTACTCCCTTCCAAAGAGCGGCCGCCGACCCTGAAGGCCGACGGCCGTGTCGTACTTCGTGTTACGGAGCCGCTGCTCCGCCGTCGCGCCGGAACGATCCGACGCCCGTCATGACCCCATCTTCGACGAGGATCGCGTTGATCCCACCGAAGTACAGATCGAGTTCGCCATAGCTCGTGCTCAGTCTGTGCCCGAGATCGGCAAGCGCATCCAACGTCTCCTGCGGGTAGCCGGCCTCCATCCGGAGGGTGCTGTACGAGACGCGGCTGCAGAACTTCGGCGCCTTGATCGCGTCTTCCAGCGACATGCCGAAGTCGATGACGTTGACGATCGTCTCGACGACCGTCGACGGAATGCGGCCTGCGCCCGGCGTTCCGACGACCAGGTACACCTCGCCGTCCGGATCGCGGACGATGGTGGGCGCAATCACGGTTCGCGGTCGCTTGTACGGACCGATCACGTTGACGTCACCCAGGTTGTCCGGATTGTACGCGTTGAAGTTGTGCAGCTCGTTGTTGATGAAGAAGCCGTAGCCCTCCACCATCACGCGGGATCCCCAGAAGCTGGAAATCGTCTGCGTGATGCTCACGGCGTTTCCGTCCTCATCAAGAATCGACAGTTGCGTCGTGGACGTGGAGTAGACCTCGTTCGTCGGTTCATACGACTGAAGAAGATAGACATACTCCGGATTCCCGGCCGGAACGCTCTTCGTCGGGACCATTGCGGAGTCCATGTCGATGAGGCCTGCGCGTGCACCGGCGTACTCGGTGGAGAGAAGCCCTTCCAACGGGATATCGTAGAAGTCCGGATCGCCGATGTACGGCATTCGATCTGCGGATCCGAGTTTCAGCGCTTCCGCCATGATGTGAACCGCTTCGACATCGCTCCACGTGTACTGCGACATGTCGAAGTAGTCCAGGATGTTCAGTGTTTCCGCCACCGTGATGCCGGCAACGATCGGAGGGGTACCGATGATCTCGTAGCCACGGTACTCGCTCAGAACCGGTTCGCGGATGACGGCGGCGTACCGCTGCAGATCGGTGTAGCCAAGGAATCCTTCCGTGGCTTCGTCAATCGCCAGCGCAATCTCCCCGCGGTAGAACACGGACGGACCGTATTCGGCAATCAGTTCGAATGCATGGGCAAGATCGCTCTGGACCAGCAATGCCCCCAATTCCGGAATCAGGCCGTCGGGCAGATAGATCTCGCTTGCGACCGGATCGAGCGCCATCCAATCGTACGCATCTGAGATCCGCGATTGCAGCGTTGCATCCAGTGCGAATCCCTCTTTCGCAAGCCGGATGGCCGGCGCCATGACTTCGGCCAGCGTCATCGTCCCGTACTCTTCCAGCGCAAGAGCCAGACCCGCAACAACGCCCGGAATACACGTCGATTCGGCGCCGTAGTAGTAGTCGCCCGGGATGATGTCGGTCGTCACGTGCCCGGGGGACCATGATCGATAGTCGATGGCAATATCGCGGCCGTCAGCCAAGCTGATGACCATGTAACCTTCGCCACCGAGGCTTGATGCGTTCGGCTCCACAACGGTGATAGCAAACGCCGCCGCCACGGCGGCATCCACTGCGTTTCCGCCGGCTGCCAGAATCTCCGCGCCGGCGTCGGATGCCAGCTGGTGCGCGGTGGCCACCATGCCTTCCGTACTCGTCTCAACCTGTCCCGCAAATCCTGCCCAAGCGACCAATGCCACGACGGCAATGCCCACACAACAGAGTACTCTCCCCTTGCTACGTCCTTTCATGCCTCCTCCTCACTCCTCGTCCTTTGGCTGCTGAGTTACAATCTTTCTCCCTAGCGTGCAGCGCCCGTCGTCGCACCTCCTTTGCTACAGGCCGGCGGCCGCGCCGGCACGGCGTGGATCGGCCGCTCCAACGATCGTCAGTCCCCCTTCATCCGTCATCATCTCGATCAGATGCGCGCCGCCGAAATAGAGATCAAACGCTGAACGGACCGAAAGCACGTGACCGTACGACTCCAGCGTCGCCAGAATCGACTCCGAGACGCGGGACTCAACATACAGCGTGTCTGTCTCCGCGTGAAACCGCGGCGCAGAGATCGCGTCCGCCAGCGGGATTCCCCAGTCGACGAAATCGACAATCAACTGTACCAGTGTGCTGGTGATTCTTGTGCCCCCCGGGCTCCCCAACACGGCGCGAAGCCCACCCCTGTCGAACAACAGCATCGGACTCATGCTGCTGAGCGGAGCCTTTCCGCCCGCAACGCTGTTGGGAGACCCCGGTTCGGGATCGAAATCCGCCATCGTGTTGTTCAGCAGGATTCCCCACTCGGGCACGAACACGCGCGACCCGAAGAACGATCCGATCGACTGCGTCAACGTCACCGCGTTCCCGTCCACATCGACCACGGAGACATGCGTCGTGCTCGACGACTCCATCGACCCCGGCGCCGGCGAAGAGACCGCTGCAGCAAGATCGATCGTGGATCGGCGCGCCTCCGCCCATGTATCGCTCAGCAGCGTGTCAACCGGCACGTCTGCGAATTCGGGATCGCCGACGTAGGCCGCGCGATCGGAAAACGTGCGCTTGGTTGCCTCGGCAACGAGATGGATCGCCTCGGCCGACAGCGACGAAAGGGAAGCCAGATCGTAGCCCTTCAGGATCGACAAGGTCTCGAAGACGGCCAGGCTTCCCGACGGCAGCGGCGGGGCCATCAGCTCCCCCCCCCGATACGTCAGCCGGATCGGTTGGGCGAACGACGTCTCGACAGCCGCGAGATCGTCCACAGTCAGAATCCCGCCGGCCGCCTGTACTGCTTGGACCACATCGGTCGCCATCTCACCTTGGTAGAACACGTCCCGGCCATCGCTTGCGATCAACCGGAGCGTGGAGGCAAGGTCCGGCCGTTTGGCCGTCTCTCCGGGCTCATAGGGGAGATAGTCGTTCAAGAATGCGGCCGCCATCGCGTCGTCGGCGATCAGAACGTCGTAGATGTTGAGCACCGCAGAGTAGAGCGTATTACTGACGGTGAACCCCTCTTCCGCCAGGCGAATGGCCGGCGCCATGACCTGCGTCAGCGGCAATCGGCCGTACGTTTCGTGGAGAGACAGAAGCCCGGCCGCCATGTACGGCACGCCGACGGCGCCTCCTCCGTACTTCTGAAGGGCCGTACGCTCCGAGACACTGCTTGGCGCCTGCCAATGGCCCGGGAATCCTTCCCCATCGAGACTGAACATGTCCGCCGTCGCCGCAGCGGGAGCAGTCTCCCGATAGTCGAGCGACACGCATGAGTCTTGGGCTGCATCGTAGAAAAGCAGGAAACCGCCCCCGCCCAATCCGGAGGCTTCGGGCTCGACCACGCTGAGTGCGAACGCCGTGCCGACTGCTGCATCGACCGCGTTCCCGCCCATCCGGAGGATCTCGGCACCGGCTGCCGCAGCTTCCGGGTGGGCCGCCACAACCACGCCTTCGGTGGATGCGACCGTGTGATCGACGGTGATTTCGCTGTTGGGTGTCGTGAACGAGGCAATACTAACCGTGCCTGAAACCAGGAGACAAAAACAACAAGCGAGCAATTCCCTATGACCGGATACGATGATCCCCCACTTCTGCCAGCTAATCCTGGGGTAATTCGTTACTATCCTAGGGGTTCTGTCAGTCCAGGTCAACCCTCCCATACCAGACGCCGCAAGAACAGCGCCATTCCTCGACCACGACCGAAAACCACTTTCCCTGTCCGCGCTTCCATGTGTTGCGTGACACGCAGCCGGTTGTCCGCTCGCGACTGCGTGGCTACCATCCTTCGGTCGTGAAAGCAAGACGAAGCAGGAAAGCAGAACGAGTTTCCGATCGACAAGACGTCGCGCCAAGTGCCTTCGCCGCGTCAGGTCCGGGCCGTGACGACTCCTCCCACCTCACGACCGACCCCTTCGGGGACTTCGACGAACTGAAGTCGGGCATTCTTCGAACGATCCTCATCCGCCGGATCACGCTGGCCATCTTCTCGGTGGTCGCATGGATCGTCGTCCTCGTGACCCGTATCAGTTGGCTCAACCCATTGCCCTACGCCCCGTTGGTCTGGTTTCTGCTCACGTTCCCGTTCCAGCGCTTCATTGAACGCCAGCGAACGCTCCGCGCCTTGCACCTGGCACACACGTTGTTCTTCATCGCGGAGGTCGTTCTGATCACCGTCCTCGTTCACCTGATGGGAGGAAGCGAGTGGATCGGCAGCATTTTCTACCTATTCACTGTGATCTACGCCAACTTCTTCCTCCCCCGTACGCATGGCGCCATCGTCACCGGGTTGGTCGTTGCCGCATACGCCGGCTTGATCATGCTGGAGTATGCCGGATTCATTCCGCACCGATCCCTGTTCCAACCGTACGGCCAGCTACACGAGAACCTCTCCTACAACCTTGCGACATTGCTCGCAGGCCCGGTGAGTATCTACGCGATCGTTGCCTTCACCGTGCGGACGTTCGCCGCGGTATACGCTCGGAAGAATCGCATGCTGACTGCGCGAGAACAGCAACTCGCGAAACTGTCGAAGCGGTTGCTGAGCGCGCACGACGACGAACGCCGGCGGATCGCTCGCGGATTGCACGACGACCTCATTCAGTCCCTGGCCGCCATCAAGCTTCGCTTGGCGCCGACGCGCGCACGGCTGGGAAACGAGGCCTATCAGGAGATCTGCTCGATCGTCGATGGGGCGATCGCCGAGACTCGAACGCTGGCCTATTCGGTGCGACCGCCGTTGCTCGACGATTTGGGGTTGCTGCCGTCCCTTCGAAGGCTTGCGGACAGCGTCGAGAACGAAAACGGATTGCGGATCCGCGTGCAATCGGAGCTGGACGAGTCTCTGGATATCGCCGTCGAGAGCCTTCTCTTCTACGTCGCACGGGAGTGTCTGCAGAATGCGGTTCGCTACGCCCGCGCAAGCGACGTTGCCATCTCTCTATCTGCGCAGGATGGATTCGCGCGCTTGTCGATTCGCGATGACGGCGTCGGGTTCCGCCCCGGGGACTCCGAAGGTTTCGGACTGCGCGGCGTACGGGAACGCGTTCACATCTGCGGCGGCGTCCTGTCGATCGATTCCGCGCCCGGTCGAGGAACGGCCATCACGGTGGAGGTGCCATCACGTGAAGACGCGTCTGATTCTCGTTGATGACCATGCGGTCGTTCGAGAGGCCTTGAAGCAGCTGCTGGATGCCGAGCCGGATCTTGACGTGATCGGCACGGCCGATTGCGGGGAGGCCGGTCTCGCGCTCGCACACCGCACCCGCCCCGATCTGGTGTTGTTGGATATCTCTCTTCCGGATGCCGACGGTCTCGATCTCATTGCATCGTTTCTCGAACATGACTCCGACACCCGCGTCGTCATGCTCTCGATGCACGCAGAGCCGGAATATGCGGCTGCCGCCGTGCAACGCGGCGCGTGTGGCCTCATTCCGAAATCCGACTCCCCGGCATCGTTTCTCGAGACCCTGCGTCATGTGGCCGCGGGCGGCACCTTGCACGTCGACGCCGGCCTGAGCCCTCGCGAACGCGACGTGCTGGGAGAACTTGCACGTGGGGCCTCCAACGAGGAGGCGGCGCAAGCGCTCGGTCTGCAACCCAAGACGGTCGAAGGCTACTGCCAGCAGCTGATGCAGCGACTCGACGTCCACACCCGTGTCGGTCTGATTCACTATGCCCGGCGCATCGGCCTCTAGCAGATCCTGTTTAGTACAATTCCCCGTTTCGGATCGAGGCGCACTTGCCTACAATGAGATCATGGAGGCCATCCGGGTGGTACTCGCCGATGACCATGCATTGGTTCGCGCCGGCGTGAAAGCATTGCTTGCATCCCACGGCATCGATGTCGTCGCCGAAGCCGGCGACGGACGCGCGTTGCTGCGCGAGGTTCGCCAGCACCGTCCTGATGTGGCCGTGGTCGACGTGTCCATGCCGTTGCTCGATGGAATCGAGGCCGCCCGGCGTATCGCGTCGTGGAGTCCGTCAACGCGGGTTGTCGTCCTTACGATGCATGATGACGAGCGGTTCATGGCGCGCGCCATGAACGCCGGGGTCTGGGCCTATGTTGCCAAGGACGAAGCGATCGATCGCTTGGTCGACGCCGTCCACCGCGTGGCGAGCGGCAAGCGCTGTCTGCCGGAGAACATCGAACCGCTCGACGACCCACTGACAACCCGCGAGCGCGAGGTCCTGCAGCTCATTTGCGAAGGAAAGCAGAACAGCGACATTGCGCACATCATGTCGCGAAGCGTCAATACCGTCCGCGCACATCGTGCGCGGTTGATGAGGAAACTGGGTGTCACCTCCGCGACAGAACTTCTAAACGTCGCGGAGAAGCGCGGCTTGCTGACCTAGACAGGATACGACGGGGGGAACCATGGGGTTGGCCATCCTTACGAGGCATCGTAGGCGCATTACGGACGCACTCGCATCCGCGTTGCGCGGTGATACGGAGCTTCGTTCCATCCTTGCGTATCACGTAGGACTGACCGACGAGGGCGGTCGTTCGTCGGACGCCGTCGGAAAGCTGCTCCGTCCCAGCCTCGTGCTGTTCGTCGCCGAGCAACTCGGTGCACCCCTTGAAGATGCGCTTCCGGCCGCCGTCGGGCTCGAACTGATCCACAACTTCTCTCTAATACATGACGACATCCAAGACGGCGACCGGATTCGCCGCGGCCGTCCGACAGTATGGACGACGTGGGGCACCAACGAAGCAATCAACGCCGGCGACCTGATGCACACGCTGGCCGTCCGAACGGCTCTGGACTCCGGTGCGATCGCCGCGTCCCTTCTGCTGGCCGCGACTGCGGCAATGATCGAGGGGCAATCCATGGATCTCGGGTTCGAGACGCGGTTCGTCAAATTGGAGGAGTACCTTCGCATGATCGACGGCAAGACCGGCGCGCTCCTTGTCGCGGCGTTCGAACTCGGGGGCGCCGTTGCGGCGGCCGACGAAGCTACGCAGGCCACGCTGAGGACACTGGGCCGCGCCGTGGGGCGCGCCTTCCAAATTCAGGACGACCTGCTCGGCATTTGGGGAGACGCGAAGGTTCTCGGGAAACCGAATGCGTCCGACATCCGTCAACGCAAGAAGTCCTATCCAACCGTGTTGGCCTTCGATCGCGCCGACAGTGAAGACCGTTCCGCGTTGTGCCGCATCTACGCATCCGGCGACCCCGCGCCCACCGACGCCGACGTCGAATGGGTCATTGAGTTGATGACACGATTGGGAATACAAGAAACCGGACAGGCTACCGTCAAGGAACATCTCCACGAGGCCGCACAGGCGCTTGATAACCTACCGTTTTCCTCGGAAGGGCGCCGCAACCTCGAAGACCTCATCGATTATCTCGCACGGAGGAAGAAATGAGTCGACCGTTGAAGCTGGATCTCCGCGTCGCCCGCTACCTGATGGCCAACAAGGCCCGCCGCAACAAGCGCTTCCCGTTCGTCACGATGCTGGAGCCGCTCGAGTTGTGCAATCTGGCGTGCGTCGGGTGTGGACGTGTTCGGGAGTACCGCGACGTGATGGATCGAAAACTCACCGTGGACCAATGTCTGGCCGCGGTCCGCGAGTCCGGCGCCCCCATTGTTTCCGTTTCCGGTGGAGAGCCGCTTCTTCATCCTCAGATCCGGGAGATCGTCCGAGCCCTTCGCGACGACGGGCGCTACATGTACTTCTGCACCAACGGACTGCTGCTGGAGGAGCTGCTCGATCGGTTCGAGCCGTCGGAACAGCTCTGTTTCGTCGTTCACGTGGACGGCACGAAGGCCATTCATGACGAGGTCACCGGACGTCCCGGAACGTTCGACACCGCCGTGTCCGCCATCCGCGCCGCGCTCGCGCGCGGACACCGCGTCTGCACCAATACCACGCTGTTCCACGGCACCGATGTCGAAGACGTCGGCAAGCTGTTCCGGCAGCTCACCGACATGAAGGTCGAGGGGCTGATGGTCTCGCCGGGGTACGCGTACAAGGACGCTCCGGATCAGGAGCTGTTCCTCGAACGCCAGGAATCGATCGACGTGTTCCGGCGCGTTCTCGATCCCTCGCAGGGCTTCCCCTTCTACAACAACCCGCTGTATCTCGATTTCCTGCGAGGCAAGCGCACCTATGACTGTGCCGCATGGACCACGGTCACCTATACCGTGCTCGGCTGGCGTCTTCCCTGCTACACGATCGCCGACCGTCACGTCGATTCCGTGGAAGAGCTGTACCGCGACGAAGTCTGGGAGCAATACGGTCCCGGGCGCGATCGGCGCTGCGCCAATTGCATGATGCATTCCGCATTCGAGGGCGCCAGCATTCTGGACGCGTTCCGCCATCCGTCGTCGCTCTTGCGGCTGGCCGTCGGCACGCGCGGAGGCTCGCCATGACACGTCAGGTTCACGTCGCCGAAGTACCTATAGGAGGCGGTGCGCCGATCGTCGTGCAGTCGATGACCACCACGCCCACGACAAATGTCGGCGCAACCGTCGAGCAGATTCGACGGCTCGAGGCCGCAGGCTGTGAGATCGTGCGCGTCGCCGTGCCCGACATCGATGCCGCCGCTGCACTGCCGTCCATTCGGCGACAGATCGGCATCCCATTGGTCGCGGACATCCATTTCGACCACCGGTTGGCGCTCGCCGCCATCGAAGCCGGCGTGGACAAGCTCCGCCTCAATCCCGGCAACATCACCGACCCGGAACACATTCTCGAGGTCGTCGAGGCCGCGGCTGTCGCCGCAATCCCGATCCGTGTCGGCGCCAATTCGGGATCCCTCGCCCCGGAGTATCAGGACGCGCACGGCCGGGCGACGGCCCAAGGCATGATCGACAGTGCGCTCGCCGAGGTTCGCCTTCTCGAAAGGCACGGCTTCGAGCAGATCGTCATCTCACTCAAAGGGACGGACGTGCGCATGACCGTCGATGCGTACCGCGCGGTGGCCGCGGAGGTCGACTACCCGCTCCATCTCGGGATCACCGAAGCGGGCGGTCCGTGGGAAGGATCGATACGCTCCGCCGTCGGGCTCGGCATCCTGCTGAGTGAGGGCCTCGGAGACACGATTCGCGTCTCGCTCACCGGCGATCCGGTCGAGGAAGTCCGCGTCGGCTATGAGATTCTTAAATCGCTCGGGCTGCGCAAGCGCGGACTCGACCTCCACGTCTGCCCAACCTGCGGACGAACGAAGATCGATCTCGCGCGGGTCGCGGACGACGTTCGCAGCCGGATGGCGGATTGGGCCGCGCCGATCTCCGTCGCGCTGATGGGCTGCGTGGTCAATGGACTGGGCGAGGTTCGTCACGCGGACGTCGGCTTGGTTGGCGGCGCCGGCAGCGGATCGATCTACGTTCGCGGGCACCTGACGGAGTCGAACGTACCGGAGGCGCAGCTCGCGGAACGCGTCGAGGACGCCATCCGTACGTTCACGGCCGAGGAGAACGCGCATGCCCGGTAAACGGTTGGCAGAACCCTGCACAGTAGGCGTCGATTCCGATCGCCTGAACCGCGCCATCGATCGCGCGGTTCAGCACCTGCGCGATCTTCGCGATCCTGAGGGCTTCTGGTGGGCGGAGCTGGAGTCGAACGTGACAATCACGGCAGAACACGTGTTCTTCCGCCACGTCATGGACATGTTCGATCCTTCCGAGGCGAAGAAGGCCGCAACCTACATTCTGAGCCAGCAACGCGACGACGGGATGTGGTCCAACTGGCACGGTAGCGACGACGGCGATCTGTCCACCACCCTCGAGGCGTATCTCGCGCTGAAGATGGGCGGCGTTTCTCCCGACACGCCGGAGATGACGCGCGCCCGAGAGGCGATCCTGTCCCGCGGCGGCGTGGAGCGGGCCCGCGTGTTCACGAAGATCTGGCTGGCGATGATGGGCGAGTGGCCGTGGAAAGGAGTTCCGATCGTGCCGCCCGGCCTCGTCCTGCTGCCTTCGTGGTTCCCGATCAGCATCTACTCGTTCGGCTGTTGGGCGCGACAGACGGTGGCCGCGCTGGCCGTGGTGATGACGCTGCGTCCCATCGTCCCGCTCTCCGAGATCCATCGCATCGACGAGCTGTTCCCAAACGGCCGCGAAAACGCCGATTTCGGCATCCGCGATGCGAAGGGAACGCTCCTCAGCCGGACCTTCCTGTGGCTCGACCACGTCCTTCGGGTCCTCGAACGCGTGCCCTGGAAGCCGCTTCGCAAGACGGCGCTGCGCAAGGCCGAACGGTGGATCGTCGACCGCCAGGAAGCAGACGGATCGTGGGGCGGCATCCAGCCGCCGTGGGTCTATTCCCTGATCGCACTGCGCACCCTCGGCTACCCGCTCGATCATCCCGTGATCGAAAAGGGAATCGCCGGGTTCTACGGTCCCAAGGGTTTCGCCATAGAGGAGGAAGATACGTTCCGGCTACAGTCCTGCCTGTCACCCGTATGGGACACCGGGCTTGCGCTGGTCGCGCTCGAGGACGCCGGGGTGCCCGGCGACGATCCCGATGTTGTGGCCGCCGCCTCGTGGCTGGTGGACGAGCAGATCCTGCGAGGCGGCGATTGGCAGGCTCGATGTCCTGCCGATCCGGGCGGCTGGGCGTTCGAGTTTGCCAACGACGTCTATCCGGACACCGACGATACGGCCGTCGTTCTCATGGCGATTCGGTACAGCGAACTCGACGCCGAGGCCAAGCGCCGTTCGATCGCCCTCGGGGAACGCTGGATGGTCGCCATGCAGAGTTCCAACGGCGGCTGGGGCGCGTTCGACCGCAACAACACCCAGACGTGGACGCGCCAGATCCCCTTCGCCGACTTCGGAGAGATGATCGATCCCCCGTCCGCGGACGTGACCGCCCACATTCTCGAGTACCTCGGGCGCACCGGCCGCCGTGCCGACGATCCCGTCGTTCGACGCGGACTCGCCTACCTGAAGAAGGAACAGGAGCATGACGGCGCATGGTACGGACGGTGGGGCGTCAACACGATCTACGGCACCGGCGCCGTGTTGCCCGCGCTGCACGCCGTCGGCGAAGACATGACCGCGCCGTACGTCCAACGCGCGGTCTCTTGGCTGCTCGATCGCCAGAACCCCGACGGGGGGTGGGGGGAACGCATCGAAGGCTACCACGACGAGCGCTGGCGCGGACGCGGCCCGTCGACGGCATCGCAGACCGGCTGGGCGCTGTTGGCACTTCTCGCCGCCGGCCGGGCCGCGGATGCCGCGACCGCCCGCGGCATAGACTACCTGATGACGAGGCAGGCAGTGCATGGCGGATGGGACGAAGCCGCATTCACGGGAACCGGCTTTCCCACCGATTTCATGATCCGCTACCACATCTACCGCGACGTGTTCCCCTTGATGGCGTTGGGACGGTATCGATCGATCCTCGGGGAGGCGTCATGACGATCCTCAAGGCGAAGGTTCTCGGCTTCTGCGGTGGCGTCCGGCGCGCCGTACAGATGATCGAGACCGAGTTGTCCGAGCACGGTCCGCTGCACACGCTGGGCGCGATCGTCCACAATGCGCACGTCGTCGACACGCTGGCTGAGAAGGGTGCCCGCATGGCCACGCGGCTGGACGAGGTCCCCGCGGGCGGAACCGTCGCCATCACCGCTCACGGCGCGGGGGAAGAGGTCTACGCGGAGATCGACGCGCGCGGCCTGCGCCTGGTCGATACCACCTGTCCGATCGTGCGACGCGCCCAGGCCGTTGCCGAAACCTTGGTGGAAGAGGGATTCAGCGTCGTGCTGTACGGCGAGTCGGAGCATCCCGAGGTCCGCGGCATCCTCTCCCGGACCAAGGAGAAGGGGATCGCCACGCAGTCACCGGATGTCGACATCCCGATCGGCCCGAAGGGCGTTGCCGTCATCTCGCAGACGACGAAGAGCCCGGAGATGTTTGCCGAGTTCACGCAGGGACTGGTCCGCCGCTACGCGGGCCGCGTTCCCGAGATCCGCATTGTCGATACGACCTGCCCGGAGACAGGTCGGCGGTACCAGGCCGCGGAGGAGTTGGCGGAGGCCGTTGACGCCTTGATCGTCGTCGGCAGCCGAACGTCCGCGAACACACGCAAGCTGGCGGAGACGTGTCGCGCCACCGGTGTGCAAACGTTCCATATCGAATCCGCCGCAGAGATTGAGGATCACTGGTTCGAAACGTCGAGCCTATTCGGTGTCACCGCAGGGGCGTCGACGCCGGATCCGGTGATCGAGGAAGTCGTTCGGTGTTTGGAGCGCGGCACCGCACGGGGAGGGAGACCACAGTCATGAGCAGTATGAAGCGACAAACCATGAACACGGCGGTATGCGATCGATCCGACATGAAGCTGCACCGTGAGGTGTTGCAGCTGTGCGCGGACGGTGCGCCCGAGTTCATCAACATCACATCCTCCGTCTTGGATGTCGTCGAAGCGTCCGGCGTTGAGCACGGCACCGTGACGATCTTCTCACGCCACACGACCGCGGCGGTCAAGATCAACGAAAACGAGCCGCTCCTTCTTGGGGACATGGCTTGCTTCCTGGAGCGGTTTGCACCGCGGGATGCCGACTATCAGCACAACAACTTCGAGATCCGCACGGCCAACATGACCGAGGACGAGTGTCCGAACGGTCATGCCCATTGTCAGCACCTGTTGCTGTCGGCCAGCGAGACCATTCCGATCGTCGACGGCCGAGCGATTCTGGGCCGATGGCAGAGCGTGTTCGTCATCGAGCTCGATCGACCCCGCGAACGGGAGATCGTGATCCAAGTTCAGGGATGGTAGACGACCCTCTCCGAGCGCTGCGCCACGTGCCGGAGACGCCGCCGTCCGAGCGTGATGCACTCGATGCGTGCCGCCGATTGGCCCGCAGTCATTACGAGAACTTCACCGTCGTCTCCCGTCTTGCTCCGCGGCGGATGCGAACCGCACTGGCCGTGCTGTACGCGTACTGCCGCACGGTGGACGATATCGGGGATGAAGCGGCCGGCAATCGCATGGCGCTGCTCGATCGCTATCAGGAGGAGCTGGGCGCGGCCTATGGCGGCACCCCACATCATTGGGTGATGGTCGCGCTCCAGGCCGTGCTGCGCGACGTCGCGCTTCCCCGCGAGCCGTTCGAGCGCCTCATCGAGGCCAATCGGATGGATCAGCGGACGACGCGGTATCCGACGTTCGACCACCTGTTGGAGTACTGCACGTGTTCGGCGAATCCGGTCGGCCGCCTCGTCCTCGCTCTGTACGGCATTCGGGATCCCGCGTCCGATTCGCTGTCGGATGCGACGTGCACCGCGTTGCAGCTGGCCAACTTCTGGCAGGATGTCAAGCGGGATTGGGAGATGGATCGTATCTACCTTCCGCAAGACGAGTTGGCCGACTACGGCGTTGCGGAGGAGGATCTCGCCACCGACCGTGCGACACCTGCGTTCCGCGATCTGATGGCCTTCCAGGTCCAGCGCGCGCGCGACTACTTCAGCGACGGTCTTCCGCTCATCGATCGCGTCCACGGCCATCTTCGCGTCGACCTCGCGTTCTTCTCTTGCGGTGGCCTCGCGATCCTCGACAGGATCGAGTCCTCAGGATTCGATACACTCCGGGAACGACCGGCATTGACCGGCTGGGACAAGCTCGGGATCGCATGGACCGCGCTTCGCCCCCGGAGGTGGAGAGAATGGATCTAGACGCCGCGTACGCTGCGTGTGCATCCGTCACGCGACGCGAGGCACGCAACTTCTACTACGCCTTTCTCTCTCTGCCCAAGCTGCAGCGTCGCGCCGTGTACGCGCTGTACGCCTTCTGCCGCGAAGCCGACGACGCCGTCGATGCGGACGACCTTCCTCCTCGAACCGAGGCCGGTGCGCCCGCGCTCGACGCGCTACGGCGCCGTCTCGCCGCCGCAGCGGCCCAGCAGCCGATCGCGCCACGTGACGCCGCGCTGGCGGATACGATCGCCCGATTCGGCGTCCATCCGGCCGATCTCGAAGACGTCTTGACGGGGATGCAACTCGATCTCTCCCTCCGGCGCGTGGAAACGATCGAGCAACTCGATCGGTATTGCTACCACGCCGCGTCCGCCGTCGGGCTGTCCACGCTCCCGATCCTCAACAACGGCACGCCGCCTACCGATGCCATGCGCGAGGCTGCGGTGGATCTCGGACTGGGCATGCAATACGTCAACATCCTGCGTGATGTGGCCGAGGATCTGGAACGAGATCGCATCTACCTTCCCCAAGACCGCGCCGCTCACTTCGGCGTTGATTCCGCCATGCTACAAGCCGGGGTTGTCACCGAGCCGGTTCACGATCTGTTCGCGGAGCATGCGGCACGGGGACGCGCCCTGCTCGTCTCCGGCCGTCAGCTGCTTCCGGCCCTTCCCCGGCGCTCCCGGGCCTGTCCGTGGATCCTTTCCGAGCTGTACGGCCGCATCCTCGATCGTATCGAGGCGCGTGGCTATGACGTGTTCGCCGGACGCGTCTCCCTCCCCAAGGGCGAGAAGATCGGCCTGTTGTTGTCCGCGCGGTGGCGACGACTGTGAATCCGCTGGTCGTCGGCGGTGGGATCGCCGGCCTTGCCGCAGCGTGCCGTCTCGCCGGCGACGGACACCGTCCTCATCTACTCGAGAGGGCGCCCCACCTCGGCGGACGCGCCGGGTCGTTCTACGATCGTCACCTCGAAGAGACCGTCGATTTCGGGCAACACGTGTTGATGGGGTGCTGTACCGCCGCCCGTGGGTTTCTCAAGCGCATCGGCGCTGAGGAGATGCTTTCGCTTCAACCCTCGTTGTCCATCCCCGTTCGATGCGAAACCCGGCGGACGATTCTCCGCTCGTCTCCCTTGCCCGGGCCGCTCCATCTCCTCCCGAGCTTGCTCCGCTACGCGCCGCTTTCCCCCGCTCAACGCGTCGCGGTCCTCCGCGCCGCCGTTGCACTGCTGGCGGCACGCGAGCGCACCCTCGAATCGAGGTCGTTCGGAGGATGGCTGAAGGCCCATCGCCAGTCTGACGCAGCCATCACGCGGTTGTGGGACCCCATTTGCATCGCGGCATTGAACGCGCCCGCCGGCGACGTCAGCGCGGGTGCCGCACGCATGGTATTCGCGGAGGCCTTCTTTCGCCCCGGCGGCGCCAACCTGGGGTGCTTCACCCGTCCGCTATCCGACGTCGCCGCCGCGGCCGCAGACTACATCCGGTCCCACGGCGGCCTCGTCGAGACCGGAGCCGCGGTCCGCCGCATCGTGATCGAAGAGGCAGGCGTCCGTGGTGTCGAGTTGTCCGACGGCCGCGTACTCGAGTCGTCCGCGGTCGTGTCCGCCGTCCCGCCGGACGACCTCGCGGCGCTGGTCCCTGCGGACTCCGCGCCGGCCGAGATCGCCGATCGGGCCCGACGTCTGGCGTGGGCGCCCATCGTCAACGTCCACTTGTGGTTCGACCGCCCCGTCACGGACGTCCCGTTCTTCATCGCGGTCGATGCGCCGATCCAAGCCGTCTTCGACGTCTCCCGGCTGCATGCGGCGGACCCGGCGGACGGAAGACACCACATCGTCGTATCTCAGAGCGCGGCAGAGGATTGGATGGGCCGATCGGACGACGAGATTGCGACCCTCGTGCGTGACGCCTTGGCCGTTCTCGAGCCCGGAACACAGCGTGCGAACCTCTTACAGGTACGCGTTTTGCGTCATCCGCAGGCAACGTTCGTTCCCGCACCATGTTCGCCCGAACTGCGTCCCGCCGTCGCGACGCCGGTGCGCGGGCTGACGCTGGCCGGGGATTGGACGTGGACGGGATGGCCCTCCACGCTGGAGAGCGCGGTCCGCTCCGGTGTTGCAGCGGCGGCCCGACTCAACCTTCCTCTCGAGAGCGACGAGCCGAACGCCGACTAGCGCGCCGAGCGAGCAACTCCACAGCCGGGAGTGCGCCGGAATGTCTAGCGTTCGAACGGAAGATGTGCAGCCACGTCGCGTGCCCAGACATCCGTTTCCAGAAAAACCGGAAGCGTCAGGTCCTTCTCGCGGGGATCCGCCTTTCGTTCCTTTCGCCAGGCCGTCAGCACGTCGGCCAACCCGCGTGCGATGTCGGTGAACCGGATGTCGCCGTCGAGAAACCGGTAGATCAACACCTCGTCCGCACCGTTCATCGCGGCCAACGCGCTTCCCCCGTCGGTGGCGGCCTCGATCACGGTGGTGTAGGCCGGGAAGCGCCACTTCTCGAAAGGCAGCAGCTGCAACGTGAGCGGCTGATCGAATCGAAGGCGCGGAAGCCCCGTATCGACGCGCTCCGGATCGATCAACAGATTCTGAATCGGAATGCGCATGTCCCGCGGACCGAGTTCGGCCTTCATCGATCCTTCGCGGAACTCCACGAGCGAATGGATGTACGAATCGGGTTGAATGACCACATCGATGCGATCGTAGGGCACGTCGTAGAGGTGATGGGCAACGATCACCTCGAACGCCTTGTTCACCATCGTTGCCGAGTCGATCGTGATCTTCCGCCCCATCGACCAGGACGGATGCGCCAATGCTTCGTCCGGCGTGACGTGCGGCAGCGTTTCCGGGTCCCTATGAAGGAACGGGCCGCCGGACGCCGTCAGGATCAGGCGCTCGACGTCCTCGGGACGATGTCCGTGCAGGCACTGATGGATCGCGTGGTGTTCGCTGTCGATGGACAGGAGTTTGCCTCCGTGCGCTGCCAACAGCCGCCGGATCATCGCGCCCGCGATCACAACGCTTTCTTTGTTCGCCAACGCCACCGTCTTGCCCAACGCGAGCGCGGCGAGCGTCGGGGGCAGCCCCGCCGCACCGTACAGCGCGTTGATCAAGATGTCTACGTCCTGTTGCCGCGCAATCTCGACCAGCGCCTCGTC